>Ga0056128_1000551_pt1 | contig 34473 bp, 23 predicted proteins | sample WorMetLIZISLAND2_FD_71113 | JGI IMG/M metagenome (GOLD analysis project Ga0056128, IMG submission 71113) | Marine gutless worms symbiont microbial communities from Max Planck institute for Marine Microbiology, Germany - Olavius geniculatus... ...
CCCTCAAAAAGAGGTTTTTAGTGAATTTTTTGCAATTTTTGGATGCAGCGCACATTTCAACACTGAATTGCGACGAAATGGCTGGAGATAGACCAAGACAACCTGCGTATGAAATTTTCAACATTCAACATGTATTTTAGCAGTTTAAGTCCGGACCCCCTAGGTTCAAGGAGGCCGGCGCAGGCGGGCGTCAAAAACAGCTACCCCCCTAAAAAGTGGTTATTTTACCGCAATTATCGCGTGTAGCGTGAAAACGGTTGCAGATAGGTACATTTATGCTGCTTATCATAACAAGCACTGGTGTTAGGCTTTTTGGATTTATCAACATCGATGACCTTGAACGACCTTGAACCCGTCAAAAAGGGGGTTTTAGTGAATTTGTGCACAATTTTGCGCTGCGACACGCATTTCAAGAGTGAATTGTGCCAAAATGGCTGGAGATAGACTAAGACAACCTGCGTATGAAATTTTCAGCATGGAATGTAGATTTTAGCAGTTTAAGTCCAGACGCTCTAGATTCAAGCTGGCCTGCGCACGTGGGTGTCAACGAGAGGTACCCATGTAAAAAGTGGTTATTTATACTCTATGCTTGTCTAGCGTGCAAATGGTTGCAGATAGCACAACCATGCTGTTTATCATAACAAGCACTGATGAGGAGCTTCTTACGAATGTCAACATCGATAACTTTGAATGACCTTGAACCCTAAAGATATTGATTTGACGTGATTTTTTGGCGATTTTTGGCTGCATAAGAGTGAATTACGACGACATGGATGGAGATAGACTAAGATTACCTGCGAACAGGAACTGCTATAGGCTTTCGCGCGTTTCGTGAGCTTTGTTCAAATTGCTTGTAATAATCTGCAGTGTCATGCGATTTCTTGGAAGACTTTGGCGGACCGCCGTTCAGTTCAGACAAACCTATATTTACACGTAAATACTGTATGACTATGTGCGACTTGTAATAACATTTTGGATGCAAATAATATCTTCTGCCACTGGATAGCTACAAGGTTTGCATTTTTTTCTTGTACAGGATCGCAGAGAACCAGTTGGGAGTTCAGACAAAGTCGAAATATTGAGGACTGGGAAGTCATCCGGTAGCAGAATTTCGGAGACCAAAACGCCACGAACTTCTGAAAACTGTCAAACAGACCAAGCGTGAGTATATTACTATAATTATTTGGGCCTACGGTCGATATTGTGAGCCCGAATTACGTTACGTCAGTGGCGTAGTCAGAAGGGACGGTGAGGAGCGATTGCTCATTCCAACTTCAGTAATTATAACGAAATTTAGCCCCCCTCCTCCCTATACCCGCTATGCATTATTAGGGTTTTTTCACGACCAAAATATGTTTGCGGCCGGGGCTCTGTCCTGGACCCCGTCGCAGCAAGGAAAGCTTAGACAGATACTTATTTAACTAAAAGACTTTGCCGGCCCAGAGGCAAAACATTATGCGGCAGTCCGCCCGACGTTTGATCACTTGAGCTGAAAATTGACACATCGATTACACCCGCCTTGAAATACGTTCACACCAATATTGTTTTTTTTTCTTTTTTATGCTTTTTTGTTTTTTATTTGAAAACTCAAACGGGACGGACGGACGGACTAACAGACGTACGGGCAAGACTCGTAATGAGGCCTATCAGGACGGTCGCGCAGTAAAGCTTGCGTTGTAACGATCTGGCTGGTTGACGAGATATGTCGCTAGTTGCATGAACGTGACAATCCATGACTCTAACTCTATCTTAGGCTCACGAGTCTGGTTCATAAAAAGTACATTGAACCGTAAAGAATGAATTGATTTGCACTGGGAGTACCGGTAGGTTTAGATTTCAGTCAACGATTGCGGCAGGTAGCGATTGATGCGGTCATGAACTGAAGACCGGTTGACCACGTAGTTGACCCGCCCTCATTAACAACAGAAAAAAATGCAACAAAAGCCGCTAGAATGTTCATAGTAACACGAGCGCCACTGCATTTTTGTGATGAAATTTTATCCTCCATGGCTAATGCTGAAGACAATTTTTACTCGGGTGTAGGTAGCTACAGTTTGCGAACGCGTTTGAGCATCGATTCATTTGATTCGGTGCAATTATTAAGCTCTTGCGAGGCCGTTTTGTATCATAATAGTAAGATAAAAGCTAAACAATAAACAAAAGACTGTGTAACATGAGGTTAAAAAGTCGACTTAATATAAACCTTCGAAACGGACGATGTGCTTTCATGTTTTCCAAAAAAGCATGCATAGCATTATTGTGACGTGACATAAGCTATGTCACGTACAGTATTAGAAATCTCTTATCGGCCCTTTCAGCTGCGAATAAAGCCAAGCATGAATTATGTGAATTACGTGTCCATTAAAAACGCCAACCTTTCAGACCTCTTAAAACGTCGTTTAATCAAAGTATAAATATGAACGGTGATCACAGCAGTCATCCTATAGGCAGAATAATGTACGTGATATAGAAAGGTGATAAACGGTATCGCTCATTGTAATGTAAATTACTTGACTTAAAAATTCTATTTGTTTTATGTCCGCCATCTATTTTTTTATACAAGCATAGTTTTTCATGTGGTTGCAGAGGTCATTTTCTGCCAAATTTCCTGCTTATCATTTAGGCCTGAGGCCTGATAGCCTTTGCGGAACTGATTTATTACTGCATGACGCCATATATAGTTTTACTTAATTTTTCCGCCAGTTATCAGGCGCATATTTCTTATGATTCGTCTTGATGTTCGTACTCCGTAGGCCTACATGTGTGCGTTGTAGCAAGGTGGAATCTTTGATAGAGTTGGAGAACCCGGGTGGTCCGCTTGGAATTCACGTCATGCCGAGTTCAGACGCTGATGGAAGGTTAGTCTGCGTGTTATTTTGCCAGTAAAGGCGCCTACAAAGTGACGTAACTATACTGAACAGACAGGGTTTAGTTTTTGACGAACTGACCAACGGGTAAGCGGTAGGCCTAATACATTATAAGTAGGCACTACTTAACGGCGTCGGAGGGCTATGTAACTACGCTCACGTACGCGTCAGCGAATGACCAGTTGGCTCGCCCTGCTTGTCTATTGGTCAGTTCGTCAATAACTAAACCATGTCAGTTTAGTTTCGTTCAGTTACGTCGCTCTATACGCGCTTTTCGAAGCAGAATGAAATTTTCAGTCACCTTGTACAGTGACGAACTGTAATTTTTTTTATCAAAGTTGTTTATACGCAGTATTGGTTCGTAATCGTATTTTTACAACAGTGTTCTCTGTTTGGGCTTACATAGCATAACGAGAGTCTTTTTAATGATATGGTGCTGTGTAAATGTTCACTTAAGTTAAAAAATATACGTATTTTAAAATAGGCCGATTTAGCCTCCCAGGCCAACTCAGCCTGGCCATCCCTCTGTGTGTAGGCGCACTGAGTAACAGCGAAAGCTGGGATGCAAACAGACACATTACGTGATGCACTAGACCTGTATCCGTGGTCTACTCTTGAGGTGTAGACTGGTGCCTGGCTGAGGGCTAAGGAAACGGAGATCAACGCTCTGTGGGCCTTACGCCATACGGCCCGAGAAGGACTTTACGAGTTTGCGTTTACGTATTTTCACAAAATGGTAATGACGGCCTGTGATACTGTAGGAGTGGCGGCCTTTCGGTTCATAGTGTGGAGCCGTACAGTCTAATTGACAGAGACGGGCGAATCCAAGCCAACGACTGCATTGTCGAAATCAACGGTCACAGCCTTGTTCACCTAGACTTCACCGGGTCAGAGTTTGTTTTTTTCTGATTACGTTTTACACGTTTGGAAAAAATATCAATTTTTGATTAATTAGTTTCTTAGTGACATTTCTTTCCGGTGTTTGTGTTTGCACTTTTTTTGTTCTTTCTTCTAAATTAGCGTTTGTACAGTTTTTTAATATGGTTTTTGGTGGCAAATATAATGTTTATAGTGCATCGTGGCGTTTATTTAATCCTAGCCGTTACATTAATTTTAGACAGTTATTTATTAGTTTTTCTTTAGCTGTTGTAAGCCTAATTATTATTTTACAGCAAAAACATAAAGGCAGTCATTTCTTCACCGTGGTAAGCTAAATGCACGAGTCAGGTTGCAATGACCAGTGTTTGAAGTTTGCATTAAACGTCATACTGCGCACTCGTTTAAAGCAATCAAACCATCAGGAGGCTACCGATCGAAAAATATTGTTCCGCAGTCATTTACTATAAAGATTAAAAATATTATTTATTTGGTACGGCTAAGATGTGTTCAAACCGACATAAATGAAATACACTAAAATAAAAGCCGCGCGCTGTGGCGTTTATTTCAGTTGATTTCATTTTGTTTCATGTTATTTTTTTAGTTTTGTCGTTCTGTACGTATTTGTATTATATTTATTTATTTATTATCATGAAAATCGTACACGGAGTGCTCATAAACAAAAGCAGATGAAAATCCATACAAAAGTTGGTAGTACACAAAGCATAATATACAAATTTTTTAAAAAATGAAAGAAAAAAAATCAATCTGTACACAGGAAACTAACAAGGTCTGATGATGATGATACGCTGTGGGATGCTGTAGCGCGCAACAAGTGTTCAGAAGAGCGTTGCGTTCGTCGGTCATCAGACTGCGCGTCGTTCACCGCCGCTCGCTCCAAGCACCAACTCGGACTCAAACTGTCAGCTCTTGCACTAAACCAACGAGCGCTGGTGAAAGTCTCTCCGGCGATGTGAAGCGCAGCTCTACCGGCGTAGTTCCGGCAGACACGGCGGCGGCGACTGCAGCGACAGCGGCGACGACCAAAGTGCCTCCGGTCGTTCCACCTCGAAGCGCGACGACGTCACTTTCGGGCGCCAATAACAAGTTCACACAGATCTCTAGCACAAGACTTATCGGCAAAGTCATCGACATCGAACTAACAAAAGGTATTTCATAACTGCTTCTTACAGAGTATGCTACGTATAGCCAAAATGCAGTAGCGTGGACAAATGAGCGGGCAGCGTCCGCTCCCCCAAATCTCAAATTTTTGTTAAAAATACATAGGCTCACCGCAATTTATATAAAATTAGGGACTCAGAAAAATAATAAAAATTGTTGTCACTTGATATCATATTTAAAGGCTATAATTAAGCCAAATTCAAATTTAACTTCGCTTCTGCTGGAATTTAGGGGAGGTTACTTCTAAGAGGAGGGAATGGGGAGAGAAAGGAGAAGGAAAGGCAAAAGAGAGGAGAGAAGAAAAAGGAAAGGGTCTCTGCTGCCATTGTGTCGTTTTTGTGCTCTCGGAAGGTTCGTAAAATGATTCCAATGACTGTTGCCGTGGCCATGTTTGGCGCTTTTTTCCCAACCCCCTCTTTTGTTTTTTTTTTAACTTTTTAAATATATGCTTAATTTTGGTTGTTTGCAGCTTCCTGCAACTCCCTTCCTCCTTCGACACTGCAATTTATATAAACTTAAGATGTTCAGCTCGGGTCGTCGTTCGCATGTACAAAATTTAATAAACTTCGTACGTGAAACGTGAAGCGATGAAGTCCTTCAAAAAGAAAAAAACTTCATCTGTTGATAAAATGGCTCAAAACAGTCTCAGAGTGAATTGTGGTTGTATACACGCAGTTTATTTCTGGTTATCAATTTGTCTTGATGTTTTTAAGTCATAGGCCTAGGTCCTACAGAAGTATTTACATGAAATGTTGCAGTCATCTGCATTTGCGCCACTTTCACTTATTGCTTGGTGTCTTGACAGGCGCACAGGGTCTCGGGTTCAGTATAACAACTCGTGATAACCCAGCCGGTGGTGAAAACCCCTTCTATATAAAGAAGATTCTACCTCAGGGAGCCGCCATCACCGACGGTCGGCTGCAGGCTGGCGATCGCCTGCTTCGGGTATGATGATGGCTTCTTGTGTTTGTTTGTCATCGTGTATGATGTGGCTGTTGAATTTTACCCAATTACACAAGATTGCTATATTCTACAAATTTTTCTCACAATGTAGTGTTTTTTGGACTAAGTTTTTTTTTTTATTTACGGCCTCATAGGCTAATTCAATATCAATGGCGTTTTCGTTACAGGCTGTTGGTACCCATGGGTTTGCTTTTGTTTCACGTTAGTTGAAATTTTTTTTTGTTTTTTTTTCTATCGTTTGTGTAAGACTGTGCAGACTTGTAATACTATGCAGCATAAATAAAATTCTGAAGCAGGACGTTTTTTCATGACGCGGTATTCCAACCACATTCATAGCCAAGAGGGTTTTGATGGGCCTGATCGAACCGTGCCTGAGTTGCCAACTTGCCTCTTCCTCTCAGCTGAAATTAGGAAAGTCGAAATGCACAAAAATGCGTATGCGGCTGGGGCTTTTCGCCGGGCTTTACTGGAGGAGCATACGGCGTCCTTTAGGTCCAAAAGTTGTGTTTATAGAGGACCGCTTTTTGTAAAAGTATGGCTACAGACCACTGGCATAGCCATAGGGGGCACGTGCCCCCACAGGAGACGTAGGTCCTATATAGCTTTCAGTTACACAAAATAGTGCCAAAATGCACAAAACACTTTATTGTTACACAAAAAATTCATAATTTTCTAGAGGGAGACACAGCCCCTCCCCAGACCTTTTTCCTAATGGGGAGGATCGAGACACCCCACTTACAACCCACCCCTCAAGACCGTCCCTTCTACATCCAGATTCTGGCTGCACTACTGCTACGGACACCTTGCATGTTTCGTTTCACGTTTGAAACGCAAATAAGACGACATAATTGCCTGTTCCTTTTTCTGCATCTGTTTTATTTCACATGCGCGCTCAGTGAGCGGAAGTTCTGTTGACTGCTTGTGAGTATAGGTAAATTCCGTTGACGTGGCGGGCAAGTCGCAGGATGACATCGTCTTGCTGCTGAGGAACGTGGAGGTCGGCGGACTGGTCCGTCTGACCGTCAGTCGTCAAAGCTCTTCCGATCCCCACGAGTTCAGCCAACAACCGACAACCACATTCACCACCACACTGGACTCAACTGATGGCGATGACGTAGGCTGTCGAGTCTCGACGTCCAACTTTGAGCCAACGCTGCCGCCACCGCCGCCTGGCGAATGGAAGGAGAAACAGTCCAGCAACGGCGCCAGCAGTCCCGCTCTGTGTCATAGATGTAATAAAAGTTTTTTTTCTAAACGTTTTAAACGTTCTTTTAGTTTTTCAACGTTTTAAAAATATTTTGTAAAGGTTTGTTGAAAATTTCATCGTAAAAACTTTCAGACGCGCTTTTGAAACCACAGCAATGAATTGAATTAGCCTAATAGTTCGTAGATTTTATTGATTTTTTTCAATTGCGTTTAGTGATAGGGTTTTTTTCTTGGTCTTACGACCACACGATTGAATTGAAAGGGAATAACGTTCTCACTCTCACTCTAGCTTCAGCTATACTGTACCTACATCATTAGGCATTAACCAAGATGTTAAACAAATTACCGCTAGAGTTTTTTTATTCAACATTTTAAAACGTTTTTTTCTTTACTACCACGTTTAAAAAGTGTTTACCGTACTTTGCTGGAACGTTTTTTACATTCGTGCTGCGCGCCCCTTGCAGTGACAAAGACCGATGAAAACGACAACTCTATCGACAACGGTCTGCAGTTGGAGTTGATCGAACTGAGTATAGCCGTGGGAGAAGACGAGTCCGAGGGTCTGGGCGTCAGCATCAAGGGCATGTCCTCGTCCGCAGGCCGCGACGATCACGGACTGTTCATCAAGAAGATCATCGAAGGTCGTGCAGCGGCCAAGGTCGGTTGAAATGGAATGAAATGAGATGAATTGGCTGGATTGCGACAATATATATACAGGATGGGCCAATGAAAACGTGACACTTTACTTTTGTCCATATTTTCGCCATTTAATAACTGATTTTCAAAATTTTTTCGCTGGCACACTCTGCGGACAATTTGCAATAACATTATTATTATTATTATTATTATTATACATTCCACCACGCCGTAAATTTGTCTCTGTACTACCTTGTAAAATATCAATGAAGTATGCCAATATAACGACAATAACAAACAAACATTTTGGTAAAATTGAAAAAACATTTCTGACCAACATTGCGGTGAATGATCCGTATGACACTAGACTGTGTGGGTCTAACACAGTTTAGTGTCATACGGATCATTCGCTGCAGTGTTGGTCTGAAGTGTTTTTTCATTTACCTAAATGTTTGTTATTATTGTTAGTTTTTTTCTTACATTTATATTTCACAAGTTAGCCTCTGTTTCTACCATGTTTATGGTGAATAAAGCTTCGTGTGTGTTAGTGTAAAGACGCATTTACGGTGTGGTGAGATGTATAATAATCACATTAATAAAAATGGTCTTCAGAGTGTGCCAGTGAAAGAATTTTAAAAATTAATTAATAATCAGTAAAGATATGGACAAAAGTAAAGTGTCACGTTTTTTATTGGCCCACTGTGTAGGCCTCATGTTACAATGCAGTACATGAATACAATGGTCATAAAATGTCCCATAAAATGCGGATAAAATGTGAATTAATGTGGTTGATGCTCGCAATATGAAACGCCAGACAAAATGTTACCGAGGCCTACAACTGATAGACATTGCTATATGTTTGACAGCAGAACTGATCATCGAAATTGAGTTTACGTCAGTTATTTTATGGATAGGCACGATTTTTATCGTAGACAGTGCAATGGCGGAGCCCGGGAAAACTTTTTCTTTCTTTCCCACCCCTCTCGAATGGCCTGTACAGAATGAACGAGATCTTAAGAACTAAACTGGAATAAAATGACCCGAAACAGCAATTTTACTTTAGTACTGTTTATTTTAGTTTTCCTTCATTTTATTGCACTGCATTTCTGTCGCTTTGAACAGACGTTATTAGGACGCTTATTTACTTATTTAGTTAACTTTTTTATGTTTTACAAAATTATTTCTAGGACGGACGATTGCGAGAGAACGACCGTCTGGTGCGGTTGAACGGTGCGTCACTGATCGGTCGCAGCAACTCGCAGACGATGCTGACTCTACGTGAAGCGCTGCTGAGTCGTGGCTCGGTGCCGGGATATGTGGACTTGGTCATAGCACGGCAAAGCACCGCGGCGTCCAAGCCGGCTCTGACGCATTGCTGCAGCAGTGACGCCCTGGCAACTACGGTCACCGATACACCGCCCGCTACACTCGACTTACCTCCGCGCTCCCACAGCAACAAGTACCACGTCTCCTGCATGTTTCGGGGTCTCGTCAAAACCGGGAACGGCAAAAACGGGAAACAATGATCTACGCTTAGGTTTAGGAGATATGGTTAGAGGTAGAGATAGGGATAGAATGTTGTTAGGGTCACGTTTAGGGTTCGTGTGGTGGCCTAGTTTTTACTTTCACGTTTTTGTCAATCCCGTTTTTAACAAGGAACCAGTTGTTGATTTTTATTCTATGAACCGATTAATCAGTCAATCAATCAATTAGTCAATCTTTGTTGGGTGGAAGGTACATGTAGCACAAATGCAAACGTGATACAAAAATAAAGCAACACGATGAAATTATAAAAACCAAAAACTATACAAAATTACATAAAAAACCAAGTACAAACCATTAAAAACTAGCGCCTAAACAAGTCAGCGAAATAATACAAAACACAGGTAATCGATTATGATCGATTAATTATATCAGTGAGCAAGTTGGCAAAAACTTGTCACCGAGAGCAACAAAACGTTCGTTCTTAGGCCATTCTTACCAAAAGTCTGCCTAACTCAGTGATTGTTCTGCAATTTGCATGTAATTATAATTATTTATCTCCGCCAAGTGTGAGCGTAGTGAACATTGGAGGAGATTATGAGATTGGTCGTTCTGTGTGTCCGTGTGTCCATCGTTACTTCGCTTGGTGGAGATGTGCACTCTTACGAGCGTCTTCTAGTTTGTTTCGTTATTTTTATATGTCTGATGTTGTTTGTAGTACTTGGGCAAAGACGTTTTATTTTTAACGAATAAGTCTGTGTCTCGTTTGTAGGCCTATTTTCGACGTTGACGATGCTTGATTTAGCTTATCTAAAAAATCACGATGTGTTAACGCAGTTTCGATTAGTCGTTCGATTAATTTACTAATCGACTATTTTTAATGACCAAATCGGCAAGAGAAATGATTATAATCGCTGATCGGTTGCAGCGCCAGTGACAACGGGTCGAGGAAGGCGACAACGCAGGCGGACCGTAGGAACGCACGCGGCGGTGGCGCCACGCTACGGAATGTGTCGTATCAGATGGCGAACGCAGGAGACAGCTTCGCCGCCGTGGCCGATAGCAGTCGCCTATCTTCGTCGTCACCTAGCGGAACAGCAACAGGTGCTCTGGTGACCACCCACCAGCAGTCACTGGCGTCAGTCAAAGCTCCGACCATCAATGGACGTCACGGAGACACGGTGCTCATTGAAACCGAAACCGACGAAAGTCACCACCCGGCCAACGTTAGTTTTCACCAAATTTGTTTGCTGTTTTTTGTCACGTACATCCGTTTACGTTTAAAGGCGCGTACAGAGCGACGTAACTGAGCCAAACTGAACTGATATGGATTAGTTTTTGTCGAACTCACTAATGGCCAAAAGGGCGAGCCCACGCTACGGAATGTGTCGTAGTCACATAGGCCACCGACGCCGTTAGACGGTGCCGACTGTAATTTATTACTGCTTGCTCATTGCTCAGCTCGTCAAAAACTAAACAGTGTCAGTTTAGTTCAGTTACGTCGTGAGGAATAGCCACTAAAGAAAACGGGTTATTCTTAGTTTTCGGTAAGTTTCCAACATACATCGTCGTATATTGTATATATTTGAATGTATTGATTGTATTTGTTCATATTTTCAGGTGAGAAATGATGGTAATTGCGCGGTGGCGCTGCCTGTTGACGCTGAATCCCAGTCAGCAGCCGATACCATAGATACTGTAACCGGCGTCCGACCGCCATCTTTGTCCACGAGCCATGACGTCACTATGGAAAGCTGGTCTGTAACTGTATATTCGCTTGCTGCAACGTTGCTTATTGATCACAGATATTATGTAAACCTCTGACTTAGTCTGCACTCAACATAATATTATGTAACCCAGTCACTTACTCAAAATAGTGCAAAAATGCACCAAAACGTTATATTTTTGCACAACAAATAAAAAACTTTTCTGGACAGGAAGCACAGTACTCTTTCCAGACTTTTTCTCTGGTGGGAGGGAGACCCTTCCACACACATAATAAGTTCCGCTGCCCCTATATCGAGTTTCTCGCTACGCCAGTGAACAGCAGTAATCGCTGAAATTAAATTAAATGTAAAATCTGTTCCTGATGAAAGAAACCGTTGAGCTCTGACCACAAAACAGATTAGTCAGCTCTGTTTGTGTTGTGTTTGACTGAGGGTGTGCAGTGATTTGAGTCCAACGGACGCGGACGCTGACAACGTGTTCAACCGCGAGGCGGTGGGTCGACAGAGTATGTCAGAGAAACGGAAAGCTTACATGGACGCACGGCTGATGAACTTCTACCAACAGGCAAAAACCGTCAGAGGTACGTATACACCAGCGAGATACAGTGGTTATCCAATAGAATGCTTTTGCGACATGTTTTCCGTAGTTTGGAATTTATGTATGTTTTGTGGGGAATAGAATAGTAGCAGCTATTATTTACTGCTAGTGCTATTGTTTTGTTTTTTACTGGACTTATTTGGAATTATATGACGTTAGCGCAGATTCTCAAAAGTAAACTTTTACTAAACATATGCCGTCTTTGACACCCCACCGACAACGTCAAATCACTGAAATATAATAATTTGCATTGTTGCCATTTTTTGTGACTATTTTCAAAGGCTGCTTCGGACAGGTCGTTTGTGGTTATTATTGTGTCAGCTCAACCGGTCCATTCCAGTGATTGAGCAATAATAATGATATGAAAATGAATTCATTATTATTATGTAAACTGTACTATGTGCAGTCGTGTTTGTGTATGTGCAATTAGGCGTGAATGATCCTACAGGGATGAAAAAGTACATGTCAGTCGAATCACTCAAACCGACTGCAAACCTAGTTGCAGACACCGAAGGTAAGAAAATCTTTCAGCGGTTTCTGGTATAATTAATTAAACTTTTTGTCTGTAATATGCTTTTGTTATGGCGTTTTAAAAAGCCACACGATTAAATGATTAAATAGAATTGTCACCTTAGTAGTTGCTTAAAACGTTTCTATATTATCAGAGAACAAAACGATTACCACTTCTGCCATTTTTATATGACCAATTAAGCAACGTTTTCGCATCTACTCTACGTGAGGACAGCAACTGTTGGTACTTTTCAAGAGAATGGCTTTTTGCAGGCTGCAATTTTTTTCTTGTTTTCCAGTTTTTGTAACCTGCATTGAAGCAGATGTGGCGTCAATGCTTTAGCATAGAACACGTAACAGTTCAAGTTTCCTAAACGATGTGAGCATTATTCTACGCTTGAAGAACAAGAAATTGCAGTCGCTTCATGCCGTGTGCATTTCGCAATCTCAGAATCTGATGCCGCACTTTGACACATCTCTTCCTTAAGCCCATTGGAACTATAGTTTTCCCGTCTCTTCGTCCCCTTTTGTCTTTCTTTTTTTATCTTATTTTTCTTTCTTTATCCCGTTTTTTTCAGAGGATTTTTTTTCAAAAGGGCGCCAGATTATAATGTTCCACTTTTGAAACAGTATAATAGTTCTCAATTTTTGATTATCTCCGCCAAGTATAATGTAGTAAACTTGGCGGATATAATGTTTTTACTCCATTCTGTCGTTTTGTATGTGCACAGTGGCATATAACTGACGTCACAATAACAATGACGTCATTGCATCGTCACCCATGGATAGTTTTACAACGGTTATAACTACGAACCTCACATTTTGCGTGCTTGTTTACAGGAACAATTTTAACATAACGTGTTTAATTTTTTGACAAGGAGTTGTGGTCAAAGTCACATATGACCACTAAATTTGTAAGCGTTAAATGTCAGTATCTTCAAAACCGTTAAAGATATGGACTTCAGATAAATTTTACGTTCATATATACCGGAACAGTGCAATATGACCGTTTATTTTATTAAAAGGATATGCCTAAGATCACGTGACCTATAGTTATATTTTATTTTATTTTTTGGATGAATTATAAAATTTTTTTTTCATTCATGAACCAGATAAAGTTTATCATTAAACAGGGTTTTTTAAAAAAATGTGCTAAAATAGCGAGTGTGTAGTAGAAATTTATCTTAGTTAGTTAAAGAATAACTGCGTCATCAGTGCAAAGTATTGTCAAATATGAAGTCAAATAAATAGGAAAAAATTTTACAATTGTTACCACCAGATGTCATATTTTAAGGCTAAAATGCATAAAGTTTAAATGCGGCTGGGGCTCTACCTCATACCCCGCTAAGGGAGCTTACAACGTTTCCTCAAATTCCGTAGCCAGATCTAAAAAGCCTACTTCTAACTAAAGAGAACAAAAACGGCAAAGGAAAAAATATATTAGGAAAAGAAAAAATTTCCTGTAGGCCTTAATTGATGATTGATCATCATTCGTCTAAATTTTGAAAGGAAGTAGAAGGGTGTTTTTTATAAAACACCGTGTATAGGTAGAATACATAAGATGTTTAAAAACCAAGTACAAATGTCGCGCCTGGGGAGGAGGGGGGCGCCATGTGTCATTTTGCCTCTGGGCGCCGACTACGAAGTTACGCCACTGTTGTCCTGGTCCTTGTCCTTACAAAAAGTCCTGGTCCTGGTTTTGGTCCCTGGCTCTATAGTTCTTGTTAACATCATAGATTGTAACTCGAAGAAGGATTGCGCAATTTTAATAATTTTTGGAACCAATATATTTCCGATGATACTGATACAGACGCACCTACAATACGCAATTTGTGTATTATTATTTTCTGCTTGTCCGAATTGCAGGCTGTGAGCCGCCAGTCGGCAGACATCAGCTACATCGCAGCTGCTCATTGGAGAGCGTGCGAGTGACGTCACCGTCACGTGACCTCGATGATGACGTCATCAGCGGGCACCTGCTGGTCCAGGCCGCTGCTGGGATGTGTCGAAAGCGTGGCTTCAACGAGAGCTTTCGAGCTGCCGTCGATCGGTCCTACACTAACCGACAAACCACCACACCGGGTAAATACCAAATATCCTGAATAAAAAGTACAGGGTTAGCCAAAAAATCTATGTTATTGTACTTTGTCCATATCTTTGCTGAATATTGACCATTTTTTTGCAAATTTTTCATTAGTAGACTCGACTCTGTAAGAAATTTGCTACTCATTGGCATGCACGCCGCACCTATTATGTCGCTACACTATCTTAATTGTAAAAACAAATATCCAACTAACTTTTGCCGACCGTTACAGATATGCTGTTAGTACCAAAAAAGGAGGGGAAGGGCGGGGAGCGGTGACTAACTTTCACCGACCATCACAGATCCGGTATTAGTACCGAGAAGTGGGGGTGGGGCGACTGACGTCGGCCGACCGCACCGGATTTTGAGGAGAGAATTTTGTGACAGAAATTAAGGGACAATTTGTGGACCGTTAGCTAGCAATTACGTAAACAACTAGAAAGCGAGGTAGAAACTTGAACTGATGGAATTTAGAGGAAGAAATTTGAACGATAAAACTAAAGTAGTAAAATAGAACAATTTGACAAATAAGTAAATAAATTTAGAGGAAAATCGCCAAAAAGAAAATGAATGAAATATTTTAGTGAAATAATATTGAGCAGCTGGGGATCCCTCGCTTGAAATGCGGAAATTGATGATTAACGATACAAATGAAGAAAATTTTTATAGTCAAATTTTAATCAAAATCGCATCACTTATTGACAGCGTTGTGTAGCCTATAGGAAAGCCATCCCAGAGGCCCCGACAATAGATGATTTTCTAGTAGGCCTAATCCCCAACTGTATAGAAAGCAGATAACCGGCAAAAACCTATTTGGCTATAGCGCTTTGTTTTGTTGGTAGACATTCTGTATATTGAAACAACACCATGCTGTATCTACTCGCATTAAAATCATGTTAATTGTTTGTGTTTACGCAGGCATCGGCGGTGTGTATAATAGTCCGTCCAATCAAACTTCACTTCCGAATGGCGATCTGAGCGGTGACAGAAAGAACGGGCGTAAGCAGAAGGGATTGCTCAGAACATTCGGAGAAGTATTCAAGTGAGTTCGATCGATTTGATCTCGCAAACGTCGTATTTAATTTTTCTCTGTAAATCAAGCTAACTACTGCGTTTAGTGGAGTTTTTCTGCAACTTTTTATATTAGCTAGCGAAAGACTCAGTTCTTCTACATTTATAAAAAGTTTCTGAATGTCGATGTACATTTTTTGTTTGCTATGTATGCTTACGCAGATGATTCAGATTATAGGCTCTAGTACGAACCGAGATGACGATAATGAGTGTATAATTATGTAGGCTTAAATATTGCACCACGATCGTCACTGAAGACTTTATTTACTTAACAAGCTTTTCAGATCACTACAGATGTTTTTTCTGTTATTTTGATTTATTACCATTTATTAACAGTTATTTTAGTTATTACATCATAGTTCAAAGTTACACTGTTTGGTTTAATTAATAAACTAGTGGATGTAAAAAGTTTTTTATATACAAACTGTTAAGGTTCGGAAAGACGAGAAGCAGTTTAGAGAAAGCCGAACGACCTTCACTTGCAACGTCTCGTCAACGTGATGACCAAGCCACGAGTTTAGTCCACAACACGTAAGCCTACATATTTAATTGCGTGTGTCAAGGCATGTACACAGTGACTGAACTGAACTGAACTTAAGTGAATTTTCAGCGCTGACCTCAAGCCAGTTCTAATTGTTGTTAGGCTTAACGCGCGTACAGAGCGACGTAAGTGAGGTAACTAAACTGACACGGCTCAGTTTTTGACAAACTGACCAACGAGCAAGCATGGCGAGTCCATTGGTCATTGGTTGACGCATATGTGAGCATAGTCACGCAGGCCACGGACGCCGTTAAACGGTGCTAACTGTATGCAATTACTACTTGCCCATTGGTCAGTTCGTCAAAAACTAAACCATGTCAGTTCAGTTCAGTTACGTCGCTCTGTACACGCCTTAAGGCTTAGTTTGCCGCCAGCGCCTAAGACCATAGGCAACTGAACGGACTAATGATTGAATACATGTTACCAGTGCGCACTGCACTGGCGTCGTTGCTATAAGCTAAACTATGTTAATCGATGACTGCTGTATGATGTCTTGTAGTAGTCAATTGCCAGCAAAGACTGACATTTCTGAGCGTCAAAAACTTTTGGACCACGCAAACCAGTCGACACTGGCTGACGACGGATTTCAGCGAACCAGTAACAGAGATCTGCCTGTTTCTAACATTTTACAAAGCGACTCAGCCAGACAACAACAGGTATAAATAAGTATTTAAAGTCCTTTTTATTGGCCACTTTTTTGCCAAGGTAACCATTTTTTGCATAGAACTGCGTGTGACGTGTCGCCAGTTTTATCCGGTATTAGCTCCTATAGGTTTTTTCTAAATTTTAGTTGTCCAGTTAATCGGCGAAAGAAGGTTTGTTTTTTTATTGCAACTGACGCATTTTTGTAAATTTGTATACGTTTTTCGTTTATTCCGTCACGAAGTCATACAAAAATGTGTGCTAATTCCATACGCGCTCTGTGTTCATTTGCAGAAAGAGTTTCCGGTATCAAACGGTTACTGCACTGCAGCCGATCCTACGAGGTAACAGAGCAGTAGAATGTATAATCACATCAAAGTTTCGAAAAAAATTTATCGTAGTCATTTAACTGCTTCTCTTACGCTTTTTTTGTTTAACCAGCTGGCTTTGCCTGTAGTTCTACTTTACCGAATGTGAACTTTCTGAAAATTGTTGGAACATGATTTTTACACTGTATAACAACTGGGTGCCTTATCCCTGACACACAGTCACTATCGCCAAAGCACTGAAGGGCAATATTGCAACAATATTCGACCATGCTTGCAAACCTTGCTTTACGTCGTGATAATAATCTGCTTTAATCGAGATGGAAGCGCAACAAACAATCCAGCTTCTGAGCTCATATCGTCTCGCAGGAAAAATCTCCGCCCCTCTCTTCATTTAAAGATAACCCACATGTGGGATAAAACATCACATGCGATGTTTTGACGCACATGTAGGCAGCTTCTTACCCGTTCCGTGACCGTAGCATTCTTCTCCCTGCAGAAAAGTTAAGGTGTGTTTAAACTTGCGACGGAACTGAACTGAACTGTAATGAAACGAAATAAGCTGAAATAAGACTTATTTATTTTATTTTATTTCAGTTTGTTTAAATACATTTCGTTCCATTTCAGTTCAGTTCAGTTTGGTCGCTTATTTGTATGCTCCTCCAAGGTGTGTTTACAGCGAGAGAAATGCTGAACCAAACTGAAATGTAGTTCTGCTGTTGCTTCCGTTCATTTCATATCATTTTAGTTCGTTCGCTCTATACGCGTCTTTATTGTGTCTGTATACGTGTGATGCGTTGTAGGTAAAGAAGTTATCTTACTTAGGCTATTTGTCTTTGGTTGTAGGCAAGCGCGTCTAGAGCACGCACATAGGAACGATCAGTCAAGTTTTCTACCTCATCAGCACTTGGCACCATTTAGCGCATCCTCATCAGCGTACAACAATAATAGATCGACCTCATCTCGACCTTCTCGCGGCGACCTGGCGCAGCCGGCGGTCTCCGTGCCCGCGGACACCCGACTAGTAGCGCCTCAGAGTATCGACCGTGCAGCCGCCGTCTCTGAAACTGTCTCCTACATCCCCGTGAAAGCGACGACCGCACGACAGCCTTCCTCTAATGTCAACGGTGTCGTAGCGACTGTACCGCGAGACTGGAACGGTCGTCAAAGTAGTGGCTCGATGGAGCACAGGTCGTCAGCGGCTTACGACACGTGTATTGCGGCGATCACGAGGCAACAGGTCGATAGCCTGATGAACGCCCGGTCTTATCATAGACAGCCGCAGCGGACGACTGCTGCAACTACTGCTGCGACTGCGACTGCCCGCAACATCCGTCAGAATCCGACTGTCGTCTGACTATAGTGGCAGTGTTTGAATTGTGAAAAATTAGCTGGGGGTTGAACTTTTCGGCGGTCGGAGTCCGACCAATATTGTGACGCAAATCACATGTATGTAGTATACAGCTGACCCCCGAAAACATAATTTGACATTGTGTGAGGGGGGTGAGAAAACAGTTGGGGGGTTCAACTTCCCAACCGCCGGCAATTCAAACACTGCATAATGGTGTAACCAAAAATGTGATTAATTGGGGGGACTTCTTGTCACCTTTCCGCCACCTTCTCTCTCTTCCTTTCTTTCGCCTTTCCTCCCCTTCTATCCCCTTTTCCCGTCGCCTTAGAAGTAAGCCCTTCTAAATTCCAGCTACGGGGTATAAGGAACGCCGTGAGCTCCCTTAGTGGGATCGGGGGCGGAGCCCCGGCCGAAATCGAATTTGGTGGTTATAGTATTAAAATATAAGATATGGTGGCAACAATTTCAACTGTTTTCTCTCAGTCCCTAATATTTTTTGGGGGCCTCCTTGACTACGCCACTGTGAACGATCGATCGATAGTCGTTTTGACTTAGGCCTACTTATCTGTCAGTTGTGTAATAAAAGGTTAACGGCTGTGTATAGCTCTGCATACGAAACGCATTTCAGTGCTACGGAGCGTCACCTGCCATACGGGATCACCGTGTTCTGCACGCAACCCGACACACTGAAGGTTCCCACTACGTAGCCTATCTACCTTAACCGCAGCTAGATAATGTCATGTAGGTACTCGATTTACCCACCCCGGAGGGATGGAAGGCTGAGTTGTCCTGAGGTGTTCCGCAAATTCCGGCGCACAGATATAACACTCGGAGTAGAACAAGCGTGGACGGTTGAAAGTCCCCTGCAAACTTCCTATCAGCTGCTATAGGCTTAGGCCTACGCCTATACATTTTACTTCATTTAGAAGTTCTTTCTGAATCAGACCCTGAGACCCCTGTAACAGGATATCATAAGATATATATGTATATGACAATTTTTCATACCGTAAGTATTTTTCTTTTCTTTTTTACTCCAGATTGAGGAGTCCAGTTGCTAATTTTTAAATCCCGGCACTACAATGCTCAAGCCTCAGGTCTTGACTACAGCGGTAGTTATGCTATATTGTACATCAAAGCATGTCTCATTGACGTATTAATATCCGCATTTTATTGTACATGTATTTGTAATATATTGTGCTGTAACGTTGTCATACTGCCATATATCTCTGTCTTTTAGCTGTGGCACCATCAAGCATAAATTCATTCGTAAAATTTATTTATCGAACCTTGATTGCAGTGTTAAGAACTTAAGATAAGCGTCGTGACAGTTGCATGCTGAATTCGTTAGCTTTAATCTTATAATACGTGTAAATATGTAACGTTATGATCTCGAGCCTTTATTATTTATGTGTAGGGGGCCTACGGTACGTATGTGTGTGCAAAAACGTAGCACTGAAAACGTTATACATTGTGTCCCAAAAAAAGCATCCCCAAAATTTTCGACTGTAACTTGAAAACTAATTGTCAATTAAAAATTCGTTTTAACACGTATTATGCTCAGTCTGCTGTCTCAAGGTAGTTCGAAAGCAGACGATGGGTGAGATGGAAACTAAAACACTTATTCAATAGCCAGTTGTGTCAGAAATATTTCTGCCAGATATTATTAAAATCTGCTAATCTTTATTCAAGTTAAGATCGATAATGTCGGGATGTTTTTTTCAAGTTTTCTGCTTATTTCAACACATTTTGCTTGATCTGATTTCCCTAGGTAGTGCAAAAGCATACATTGGGTGAGGTGGAAAACTGAACGGGAGTCATTTGATGGCAAGTTGTGTCACAAATATTCGTACCAAAAATTATCAAAATCTATAATTGGTTTTCAAGTTAGTCGAAAATGTTGGGGATGCTTTTTGGACACAGTGTAATAAGCAGATAGATGAATTGCAGTGCTTAATAGTAGGTATAGGATAACATAAAAATGCACAGCTAAATAGCATTATTAGGTCTGTGGTTGAAGCCTAAAACATTTAATGTGCTTCTGGTTGTCAGTCCCAAAATAAACTTTCATAGTTTTACTGAAAAAAAAACTTTTATTAAATCTTTTATGCTGCACGATCTTCACTTCAGTTGTCATCAGTGTATTGAGTTGTTTTTATGAGTTGTTTTGCAATATTACATGATATTTAGGTAAAAAAATTTTTAAAAATTCACCCCCCCTCTGCCACCACCGGCTGCTACTGGAAGCACTGTAATTTTTTGGGTCTATGTAGCTTGGTGATAAGTAAGAATAAACTCATGTATATCCTGAACGTGTTTAGTGTAACACTTGAGCCGATGTTAATGAACTTTGACAGAAATCAGGCCTACCATTTATATTGTCACAGTGTGTTCCAAGTTAAGCGTAATAGAAGAATACAGTCAACGGCTAATACTAATGTTTAGCCTTTAGTGGATCGTAAAACGAGTGCTAACGTCTATTGCATGTGTGAGAATTTGTTATTACTGCTACTGTTTTGATTCTCCTGTTAGTGGCGAAATTATATCACATGACTCTCCAAACATGTGTCAGTTTATTGCAGCCTAACTACTAGCAGAAATTACAATCACAGGTGTTAGACACCGCACCATCCCCATCTCTCTTATCTTATCCCTAAAAAGACATACAGCCGCCAGTACTATGACGTATTTAATAACCCAACACTGAAAACCAACACCGACCCTTGGCATTACAACCAGTGCTAATGACATTCATCATTTAAATGCAAGGTAGCCAGTGGACTGCTGAATGGGTACTAAACTAGTTCCTCAAAAATCACAATAAGTTTAGAAGTTCCATACTTCACATTGTTGATGGATGGTTCTAGCCCATTCACAGATATAAAAATATTTCCAGAAAGAGGCCAATTATGTGAAAAAATCATAATTCTTTAATCTGTATATGCTTTGTATTTATTCTTTCAACACGCAACACTCTTGTCAATATATACATATCAACGGAACTCTTTATGTCAAAACATAAAACATTAGCATAGAATCAAAAGACTATTACTACAAGAGTAGGCCTATACTATCAGCCTCAGAAAATTCTGAGGTGTCACTACATGTCCGACAAGATGCGAGCAACAATATCAGGAAATCAAACGAGAGACTGTGTAAAACTGTTATGTGGGGCTGTGTTGTATCACAAAATTTAGAACTATACAAAATCAATGAAAACTAGAAAAGCAGTCAGAGACCGCAAACCTCCGCCAACGCCATGTTGTTCACCACGTGGCATTACCATATTTGGCAGTGGTTTCCCTTATCTGCCAATGGTAAAAAAATCCGAAAACCAGAATCCAGGATTCCTTCCGGATCACCCCCAAAATTTAATCACTTGTAGTTTTTGCCATTCCCAACATTCCCTGAAAATTTCAGAAAAATACTTCCATAACTTTTTGAGCTATCATGCTAACACACAGACAAACAAACTCCGGCAAAAACATAACCTCCTTGGCGGAGGTAATGATATTCTGTGCACTTTAACAGTGGCGTCGTGGGTATAAAAGCAGGTGAAACAGGAAGTTCCACAAATTTTCCAACAGACGTAGCAAATTTCCAACAAAATTCCAACAGACAGCTGCAAATTTCAAACATAGGAGATCATAGGTGTCAAAATTTCAATTCAGCCCTTAAATTTCCCAAAAATAGACATCTGCTAGCCCCAAATATGGCATTTTTGGATGACAACTTTTGAACCAAAAATTTCCTGAAAGCTCAAAATTTTATTGGGTCAATTGCCTTCCCCCAGCCACGACGTCACTGCACTATAAAATCCAACACAAATATTTTGTTTTTAACTAAGATAATTACGCAGTAAATTCTAAATACAGCTCTGTTAACTTCCACATGAAAACAGAGCACTACAATCAGCAACAGCAATGATAACAGATAGATTAAATAAAATAAACAGCCGCAGTGCTGCAAACAATTACAACATAAAACAACGTTCTGCTTTAATTTAACGTATCAGTCATCAGTGATCGCGATCCACAGTTTGTACAGGTATCTGTATGCAAATGTACAAAAAAAGCATGGTGTCACAGGAAAAAAATAGTGCTATTCTAGAGGTGATACACACCAAGAACTGCTGAGCAAAACAACAGTTGAACAACATCAGGGTCACACTGAACTTAACAAAGCACAACTAAGCTAGATTACATTTCATACTAGTGACTGCAATCCTGGGACTGAATTCTTGATGCCGAGATTAAAAAATGTGTAATTCTGGGATAACAATTTTGAGATTAGGCTTACAGACTGATCGTTAATTTTAGTATTCCTAATACTTATTTTAAGCACAGAATGTAGTAGGCCCCAACTGGTATGTACATTCAAACTGTAAAGAGTAACTGTGACTGTCAAAAAATAACTGATTGGTAATTACAGTGCACAGCAAGAAATAAGACTATAGCGCACATGAAAAAATTGTTTTTATTAGACAGTTGAATTTTTATTGTTAACAATTATTATTTTAACGCATTATTGTAATCCCAAAATCTAGGCAATTGGTAGATTGAGACATTGTCAATCTCGGGATTCGGAATTGGCAAAAACGGCCAGGATCCTGAAATTTGTGATCCGAAAATTGCAGTCACTATTGCATACTAGCTAACTCTTTTCTCATTTAATTGGCCTAATAGTAGACTGTAGAAAATTGTTATGGCAGCATTCAACCAACAGGATCAAAGTGGCTCTAAAGGATGATAGTGTGGATACAGCAACAGGATGCTGCTATGGTGGGTATGAAACAATGCAATGCTTTTATGGACTGCCTTGCCACCCAGCTTAAAGTAGCATGATAATGACCGTGGTTCATACAATGCATTATCCAAAATTCTGGTTTGCCGTACAGTATAGCAGTAACACTAAAGCAAATGGCAAATGTTAGCCATTGTCAATACATGTAACGATCAGCGAAAGCCAACAGCATTCGGCAAAAACAAACAATATAAATCAACTATGGTCATCAAAATAATCTCCATCAACATTTTCACAGTTCAGCAAAAGTAGTCAATGATTCTCACAATCAAATGCTGCAAACTGACTGAAAAAAACCAGCCCTGCAAGCTAAATATCGGTACACATTACACACCATAAAGAAAAAAATTAAACAACCTAACAGAGAACACGGTTCATTCTAAGCTAATATTGAGTGACAAGCAACCTATGTAATTCAGTCAGATGCAAAATCGCTGACCGGTGCTGCCCCCTGGTGAATCATAAGAAGACAAGTGCAAGTTTTGTCTGGGGGACTCCCATTATGTGTCATTAAACCCAAGCGTACTTGCCAAATCATGGCATGCAAATATGACAATCAGTTTAAATAATGTGACAGACGACAGAAAGATGACAGACCACGCTACAGAGAATGGGTAGGTGAATTGTGTGTGCTAGAGCGATTTCAACTAAAACTGAGCAGAACAGATCCCTTCCTCATGCTAGAATCTGTTGGACACAATGGTGATACAGTAAAACACTGAATCTGTTTTCAGCTATACTACAGTAGCATGCAGTTCTCCATAAGCAAAACATTTCAGCATGGTCTAACCCACTCATAAGCCGCTGATGTGTTTGACAACAATGGCAAGCAAACACTGAAACACATTTTGCACCATAATTAGCAACTGCATGCATTCTGCAGAAAATGATGCACATTAGCATTTCACAATTATTCAATATACACGATCTTTCAATAATATCTGAAATTCAGTTATCAAAAATCACAAGTACATCATTACAAATTATTAAGTACAACTTATCGATACTGTATAGTACTGTATTTCTGACATTTAATCACAAAAGAAAGCAAACCACCATATCAGTCTGTCCAATGTCAATGCATAGCATTGGACAGAGTATAAAATCATCTTTGTGTCCGTCCGTCCGTGCGCGCGTCCGACATTTCTTAAGCTATCTTCCTTCCACCTTCCCTTTCCCTTTCCCCTTCTCCTCCCTCTTTTCCTTCCCCTTCCACTTCCCTTTCCCCTTCTCCATTTTCCTTCCCCTTTCCACTCCCCCATTTTTCCTTTCCCTTTCCCTTCTCCTTACCCTTTTCCTTCCCCTTCCCATTTCCCTTCCCTTTCCCCTGGTTGCCATGGCAACGAAATTTGGGACAAAATGGGCTATAACTCGGCTTGCGTAAGAGATTTTTGCGCCCATAGGGGGATTTTCGGGGATGGGCCATCGAATGCTGCCATCTGCATTTTTCCTCGACCGACCCCCGTTGCCATGGCAACGAAATTTGGGACAAAATGGGCTATAACTCGACTTGCGTAAGAGATTTTTGCGCTTTTAGCAGGGTTTTCGGGGATAGGCCATCGAATGCTGCCAATTGCATTTTTCCTCGACCAACCCCCGTTGCCATGGCAACGAAACTTGGGACAAAATGGGCTATAACTCGGCTTGCGTAAGAGATTTTTGGGAGATTTTTGCCGCTATATGGGGGTTTTCGGGGATGGGCCATCGAATGCTGCCAACTGCATTTTTCCCCGACCAACCCCCGATGCCATGGCAACAAAATTTGGGACAAAATGGGCTATAACTCGGCTTGCGTAAGAGATTTTTGCCGCTACATGGGGTTTTTCAGGGATTGGCCATCGAATACTGCCAATTGCATTTTTCCCCGACCGACATTTGAAATTAAACTGTTTGATTTTTCTACCGGTCTAAACGGTCACTGATTATATTTATACGGACATATACTGTAAACTATCGAAATGCACTGGACAGACTCCGTGTTTGTATGAACATTATCTTGCTAATTATGCATTCCTTCTACAAAGTATCAAACAGCTGAAAGCAAAAAACAGGGACTAAAGCACGTATGTATTACATACAATAGATGCCAAAATCATTGTAATGTTATGCAATCTGAGATGACGTACAAATATTTTTTCATTGCACAAATTTGGTGGGTATCAATTCTAAGCACAAATTCACAGAATCCAATGACTCAGTGAAGAATATACAGGGTGTGCCAAAAAACGTGCCACTTTGCTTTTGTCCACGTCTTCGCCAATTATTGACCGATTTTCAAAATTCCTTCACTGGCACACTCTGCAGTCAATTTGCGATAATATGATCATCATTGATCCCACCACACCATAAATGCGTCTCTACACTACCTTGTAAAATATCAATGAAATATGCATACATAACATTAATAACAAACATTTTGGTAAAATTGAAAAAATACTTCAGACCAACATTGCAGTGAATGGTCTGCACGACACTAGATTGTGTGGGTATAACACAGTCTAGTGTCATACGAATCATTCATCGCAATGTTGGTCTGAAGCATTTTTTTCATTTACCTAAATTTTTGTTATTATCGTTAGTTTTTGCTTACATTTATATGTCACAAGGTAGTGTAGAAACGCATTTACCACGTGGTGGGATATGAAATAATCATATTATTGCAAATTGTCTGCAGAGTGTGCCAGTGAAAAAATTTTGAAAATTGGTCAATAATTGGTGAAGATATGGACAAAAGTAAAGTGGCACATTTTTTATGGCCCACGATGTAGTTCATTACCTAATGTGGCACTAACATCAAAATACCATCATCGTCACAATAAAACGATTAAAGATGACGCATAGAACAAACACATAAGATTCTTGCAAAAGTCAATGCTGTCACACAGGATATCTCAAAAAGCATCCAACAGTAATGCGGCCATCTTATCTCATCAATGACCACCACGCATTATATGTTCAGTTAAATGTTCACAAAACGTATGATACAAATGTACAACAAGTTATAGTCACTCCGCACTCACCAGCAGAACACGGCACGCTTAGCGCACTGCAGCATTACAACAAGACTGCAACTGTTCAGAACACTGTTCCTGCTCTAGGACTAAACTTCCTAGTCAATGAGATGCAGCATATCATGGACTTTTCGTACCATGGACCATTCGTGTCATTCATGTCATATACTTTTAGAGTTTAGCATAGCAGCTTGAAGCCTGAGACCTCGTAAGCCTCATTGCGACTCCAGAGTCGAATAATTTAACGAATTTTACTAAAAAATATGAAGCTCAAGATGCAATTTGAATTCTGAATTTGGCTGCATCTAAGCCTGTAACCTTAATATCAAATTTATGAGCCTGCTAACTGAAACCACAGTGTAATTTTCCATTCCCTCAAATAACAGCAGTTTTTTCGGATGTTTTCTGGCCGCTACTGAGACACCACAAACGAAAAAGTGACGTAAGGCTACAGATGACAGTGGTGATACAAACAGTCCATGGCATGAAAAGTCCAGTTACCCATGCAGCCCAATCGAAACGTCACACAACCGATTCAAATGCACTGGCAAGTCCCGCAAAGAAGTCGACAAATAAACAGGTCGATGTGATAAGTGGCACTGGTTACAAACTACGTTTTAACGCTTCGAAGGACGTAGCCTTTCTTTGACGGACGAAGTGTGACAGCCACACTTTGCTTGTTAGATGTCAACGCAGCAGCCGCCATCTGTTTCTGACAACAAGACAACACAAAGCAACCTCCAAATTAAAACTACGTCAATCACCAACGTCACCATGTTTATCAGAGAATGACTGTGTTCTTTTCAAAAATCAGAGCAATCTAGATCTAGATAAATTTGTTAGATAAAACCAATAAAAAAACGCTTTGCTTACATGGGATTTCTGTTTCTGCAGATGACTGGAGTGTTTTGAATGGCATCCGAAACAGAAGCATTACAGGGTTTCATATGTGTGGGGGGAGGGGCTTATAAAAAATGTCTCTAGACATCAAGTCAGATTTTTCTCAGAAACCTCTGAGGAAATCTGGATCGGATTTAAAATGCAAAGTGCTTCGCTCAGAGCTGATTTAGAATGAATTTAAGTAGCTCAGACTGCTTGGATGTCTAAAAAGAAGAACGCAATCTATATCACACAACGAGGCAAATTATCATGCAAAACTTTTCAAAAACTAGACTTCCACATTTGATATGCAATGGCGAATGGTTCATACTATCACTGACAATTGTTCTAAAATGAATTTACAGATGGTAAAAGCAAAAACACAACCAAGAGATACAAAGAATAAATGCACTGTCTGCAGCACAAAAATAGATACAACCACGTTACAGAGAAATGCTGGGATCATGCACTTGAGTGGAGTCTGAGTGGCCATAGAATAGGAAAGAATTTCCGAGTTTCCAGGCTTTTCTAGAGTCATAAACTTACTTTTCCATAGGTTATTGCAACAAAAAGTTTGCAATATTGGTAATCTGGGAGAGCTCACATAAGTTCCCCTAGTGGGGTTCAGGCGTACTGGTTAAGCCACAGTTGCAAACATATTTTAGAGCATTTTTGTACCCCAGAAAACACATATGTGATGCTATTATGTTTGCTACAATTTTTCTCTGAAATTGTACAGAATTCCCCGAGTACTCCAGGTTTTCCAAGTTTGTGGACACCTCGGGAGTGCATTCTGCTCACTCATGATCACTGTGCATATACATTGCATATGCAGGGTAGAATTTTGCTTTATTTTTAAATCAAATCATCAAACAGTGACAATACCTTCTGCTTTTTTGAAGTGAGATACTTTGATCGGATGGAGCGCGACACTGATGCTTTCCTCTTCTGCTTCCCAGTAGATGTTGGACGTTTGGATGGACGACTGCTGCTATGATCTGCAGTATCGAGACTGCCATCTCTGTTATTACTGACACAGACCAAAGTTCCCTCAGCCGAGCCACGCTGATCCAGCTCTCGCTCTCTGGCTTCAAGACGAATACGTTCTGATTCTATGGCAGCCTGACGTCGATCCAACTCCAGCCGGCGTTGCTCTAATCTACGCTGAATCTCAGCAGCAAGCGACTGCCGATCCTCCCCCTCCTCTGCTGATGTTTCACCATCCACTGGCAACGCCGGAGAACCAAGCAAGAGCTCACGCTTAAGAATACTCTGCTCGTGTCTAGTGAGAACTCTCTCACGATGCTCAAGTGTTTTCTCAAAATCAATTAACTTACGTTCCTTCCGATGCAGCGCACCTTCTGCAATTTTAACAGCGGTGGTTCGTTCGTCAAGTTCGGAACTTAGTTCTCGCAGCTTGTGTTCACGTCTGTCTAGCAGTGCTATCCGTGACAACACCGATTCGCCGGTTTCGACAGGTGCTTTTCGCTCCGTAGCCGATGTTCTATCGACCGCAGCTCCACTGACGTTACGAGGTGTTTTCTGCTGGTCCAACGAAGCAACAGCGGGAGAACGCATGCGAACAAATTTACGACCAAGAAAGTCAATGTTGAACTTTTTCGTCAGGATCTTGCTCTGTTCTAATGCTTTGATACGCGATCGAAGTTCGTGATTTTCTGCAGTCAGCACACCCAACTGACTGATGATATCTCCATCCTCTTTTGATGACAGTGCTTCTGCTGACTTTGCTGCAAAGGTAGCTAAAAATGAGCGTGCTGCCAGATCGTCCTTTTCTGCAAACATAGACTCCTGTGGAGATGGTTTAGCAGCATCTGCAGTAGACTTCTTGTCCTTGACTTCGGTGTCACTCTTTGTAACTTCTGGTTCCACATCATCATCTACAAAGTCATCAGGCTTGTAGCCCACTACTTTCTTTTTCAGATCACTAATCTGATCATCTATGTCACTGATATCGTAATGCCTGACTGGCAGAAGACGTTTTGCTTTTATCGCCCTCTTTGTACTGTAATCTAGATGTTCATCTGATGCCTTGGTTCCCTTCTTGGGACTTCTTTGTTTCTTTGCTGGTGGTTCGTGGTTAACTTCACCATCAAATGCACGATGTGCGGCAACTTTCTTTGGTCCACCAACATATCGATAATCAACATGCAGCAGCTCGAACACTGACTTTCGGTTCACCGACCGTCTCGGTCGACTGTTGACATTTAGTTCCAAGTTGGACGTGGGTGTCACCTCTGGATCGGATGCTCGTTTTCTTCCACTTCTCATCTCGCTGGGTCTCCGCAACCTTCTGGATGGCAACTTTGAAGACATTCTTTCTGCATCATCATCATCATCATCATCATCATCATCATCATCATCAACTTCCTCGCTCTTGTCTTGCTCTGAATTTACCGCTTTGGAAACCACTTCCCTTTCAAGTGTTGGTGGCTTCTCTTCCTCACACTCTGCAGACGTTTCACCAGCTGGAGCTTCTGACGGTATTGTTTCCAGCCTTTCCGGGGCATCTAGTTGTTTGCCAGCACCAGCATCTACGGCATCATTTTGTACCTCAGCTGTATCAACCTGAGCACTTTGATAATTCTCATCAGTTTCTACTGCCGGAACACTAATTATTGTATCAGGCTTGCTTGTTGTAGTATCTGTGAAAACACTGGCCGATGCAAAAGGAGACTCCTCAGTATCAAAGCCATCTTCAAACTCACCACCGAAATCTTCCATTGCTAATGATGCGCCATAATCCATTCTGGTTGGTGCGGCTGTTTGGATCTTATGAGCTTTAATAGTTTCATCTGTGAATGGTTTTGCCAAGCCACTGTTGGCTGGCTCATTTATACTGACAATGGTACCAATGCACACTCCAGCTCTATTGGCACTGACTGTTGCACTTGTCCCAGCAGTATGTCCTGAGATATCAGACAAACTTATGTTACGACTCTTCTCCAAGCCAACTGGCTCCTTTAGTTCCCGACCATTTTCTAACACGGAATTACCATCATCATGTGTAACACTGCCACCGCGTTCGACCACATTCATCCCATCTTCTTGTATCACTTCTGAACTTTCTTCTATGCCTGGCTCTTGTGTCACAGGATATCCATCACCATATTGCATCTGAACTTCAGGCTGCAGACTACAGAAATTAGCATCATAAGTAGGTTGAGTGTCATCTGCGAGAAGTGTTTGTTCATTGCTTTCCATCATTTTTCTCCAATGTTAATACAGCATACCAGCTACCTGAACACACAAAAGTTAAGATTATTGACAATAAGCTGCAAAAATACCACAGTTTTATCATTACACCTACCTTTCCTACTATATATTGGCAAGAGAGAGACACATCAATGACATAAGCAGGGAAGTAGCGACCAGTATCGGTAACTAATAATGCAATCTGCATCTGTAGTGGGCAGCAGCAACAGACCAACAAGTTATTCTAAAGAGAGCATTGGTAAGTGTTACTGCCTATGGCAGAGTGTGCGAATCCTGAAATTTTTAAGTCGGCCTTAGAGCTGTGGTTAGTGTATTTGATAGATTTATGTGATGATAAATGAACACACATATTAAGGGTGTAACATTAGTTATGTATTGGAGTCAACTACTCTGAGTCTGCAAACTTGGCCGACTGTGCATGTAACCAGTGATATGCTGTATGGATTGAGATCGTCAGTAAGCCAGCTGCTGTGACAACATGAGTCTGCGGCAGTACGAGCTCCGATTGGCGCTCGTACTGCCACAGACACATGCCGCCGTGGCAACACGACCTGGAGTGTTCAGATCGCTGATCTGAATGTATCAATTTTTGCAAATTTTTCAGATCGCCGTTCTGAAGGTATCACTTTTTGTCCAAGATTCTCAGATCGGCTATCTGAACGTATCACAGTGCTAAAAAAAACTAATGTTTCTACTCCAGTTTCTGCATGACCAAAAAACTACCGCCCAGGGGAGGCACAGGAAGTCAGGAAAGTGGCCTGTGCCCACAAATCCTCTCTTCCAGTATGCCTGAAAACTGCAGGACTCTACAGAAGAACCACAGGACACATTAATGATAACCACAAAACGATTCTTCAGATGTGAAATCAAGACTTAACCTTTCAGTAGTTCAGTAAATTAAATAAATGTTGCTAAACAATGCAAAAAATGACAAAATCAGCACCCCACCAGATACCCAGAAACTGGGACAAAATGCCACACGCCGACGCTGAGACGCAGGCCACATACCTGGACGCCAAGGATGCGTACGCCGCAGGCCTACGTCAGACGTGTGCCAGGTTGCTTAAATTAACAATGTACATCACTTATGTTGTCAGTGTTTACACATTCATTCATGCCACTCCCGTTTTCAAATTCTGTACTGGCTAAGCTTACAATCAATACATTTACCGGTATGTGTCCTGCGGTTTTGTTGCACATCGTGAAATATTAGTATCGTTACATAACCACTACAATGTAATATAATATAATATAATGCTCTAAAATGCAATTCCGGGTCACACACCTCAAGGCCGACGTTACTATAATGGGTGTCTGGCTTTTTCGCCCCTTTGCCGGTCCACCCCCTGGCTGATTCGCCCCTTGGCTTGTTCGCCCCCTGGTTCTTTCGCCCCCTCAACTTGGACGTTTTGCCCCCGTTGAATACCGATAATTTGACATTGAGGTTTATGGTGCAGCCACACCTAGAATATAGAAATGTTGTTTGGCACCCTCAGCTCAAAAAAAGATATTGATTTGATTGAAGTAGTACAGCATCGAGCAACTAAAATGGTTCCTGGTCTACATAACTTTCTGTGTGCTGATAGACTCAAACATATGGATTTACCATCATTGATGTACCACTGTTTACGTGGAGATGTAATTGAGACATATAAATATCTGCATGGAATATACACGATTAACAGTTCATCATTTTTGCCACTTTCAGTTTCTGACTCTGGTATTGTCACAAGAGGTCACAGTCTGAAGCTGCCGAAAAGAAAATGTAAATCGGTACTCCGAGTAAATACTCTTGGTTTCCGGATTGTGAATTTATGAAACTCTTTGCCTAAGGAGGTTGTGTTTGCTCCAACTGTGAATAGTCTGAAAAATAGATTTTATCAGCACTGTGTCCATCACAGATACAGTTATAACTGGGAAGATCTCAAGTTTTAATGATCAGTCTACAGGCCCTTCTGGCCTATCCTGGACTGCACTACTACTATTATTCAGTTTATCAAAATGTTAATTGAAGTAACTATTAATCAGTGACGTGACGCTAAGCTTGTTTGTTGCCTTTCTGTAAATTGAAACACAAGCCTCAATAATGAATCACCGATATATTCGATGGGAGGGCGAATCAGTCAGGGGGCGAACAAGCCAGGGGGCGAATGAGCCAGAGGGCGAACAAGCCAAAGGGTGAATCAGCCAGGCACAGAGAGCGAACAAGCCAGGGAGTGAAAGAGCCAGGGGGCGAATGAGCCAGAGGGTGAGCGAGCCAAGGGGCGAACGAGCCAGGGGGCAAAAGTCCAAATGAGGGCAACAAAACTAATTAGGGGTCTATCTAGTCGTTCTTATGAAGAAAGATTGTGTTTTGCAATTGCCAACTTTACGCTATAGGTAATTAAGAGGGGATATGATTCAGTTATATAAATATGTAATAAACAAGTATGATAAAAATTTTGTGTTACAGTTGCAGTATAAATCTATGTTAGAAAAGCGATATGATACCAGGGGTCATAGATACAAATTGGTGTCCCAGTTATGTAAATATGATCTCCGGAAACATTTTTTTGTAAATAGATTAGTTAAGCTATGGAACTCGTTACTACCTAATGATGTTGTATCAGCATGCAGTGTTAGTAGTTTTAAGAGACATTTAGATTTGCTCTGGCGTGTTTTTAGTTTGTATTATCTTGTTCTTTGGCGTATGGTCGAACTTCAACAAATTGAAGACTCCTGACCAGTAGTGGTTGTGGACATGCCGGCAGTGCTGAGTGCATAAAAGAATAAACCATGAAGGATGTTCCCGGCGCAGAACTAAGTGCAAATTAAAATAAGAGAAGTGTCCTTGGCTCCTCACGGAAGGGTCGCGACTCCCTTTCACCAGAATCGGTGGAGTACCGCAGCCATAGTTTATGGTAGAATGTAATCCCTGAAATGCTCAGGGATCGATGTATGAACAGCTTAATCAAGATTATAAATCCGTCATCTAGTACCGGAAGTCAATGTAAAAAGTATTAGTTTAGTTTTTGTTGATATTCGTGTCGAAGTTATCTACTTCGGACGGAAATATAGGCATTAGCCTGCTTCCGGATATCCATTGATAATGATGATGATGAAAGAGCCAGGGGCGAACAAGCCAGGGGGCGAACCGGAAAAGGGGCGAAAAAGCCATAATTCCTATAATGTTTATCACTTGCAATATATAAAAAGTTAAATAACATATTTGCAGTGCAAACCATCAAAAATGTTAAACAATACTAACTTACGATGTCTGCAATTTAATGCGAAATCAAACTGCAAGTGTAGTATTGAAATAAAGATAACCTACTCATAAAAACACGGACGCCATATTATAAATGTCACCATCCAGTCTCTTAGTAAGTAAGCAGCAGAATAAAAAATAAGTAAAGGAAGTGCATTTGTCAGACTCAGAACCAGCCCTGCTCAGAAGGTGAAGATCATCGGAGTCGAACACTGCAATTAAGTTGACAACTAGACATGGCTAGAAAATTGGTTCCAAAAACCAAAGTTTTTAGGTTTTTAAAAAATACCTAGCTTGAAACATATGGGTCCAAGATACAGTTTTAGGTTTTTTTTTAGATTTTTTAATTTGATGCGATATTTATTACTTGTATTCAATTCATCTACCAGCACAATGACATTACAATAAGCTTAGTAAACAAAAAATAACTAGAAAGCAGTCAGAGCCCGCAGGTACCTCCGCCAAGGCAATGTTGTTCGCCAGGTGGCGTCACCATCTTCGCTTTGCCAGCGGTTCCCCTATGCCCCCTTTAACGCAATGGTAACGAAAATTTCAAAGTGATCCAGAATCCAGGATTCCTTTCGGATCACCCCCAAAATTGAATCACTGGTAGATTCTGTCATGCCGGACATACCCTCAAGATTTCAGAAAAATCCATCCATAACTTTTTGAGTTATCGTGCTAACAGACAAACAAACAAAGTCTGGCAAAAACATTACCTCCGTGGCAAAGGTAAAAATACACTAGCTAAGGCCAACTAAGAATCAAAAGTTTTCATCACCTCGTTCCCAGTACTATTTCAAAATTTCCAGATAAACAAAGAAGCACATCTTTGTGTCTATGACACATTATATTTCCAAGCATGTATAAAGGACAACAGTCACATAAATTTGCTCATTAGAGCTCATCCATAGCTACCAATATGCAAACATCACTGTGGAGGTTAGCTTCTCCCAATATTGCCCAGTCCTTTTCTCGCTGCCTAATTTGTGCTTAGCTGTTAAATCTAACCTGAGCAGCAGAACAATCTATGAGTCTGACTGCAATAGTTTCCAGTGTATTTGACCTAAAAATGGCATTTCTCATGGCAACTGGGTTGAATATGTTCAGCAATAATAATAATAATAATAATAATAATCTGACTTGTAAAGCGCCAGTATGTGCTAAAAAGACTTCAGTGGCGCTGGCAGACAGAACTAGTCGCTGAGGTTAAATGTCTGACGGAAAATGTGTCTTCTATC
>Ga0056128_1000552_pt1 | contig 34460 bp, 21 predicted proteins | sample WorMetLIZISLAND2_FD_71113 | JGI IMG/M metagenome (GOLD analysis project Ga0056128, IMG submission 71113) | Marine gutless worms symbiont microbial communities from Max Planck institute for Marine Microbiology, Germany - Olavius geniculatus... ...
CTACTATCTTTATGCGATCCAGATAGAGAATTTGGTATTTGTATATTAACTTAGCGTGAACACCCCAATTTTCAGCTAAACTACTGAACTGGAACTGCTATAGGCTTTCGCGCGTCTCGTGAGCATTAGCTCAAATTTCTTGTTTTTATTTCAATAGCGATGGAATGCAGTTGGATCCCACAGCCGCACGTAACCATGCATACGAACATGTCAAGCGTACGACAGTGGCGTTTGTGAACTTTATTCTCGTCATTTGCACACGCTGATTGATGCTGTTTTAAAGCGTTGGTTGTGCTAACAACTTTTCATAGCATTTTATGTAATATCTAACAGTTTTCAGAGTAGGCCTATTGTACTATGTTTGGTTTGACCTGTGACGTACTTCTCCGTTGTTCTAGACAGTTTAAGCTTACGATATAACTTGTATTTAGTGGGATAAATCCGTGCTAACTTGCCGTTGAACCACTGTCTTGGGTGGAATAATTGAATGTTAAACGAACTCATTCACTCCAGTTAGTGGTTTAACACACACTTATTCCATAAAAAAGTCGATCATCTCATGCAATGTAGTAGTCTACACTGTCGTTCGTTCCATCACCCTCAAACGCACCCGCAGAGTTAACGAACAAGCCATTATACCACTGCAGACGTATTGCATGAGACAGGCATTAGACAGTACGAGTGAGAGACCTCGCAGTGATGTTGATTCTGTGTCGTAAGTAGTCGAGAGCTGCTGTTGTGCTCTGGTAATGGTTAAATGGTTTTTAAAATGTTATAGCTTTTTATGGAAACCCCATCTCAGAGCTACGGAGCATCACCTGCCACATGGGATTACACAGTGTTACCCGACACAGGTGAGCATGCTCTGCTTTAACTCTGCAGCCAGACTGGCCGGTACTTGATTTACTTACCCAGGAGGGATGGAAGGCTGAGTTGACCGTGGTGTTGGTTATATACCGAGATGTGGGTGTGTGGCATTGCTATCAGCCCGCGGACGAGCGCGGCAGCCCGCCCAAGCAGATCGGCAACAAGACCGAGTGTGCTCTGCTCGGCTTTGTACTTGACCTGGGCGAGAACTATGACGCAGTACGCTGCGAGGTGACCGAGGACAGACTGTACAAAGTGTACACGTTCAACTCTGTACGCAAATCCATGAGCACGGTCGTACGGCTAGCAGGGCGAGGCTATCAGCTTTACACCAAGGGCGCGTCAGAAATTGTCCTACAAAAGTACGTATAATAATAGGCCTAGTGGTCTTTTATGAGCAGGATAGGTCAAAAATTACATTTTTAGCTACGCCAGATAAGCTGCAAAACACCAAATTCTTTTTATACTGTTTGAACGATTCTGACCTTTTGACATTTTCTAGCCTAGGCCTATGTTCAGTATTCACAGATGGAATAAAAATCATACGATTTTCATGTATTACTTCAGACGGCTTTTAACACGCCTATCTTTGTAAAAAGCCATTAGGTACTTCGTTGTTGCAGTTGGTCTGCGTTTACAGTTTGATGCGATTTAGAAAATCTTTTTTTCCTTCCGTACGCTGCGGATGTTACAGTACAAACTGTCCAACGGTTGTTAATGTGACAACAACTGTGGTTAGATGCAGCTGGATTCAGAGTCGCGCAGGTGAAGTGCAGAAGTTTTTAGACGCAGACCGTGACCAGCTCGTGAGTGACGTTATTGAATCGATGGCGTCCGACGGTCTGAGGACGATCTGCCTCGCTTACAAGAACTTCGTCACCAGTACGCATTCTTTTTTCGTTTGCTTGTTGGAATGTACTCGAATTTAGTGATTAGTTTATTTTGTCAATTTATTTGTTTTTCTTTCCGCATGTCGTTTTGTAGCCATACTGATACACGTTTGTTGTGTCGCTTTGTGCTCTTAGACGGTTTTTTTGTGAAAAACTATAACGATCGGCACACATGTCACTTTTCAAAGTACCGTCAAACTGTTAATATATACGTGTATAATGTTAAGGCATATACAAAGCGACGTACATGTACGTGAACTATTCTTGATGAACTGACCATTGGTTGATGCGCCCATGCCCATAGTCACGTAGAGACCGACGTCGTTAGACGGTGCCTACTGTAATGCATTACTGCGGTCAGTTCGTCAAGAAATAAAGCATGTCAGTTCAGTTTAGTTACGTTTCTCGCTATGCGCCTTTATACATCGTTGCCTGTGGATCGCAGGCGGTGGGGAGCTGAATGACGAGCTAATGACGTCAGAACCAGACTGGGACGACGAGGACTGCATTATATCCAACCTGACGTGCATCTGTGTCGTCGGCATTGAAGATCCCGTCAGAACCGAGGCAAGATATGCTTAATTTGTCGTCATATTGACCCACTCTTCTACAATAGCTTGGACTATTGTCAGGCCCGTCTTTGAAGGGGTGGCACCTTGGTACGTGCCAAGGGCCCCGCGCCACAAAAGGGCCCCGCGCCACGGCGTGGTGGCCGCAACAGATAATGGATCTATCAATTAATCTAACCGATTTACATTGCGTTAGGGGATGAATTATTGTCACAACTTAAATTCAATTAAAAAGTATGCAAAATGTTGGCGGAACCAAAATATAGGGTCTAATTTTTTTCGCTCGCTCTGCTCGCGAAATTATACATCTAAAAACCAAAGAAGCTCCAGGCTTACCGTGCAAGCTTAGGTCTATCTTACATTTTATGATGTCGTGTGGTCACAGATCGATCGCTATGTGGTATCAGGGGCCCCGCGGGTAAAGTCGGTGCCAAGGGCCCCGCGCTGCCAAAAGACGGCCCTGACAATTGTAGGCTAGTATTATAGAAGTGCACGGTTTATGGGTGTAGATCTAGACCTAGTTGCAGCAAGAACTAAAAGGCACAGAAAAAAATGGCATGAGTAACAAGCTTGCCATTTTGCATTTAGAAAGGATAAAGACCAAGGTCACCGGTCGTCAAAAATTTTCAAAACACGACGCATATTTCGTCGTTTGCGGAAACACGTTTCGGCTGGCGGAAACACGTCTTGACCTAACTTACTGCAAACTCTTGCGACGTTCGGCAGCGTAGAAATGTACTTTTATTCTAAAATTTAAAATAAGTAAGTGCTGTATACATGTGTATAGCTAGGCCTACCGCCGCATAATATGTCGGCACTGAGCTGACATAAGCCTGTGTTTCTAGTTTAGTACATTATGCATTAGAGCTGTGTTTACAGTAATGCAGATTAGTGCATGTATATGGTTGATAGTGTTAATGTGACGGCCTATGTTCAGGTTCCTGACGCAATACGCAAGTGTCAGCGGTCCGGCATCACAGTGCGTATGGTGACTGGAGATAACGTCAACACAGCGCGCAGTATTGCTGTCAAGTGCGGCATTCTGCGCCACAACGACGACTCGCTCATTCTTGACGGCAAAGAATTCAACCAGCTTATTAGACCTTCTTCCGATGAACCGGTGCGTACATGTACGTCTGTACGGTTTAACCACACTCAGTTAGCAGTAGTACTCAGGCCAACTCAGCCGTCTACCCTCCGTGGGATGGAAAATGAGTAGTAGCTTACTGGCTACAGGGTGAAGGCCTAGTGTGGCTGATTGGGGCGGTGGTATGTCTGCTAGTTGCAAACCTCGGGTCCAATTGTTTGTTTACGCGTGCAGTGGATGGCCGCATAGTGCGCTACGGTATCATTAGTTCATGTCAATCAGCTGCCATTTCCGAGATTGTAAAGCGCTTTTGACCACGAGTCCGTCTCGTGTAAGAAGCGCTATTAGCAAGTACTGCACTATACCTTTATTTTTTCACAACTTTCGGCCACAGTATTGCGTCATAAAGCAAACGACGATGTAGTTTATGCCATCTGAACGTGGTTTAAGTACGATACCACACTGTCTAAAGTGGTATAAGCTTATGCTGCATAATCGCTTATCCACTCCAGCAGTGTGATATCTGGTACTTAGGGCCTACTACGTTTACTTATTTAGTTTGCTGGAGCCTGGAAGTTGTTACAGTGTACTGCTAGCAATGTTTGACGCTAAATAATAACTAGGGCCTATCAAATTTTTTTAGGCGTTTTAAGTTTTTTTGTTAAGCACGTGCGTGATTTGTCTCACAATTTTTAGCAGTGGGCTTCTATTTCAAAACCGTAATTGTTATCGTCATCATTCGTCAGCTGTTGTTGTTGTTCAGATGAACAAAAAGTATATTTAGTGTTTTATAAGCAAATGTAAATACATATACACCGTGGTCCATAAAAACGTGACACTTTTATTTTTTAAATAGCTCCTTGAAACATTAGCCAATTTTAATAATTTTTGGCGTGCAGCATCAAAAAAAAACTGTCGCAAATGACTTTAGTTTTGGCCATCTCACTTAAATACTGTTGCCACACTACCTCGTGAAATGCAGAAGTCGTAGTTTGGCCATCTACAACAGTGAATTCATACTGGATAGCCCATGTATTGGCTCAGAAATCGTTAACTAAATAGCGACAAACAGGATTGGCAATTTTTGCATCTTAAAAAGTCATACGTATCACATTACATCATCTTTATTACAGCATGTGCTGAAAATATCTTTTTCCATCACAAATGCAAGCTGCAAACGTTGACACTACTTGCTAACAGCAGGTTCAATAACCTGCATTTTACAAGGTATTGTAGCGACAGTATTAAGGTAAGGTGGCCAAAACTTGAGTCATTTGTGTGGAGTTTCTTCTTGATGTCGCACGCCAAATATTATTAAAATCGGCAATGTATGACAGTGTCATGACAAAAGATCACTGACTGTCTGTGATTGAACGCTGCAGGTGAAGCAGGAGTTGCTGGACACGATCTGGCCGAGGCTGCGCGTGCTTGCCAGGTCGTCACCACAAGACAAGTACAACCTCGTCAAAGGCATCATTGACAGCAAACTCAGCTCAAACCGTGAAGTTGTTGCCGTCACTGGCGACGGAACAAACGACGGACCGGCGCTCAAGAAGGCTGACGTCGGATTTGCTATGGCACGTTTTACTGTGTATTTATTGTTCTCTTTGTAGGGTCCATAGTAAACGTAGGCCTATAAGTGACGTGGTTTTTCCAGAGCCTCGAGGCCACGGCAGCACTGATCTTTGTTTTCCAGCCCTCAGCTAGACATCAGCTTAAACTGCCAGACCACGGATACCTGCATCGCGCGGCGTGCATGTTTACACTCCTGCTGCTTAGCGAGGGATGGCCAGGCTGAGTTGACCTGGATGTCTGGTTACATACCGAGATGATATAACCCGTTTGCGGCGACGGTAATCCGTCCAAATACTAACCGGCTTAGATTAACTTGATCCAACACAACGAGTTAACCACTACATCGAGCTATACCACAAAATAAGTACAGAGTGTATCAGAACAGTTTTGAAATATGCCTAACTGGAGACAATGATACGGCAGTATGCATGGGTTAATTTATTGCTGTCGTGAATTTATTAATAACAGCCAGTCAAGTTAACTTCTTGCTGGATCCAGGATCTTCGATGTCAGGAGACAGTGTCACGCCTTAGCCAAAGAGAGGGGAAAAAGAAATGGGGGAACCGCGTTGGCCCTCACCTCTTTGGGGGTCATGCTATTAACAGCTAGGACTATGCCTAATTAGCGCAATGAAATGGGTCCGTTGTTGTGTTAAAACGAACTAAAATTTTGGTGTTAGTGAAATGATGTGATATTTTATTCCGCGTTGTGTGACTTGTAGTCTGTTGAATTGCAGGCTGTTGATATTTGTACCGCAGGGTATAGCGGGGACGGACGTCGCAAAGGAAGCGTCCGACATTATCCTAACCGACGACAATTTTACAAGTATCGTCAAGGCCGTCATGTGGGGCCGCAACGTTTACGACAGCATCGCCAAGTTCCTGCAGTTTCAACTGACCGTCAACTGCGTCGCTGTCATCGTCGCGTTTCTCGGCGCTTGCGCTATCAAAGTCAGTTTTCTTATGTTACATTTAGGCTATTGTGCGATTGTTCTATAAGCCGTACAACGGGTCGTGCCCGTCCGTTTTTCCGTCTTTCCGTGTCCCCCGTAGGTGCTCCTGACTTGAGAAATAATATGCACAAGGATAAAAAAGGAGTAACCATTACTTACAAGTAATTTGAGCAAAGCTCATGAAACGCGCGACTGCCTTAGCAGTTTCTGTTCGCATATTGTCTTGGTTTATCTCCAGCCATTTTTGTCGCAATTCACCCTTGAAGTGTGCACCGCAGCCGAAAATCGCAAAAAAACACTAAAACCCCCTATTTTGGGATTTCAAGGTCATTCAAGGTCATAGATGTCAGTACCGCTAAACAGCTCGTCACCAGTGCTTGTTATGATAAGCAATATGTTTATGCCTATCTGCAACTGTTTTCCTGCTAAACGCGCCAATATCGGCAAAATAACCGGTTTCAGAGGGGTGCCCCTATTTGGCGCTCTCGTGCGCAGGCCTCTTTGAACCTACGGAGTCGGCACGTGGACTGCTAAAGCCTACAGTTAATGCTGAAAATTTTATGTGCAGCTTGTCTTGGTCTATCTAAAGCCGTTTCGTCTCATATCACTCTCAAAATGTGCGCTGTAGCCAAAAGTTGCAAAAAATTCACTAAAACCCATATTTTGCAGCTTCAGGGTCGTTGAAGGTCATCGATGTTGATAAATCTACATGTAAAAAGCCCGTCACCAGTGTTTGTTATGATAAGCAGCATGTCTGTACTTGTCTGCAGCCTTTATTGCGCGCGAAAGCAGCTACTGCTTTCAGCGCGTCTTAGCCATTGCAATTCTGTCCCTCTGTCTGTCCGTCCGTCTGTCACACGGGTGGATCAAGCAAAAACGGTGCAAGCTAGGATCACCAAATTTTCACCTTCGGCTGCCTGAAAGACTCTAGTTTTAGGAACCGTAAAGCTTTTTCATAAATTCGAAGGGGGCCACCCCGAACGAGGGCGCTAAATGAGAGGGGAGTGGGAAAAATTTGCGATTTTGGGCAATAAGTCGCTGTATCTCAGTAACGGTGTGAGATAAGGCCTAAGTTACTATTAATCACTAATAGGAAGTCGTACACTGGCTCTCGATTGGCGCCGAATTCAATGACTTTGAATGACCTTGAACGCCAAAATAGGGGGTTTTATGGATTTTTTGGCGATTTTGGGCTGCGACACAAGTCTATATCATTCACAAGGTGGCGCCACGGAACTATCGTTATGCGATCCAGATAGAGACTTTGGTATTTGTAGGCCTATATTAACTTACCGTGAACACCCCAATTTTCAGCTAAGCGCCTGAACCGGAACTGCTATAGGCTTTCACGAGTCTCATGAGCATTAGCTCAAATTTCTCGTCACACTATGCAAGCAAATAGTGGCAAAATAACGTCTTTTTAGGGGGGCACTCCTTTCTGACGCCCTCGTTCAAAGGGAACCCCTTCACCCAGGTTGCACAGTGCTGTGGGCAAGAACAAATAACTAGGCGGATGGCCGCTTATCGTGTCGGCACTACGCCGACATTTTTGTTTATTTATTGTAATTTTTATTTTGACTTGGAACACACTTTATTCATTCATGTAAATTATATGCGCAAGTTTGGCCCGGCATTGTAAATAACAACACTTTTTTCATACATTTTATTAACATGCAACTCAATGACACATTGTGTTAAATGAGGGTTCTTAAATCCGCAGGAAAATGGAAGATTTTTAAGGTCTAACCCAACTAAAACATGCAGCTGCAGATTGCAGCCAAACCGTCGGTCTAATTTATGCTGCCACTCGCGAACTTATTATAATACAGTCTAAGCAGCAAAAGAGCACAATATTATTTGTGTGTGCACGAAAAGCTTGTTGGGTGTGTCAGGATTCGCCGCTGAAAGCAATACAGATGCTTTGGGTGAACCTAATAATGGACACGCTGGCATCTTTGGCGCTCGCCACAGAGCTGCCCAGTGAGGAATTGCTCAATCGTAAGCCGTACGGCCGCACCAAGCCGCTCATCTCGCGAACGATGATGAAAAATATCATCGGACATTCTGTTTACCAGCTCGTCGTTATTCTCACCATTTTATTTGCAGGTTTGTCCACTGTGTCGACCGTGGCTATAGATTTTCTTCGTTTAAGCTCTACAAGTTGAGTGTGTTAAGCCACTGTCGGAGATGTGTAAGTTCGTAGAACACTGGCTTATCCCACCCCAGAGTCCAGACGGTGTTTTAGCATACAAACATACCGTACAGTTATGCAAAAAACAACTGCCGGCAGTACTGTCAGGGTATGAACTGATCTGACAGCAGTTTGTGAATTGCCGCGAGGCGGACGTGGACTACTGAGCTCCCCTCAGCTGTTTTTTGAACTCCAACACATTGTCGGACCCCCAACACATAAGGATGAGTTTCAACACGATTTACAGTGTATTACGCGGGTCTAACGAGGACGAGGCATAATACGCTGTAGACCGTGTTGAAACGTGTTTATTTTATGACCGTGATCAACGGTGTGTTCTGCCTGGACGCGCGTGTGAAGTTGGGAACGGTGTGATATACAAAGGGAAGACGCCATCAATCGTCACGCTTGAGCGGAGTGAGATAACGGGCACTTACAACACGCCCGATGGAAGGACTAAATAGGCCATAAAATAATACGATTTGTGTTACCGTGCTGTACTGATTCCAATGGCCAAAAGTTGACCGCAGCAGCACTAGGCCTAATTACCCACAATTCAAAATTCTAGACGCTGTTTGAGTATGTGTTGACTTTGCGTCTGCCTAGCTGCATCTGCCTGTATGCACTAGACTGATGGATGGCTGTTTGACCACTTTGTCGGTAAAGCGTCCGCTATCAGTCAACCAAACAAGGCCAACTCAGCCTGCCGTCCCTCCGGGGTCGGTTAAATGAGTAATAACCCATTTGTATGGGTTATGGAAGGTGGAGACCTTAGTACAGCTGACTGGGGCTGCCTAGCCGGCCGCTGCTCTAGCCTGTGTCTGCAGGCTGCGCGCGTTGGCTGTGCGGCGCGGCGGCTCTGGTCAGTGACAAAAGCGCATTAGAGGCGTGTACGCGACGATGGTAAATTGACGACTTTTACCTTTGCCTTTACCTTTTACCTATGTGTGTGCGTGGTCCAGGTGACGTGGCGTTCGACATCGACAGCGGACGCAATGACGACACGTCGAAAGTACGCACGATCACTTCGCAGCATTTCACAATCATTTTCAACACCTTCGTTCTGATGACGCTGTTCAACGAGGTCAACGCGCGCAAGATCCACGGCCAGCGCAACGTCTTCGAGGGTCTCAACCGCAACCCCGTTTTCGTCGGAATATGGATCAGCACCGCTTTTGCTCAGGTATCATAGTCTGACTAGGGCCTACATAGGACATTCTCTACGGTGTGGTTACGCAGCAGATATGCAGTCAAGCGATCGCTATTCAAGATCCAAACGTACCTCAAACACGTCGTCCTCACACGTGCTTCGTAATATGCTTCTTCGTAATATGCCAAGGATGCAAACACGTGTAAGGTTAAGGGAGAAATGAATACCTGATAATTAACTTAGATTTAGCTACAAAAATTGGTTGAAGTTAGCAAAATATTAATAACAAGATAGCATATGTTTTGTGCTGTACTTGTGAAGATGTGAGTTATTACAACAATTAATAACTGGTTGCCGTAGGTAGTCATAGTGCAATTTGGAGGCGCCGCGTTTTCGACAACGCAACTGACAATCGAACAATGGATGTGGTGCATCTTTCTTGGAGCTGGCGAACTGCTCTGGGGCCAGGTAGGCTAACTAAGCGTATATACAGCCAGCAGTTTGTATCTGTCATTCTTGTCTGCGATTGTTGAATTTTGAAGATGTTACTGTGCGGTCGTCCTAATAGGCCACATTACAGGTCTTGCTCGTCCGTCCGTCCGTCCTTCCGTTCGTTCGTTTTTCAAACACACAGTCTCCTGAGTCGAATAATACAAGACGCAAAAAAATGCAAACGGGGAGCGGCGAAAATTTATTTTTATTTTTACGAAATATTATGTAACAAATCATAAAAACAGGTTGGCGCACTAAAATTGACTAAATAGTAGGCCTACTTATGAGAACTGAGGTAAAAGTACTGCTACATAACGTACTAGATGTAAGCAATTTTTTCCAGTAAAACTGTGTAAAGAAACTAACAACTGCTAAAATATAGTGAAAAAAACTTGATAAAAAATGAAGGAATCGACGACAACCGGAAACTCAGAAATTTTTAAGGCCTTAGTAGCTTTGGGTGCAGCTCCTGAGAACGTGTTTTTCTGTCGTGTCAGTTGGTGACGTGCATCCCGACCAACTGCGTGCCTCGTCAGCTGGCGCTGGGCTCGGTGACTGGTCATGAGATAGAGATGATCGAAAGACGCACCACGGTCGACGTCGACCCCGACGATCTGTCTGATGACCTCTGTCAACGTGGTCAGATCCTGTGGATTCGCGGCATCACTCGGCTACAACATCAGGTATCACTTGTGACAGTTCAACTCAGCCTCCTACTCTCGGCGGGTGAGAAATAAGTAGGCCTACTGTGGCTGACAGGGTGGTGTCTGCTGGCTACTCCGCGAGCAATGGATGGCTGCATAGTGCACTGCGATATCATTAGCTCATGCCAATCAGCTGCTGCTTCCGAGATTGTGCAGCGCTTCTGGTTTCTGATCACAAGTCTTTTTTACGCAGCGCTGTGTCAAGTACGAACTCGGAACACCTGACCTGACTTTTGCCTTTATGATTGCAGCGAATTCTTCCACTACTGAGTTATCAGTGAAGTAGCTGTGATTTTTTTGTGTCACTTTCTGCTGTTAGATGGTGTGAGATGATTTGTCTGGAGCTTCTAGACTATAAAAACATGCAGCATTCGTGTCTAACTAAGTAAAGTCTGTTTAACCCATTACTGCATGACTTATTTTTTGATGTAGCGTCAAACTAGGTGTCCCATTTTTGGGACGCTATGCATAAATGGGTTAATTATGCGGTTGTTGGTTGCATCGACGAAGTTTCTCTACGCTGAGCCGCGGTAGTACTGAGATGGGTTCATTCGGGGACATACCGTCTTTGTCTTGCTAAGTCACACAGGTCAACTCAGCTTGGCCATCCTTCCGTGGGTAGAGACAGTGAGTACCAGCAAACGCTAAGACGTAAACAGGCACACCGTGCAATAGTCTCGTATCCGTGGTCTGGCAGTGTAAACTGGTGACTGGCTGAAAGCTAACAAAACTGAGATCAGCGCCGTCCTATTAGCCTTATGGCTCGAGAAGGACTTCACTTTACAGTTAATCGCACTAAGTTGTTTTTGATGTTGTTTGACAGCTGCGCGTTGCGCGTGCGTTTCGCAACGTGCTCGAAGACATCGACGAGCGGCGCAGCATTCAGAGCTTTGCCAGCATGCGCAGTTCACGCAGTTCACGAAGCCGACGCATGCAGTGGGCTACGCACCGCGCCACGACGTCCGTCGACAGCACCGTCTCGGAGACCTACATCGCCACGTCTCGGCGTGGCCTTGCCGCTGACCCGGACGGATCCTACTTGAACATGGGTCTGGCCGACTCGCGGCGGGCCAGCACTAAGAGTAGGTCGTACGAAAACGTTGGTTCGACCGGCGGCGCCAACACGTCGAATGTCGCAGCAGCCTTGGGCGCGTCGACGTCGGCAACGGCTAAGTTCACGAAGCAGTCGAGCCTGCCGGTAGCCAAGCCGATGCTGTGTCCGGACTATATGAGCACCAACGACAGCGACGTCGATCTGAGGCACTATACCATACCGTCAGCGTAGCGTCAGCAGCGCTACATTCGCACAGTTGGAATGCCAGAGAGTTAAAGACGAGTGTTAATGTTGCTCAGAATCACTCAGTGTCATGCTGAGAGCCAACGAACTAGATATTACCGCCTAGATTGTGACCGCAGGCTGTCAGCTGTGTCCCAGCCAACGTGGATCATAGCTTAACTTTGTTCAGTGTTTGAATTGCCGGGGGGGGTTGAACCCATATACCCTCTAACACACTGTCAAATTGCGTACAGGGGGGTCGGCTATATACCATATACATATGATTTACGTCACAAATTTGGTCAGTCTCCCACCATCGAAAAGTTCAACCCCCAGCTAATTTTTTACAATTTAAACACTGACTTTGTTCAACCACTTTGTGGCTTAACGTGCCAGAAGAACAGCCACTACTGCAGTCAAAAATAAGTTGGTATAACCTGTGAGTGTCGTATGCTGATGACACATTATGCAGTTTTACACTGAATGACGGCGACTATGCATTTTACGTAGCTGCATGCGGCGAACATGTCACGTATGTGATGAGCGACACTTCGAAAGATTTGTCTCTACGCATCTCGAGTAGATTTGCTGAGAGTAGAACTTGTGATGTTGGCGCGTTGTTTTGCGGATACGTTCAGTCTGATCTTGTTAAGAGTGCGCGATGATTTTTACACGACCTGTTTAACTGCACCGTTTCATGCAATGCTGCTGTGAGTGACTCGATTGCGATTTAAGTTTTGCTTGGTGCCATAGGCAGAGTGTTAGTAATCGGCAATTATTTAGCTGTATTTAATTGCTGACGTTGTGTTTTATTAATAAGTACGCTTATTACTTGTTGCAAGATTTATCAGAAAGTGGCCATAGGCATCCTCTATGAATTAGGCCTAATGTTTTTTTTTCAAATACAGACTTACAGAATTTTCTGTACCTAGGTATAACAAATAACATGTAATGATTATTTGATACCTAACTTATTTGGCTAGAGCGCAGCAGACTGTAGGCTAATAATTTTATTAATTTATGCTAGAATGTTATCGAGAAACTGAGCTAAATGTATTAACTTTTACCAGTATTAACTTATTGACCACCTGGTAGGGTAAGTTGCACCGTAAGTCACAAAACACCCGCACTCGTTTTGTTGTAAATTCGATCTTGTAATAAAGTGGTTATTTCACAATCACAAAAACGATAAAATTTATTATAGGCAGACAAAGTATAAATGTCAGTATTAAGTTTTTTGACCAGTGTGCCAGTAAAAAAATAAAATTTCGAAATTTGAAGGTAATTATTTAAGCAAGTTACGACAAAACATCAGTGTGGGTGTTTTCTGAATTATGGTGTACAATTTTTATACAAATTTACGTCACTGCTTCAGATTTTAATTCCAACTTGTATACTTGCAGACTTTCCATATCGCATTACGTCAGAATTATGTTTCAATTGTAGTCAATTTTCACATTTTATAACATTTTGTGTTCATTTAATATCTGGTTGTATGATGTTATCATGGTGATGGTTGTTTTTAAACAGAGGTTCTCTCTTTCATAGGTACGTAACGTACATCTAGAATTACGTGTTTTACATAATGTATTACTTGTTTCTACCGTTAGTATTAAGCATTAGTTTCCTAGTACATGTACATCAAACTTGGAGTGGACTTTCATTCTTACGCTGTCAGACGGATTAACCTTCAAGGGGGGTCCGATGCCACGCGACAACGGGGGCCCCTGACCTTCCACAAGTAGAGCCTTGCTAGTTTTTGTACGGCATCTTAAAAACATCCGTTTGACTTTCCACAAACTGTCTGTAGTGACCTACAATTTCCAAACATGCTGTCGTTTGCTCAGGTATGACAAAAAATGACAACTATAGGTTTACTTTTGTACTCAACGGGCTATAGCCTGCATGTAACGTATAAAAACTTTTGATGCCTTCTTGAGAGCGTCAAATTTGGGTATCGCTTAAAAAGTGCAATTTCTGCTGCTATTCACTAATTTAGCATAAAAATGGTTGCAGATAAAGACACATGTTTGCTACTTATCTTCACATCCATTGCTTTTCTGGGGCACCTACACTGATGACCTTAAACGAACTTGAAATTTAAAAAGCGGGTTTTGTGGTTTTTGATGTGCTATACAGCTATGCTGTACGGCTTCCTTCTTTGGTATCGTTGTCGTCTGTCGTCCGTCCGCCCGTCTGTATGTAACGAATGTACTATGGCTAACAGGTAGGTCATAGGAGAACACTTTTACAGAAGTAATAGGCCCTTTGTTGCGGTTTGCTGTGTACAAAATTTGCAGGATGCAGTGCAATGGGAACATTTTCAAAATTGGCGTTGAATGAAAGGGGGTAGGAAAATGTGCATTTTCAATGTAAAACTGGTCTTATCTCAAAACCGGTGAAAGATAGAGCCAAGGTTATTTATTAATCACCAATAGGAAGTCGCACATTGCTTATCAAATTACATAAAAAACATTGACCTTGGATGACTTTGAAAGTCAGTACTGCAACAGGAACTCTGCAGGTTGTAGTGCGTCTTCCCTAGCGACAGCTGGGCTTCTTGTTTTTCGCGGTTTCAGGTTGAGACACATAGGCCTAGTTCAACATTAGATTGTGCCGATATTACTACATGAAATGGAGATAGACCAGGATAACAAGCGCATGAATTTTTTTAGCACAAGACGTAGATTTTTTACCAGTTGAGTTTTGACCTACTGAGTTCAAGAAGTTTTCTGTACCAAAAAGGCAATTGGGTAGAGGCCTACCCTTCAAAACGCATTATTAATCTATTATGCGTTGTTCACTGACTCCACACATGGCAGCACCGATGCTGTCACGAGTCACGTGAGCTTTGCTCAGATTACTTGTTGGTAATTTCTATATCTTCTAAATGTTTACAGTTTAAGCTGTTATTATTGTGCAGCTTTATGAAGTGCCCTATCGGCAGCGTCGTAGGCTAACGTTCGTCCAAAAATGGGGGTATCAAATTTTTGTTCTGATGGCTTTATTCGTTGGAAAGCCACGATGTTCCCTCACTGCATAGAGATTTTTGGAAAACAATGGGCAAACATGGGTTCAGTCACCAAACTAATATTGGTATGAAAAAGTAATTTTTGCCGCCACGGGGGGCCCTGCCATGACATACTTGACATATCAGCCCTGTACGCTGTCACACAGGAAAAGATTTAGGACAAAAGATGCCATTTTAATTGCCCAAAGAAGCATTTGGACCTGTACATGGATCGCAGTGGCATATTTAGGGAGACTTCCGCATGTTCCCTGCTAATATAAAGTAAAAAAAATTAACGAAAAGAAAAAAGTAATCATAACAAAAACGAGAAGGCCATGCAATTTTGAAAATGTTTGTCCCAAACGTGCACCCCAAGTGACCCCATTTTGACATTTCCAATGATGTTGTATGCCACCGATGGACTTTATACTACATTCCGTGAACGTGCAACAACAATTATCTCACAACTTAAGCACGTTACTCGCAAAGAACTAACAAAATAATATTATGTTTAAAGACCACATAACCTGCCCAAATGTCCCTGTCTTCTTGTGCTTTACAGCTGTATGAGCAAACTGAAAACTGGTCCAAAATTGTGATCATCGCAATCTCGCCACAGACGGATGGATCTAATAATCCAATATAAAACAGTTTGATACAGGAGCAACTATCACACTGTTACACTCACTTCGTTATGCTCACTTGCACTAATAAAACAAATTACTTATTTAAACTATAAAAATATCACGTTGGCCTCGTGCTTTATATTATCCAGACATCAACCGAGAGCTGCACAATCCCAATATTAATCCTGAACTCTAAACCGAAAATTGGCACTCCGCTTACTTCTGCTTTGAGAAACGCTCATACCAATTTTGAATTTGTTTTACGTCTTTTTTGTATTTAATTTTTCAAGCTTTTAGCTCATACGGGATGAAAGGATGGACGCACAAGACCAGTGATAAAGCCCATTAGAATAGCAACACAACAAAACAAAAAGCACAGCTCTCGCTAGGATAGCCGACTGTACTGGTTGTCGATGACCTTCAAGGTCATCCAAGGTCGATGATTTTCATGTCATTTGAAAGCCAATATGCGACTTCCTATTAGTGATCAATAGCAACCTAGCCCCTATCTCGCACCGTTCAGCCACAATAACGCGTAACGGCCTTCAAGGTCATCCAAGGTCAATGATTGACATCTAATATGACAGGTAATAATTCTCTCAGTTCCTATTAATGACTAATAGAATCTCACCATTTCCAAGATATGGCCAGTTTTCTGTTGAAAAATGCACATTTTTCCTACCCCCCTTCATTCAACTCCCAATTTGAAAATGTTCCCCTTGGAGTAGATGGCTGAAATTTTGCATGCCCGAGTTTAAGACACGTGGCTAATTACTCGTGTAAAATTTTTTCAATTACGCCCTACCTATTAGCGGCAATACATCCATTACAGATGGACAGACAGACAAACAGACGATGGACGACAGCCATGACAACAGCTCGACCGTTACTTAAGTACGGTTTGCTAATGAGAGTTTTTTTTCAAAAGTTCTATCAGAAAGATGTTGTCGCTTGAACAATGTTCTGAAGTGCATTACGAGCGTCGGACTTTGTGAAGCACTGCAGGGCATCGACTGCATTTTGTCCGTAAACATCACACAAACGTCGAGCTTCGGCCAACACTGAACTGTCCTGAACTATCAGCTTCCGCAGCTACAATTCACAACAAATATCAACATTTAAAATAGAATAATAACTTGAACCTAGAAAGGTGTACCATACAATTTCAAGGAAAATGTTCAAAAAACATTGCTCAAAAAGCAGCTAAAACTGGCAGTCCAGATAAAAATCATCATCATCATCATTACATAAAGAAGGAACTGAAAGTCACACCAACAATGAATCTTGGTCTAGTGCAAAACAGCCACAACCAGAAGTCCAAAACAACCATAGCTATAAACCCAAATAACTGCATGGCCACAAGCATTGCATACACTTGCTATGTTACTGAATTCTGTTAATCTAGCTAGTCAAAAAAACCTGTCTGCACAACAACGTTTGTATAAAATGTAAACAAACATGCATTACTACTGCTACAGCCTGCCATGCCCCTTATACGTTTATTTGCCACAAATACAGAAAAGTACAAGAGTAAAAAATAGGCAGGTACGGAAAAACTAAAATCTAAATGTCCGACGAAAATATGTAAGTAACATATTACCACGAGAGTTTAAAGTAAAAACTTTTAACAAACCAGATACCCTTCATGCTGCTTACAGATCACTGGACTATCAATGCTACCTTGTATAATGCAGTGCTTTTATTAGACGATTTTCTAGCTGGTAGACAAAGTTGGCGATTGGTCTGTTTTACAAGCAATGTTTTATATATGGTTTTGTAATCAGGATCTAGACTCACCCGTTTCAGCAGCCTATCATCTATAACAGCCAGCTCCTCTCTACTGACACTGCAGCGTGGAGAATTGATATACAATATAACTGGTGCCGATGTCACACTGACACCGTTTCCATTCATTGACCAGTCACCATTCAGTATCTGAGTCAGTTCTTCATTCAACTGTAGCAAAATACACACATGCAGTAACTGAGTCTCCATTAATCATTAACAAATTACGGAACATTTATTTTTACTTAAACGTTAGCTGCACACAATAAAGCAAACAATGGGTAACAATAAAGGACTGCAACGATCCGCTAAAAGACAGTGTTGAGCCACTGCTTACACAGAACCTAGAAAAAATTTAATTTTACTTAATTATTTAATATATAACTTATTTTCTTCACCATCGTATCCATCCAAGACAGATCACCAGGCAGACACATGGGACTTTTAAACTTTGATCTAGCAAATCTTTAAACTATAAAAATTTATCAAGTTACAAACTTTATTCACTAATTTGCTGACATTTATTTTTGCAACAGCTGCTGCATTCATTTGAGCAATTTTTGTTTGCTACTACAGGGTGCGGCAAAAAAAGTAGCCCCCTAAAATTTTTCGCTGTTTTCTCAGCAACCGTTTGGGATTTTAATATGAAATTTTACAGTTCTATTTAATAAAACCTTCTACATCTAACTGCCAAGTAAAATGTGATTCTGTTGAAAAACAACAAAGTTATAAACTTTTTAACATGACCTCCTACCGATTTTTCAGCATTAAAAATTGATCAAGCTAAAAATGCTATTTAATTTTTGAAAACCGGTTAACACGTTTCTGCCGATGACGTCACAGTGACGTTTTGATAAACAGCAATTTATTTCATTTATAAATTATCACTAAATTATCGTCTGCCCACTGGGTTCATCTTCCAGCAGGACGGCACGCCAGCACACACAGTGCGCAGCACACGGAACAGGCTGAGGGCCAACTGTCTGGATTTCATTACAAAAGACCAATGGCCTGCAAATTTGCCGAATATAAACCCAGTGGACTATTGCATGTGAGATGCAATCTTAGAGGCTTACTCCAAGCTTAAAATAAAGCTGAAAACAATCGCCAATGTCAAGGAAGCGCTTCAGGTTATCTGGGGCAACCTGTCACAAGGACCGATTGACAAGGCTGTGAAAGACTTATCAAAGTAAGCGACTGAAGGTTTGTGTTGGAGCTTGGAGCTGATAGTGGACACTTTGAACATCCACACTGACAATGAAATTCTGGCATCTGATCATTAGTTGACTGTGTTGTTTCAATGATATAATTCCATCAATGCAGTAGCTTGAACATTTTTTAATGCTGAACAATCGGTAGGCGGTCATGTTAAAAAGTCTATAACTTCGTCGTTTTTCAACAAAATCAAATTTTACACAGCAGTAAGATGTACAATGTTTCACTGAATAAAACTGTAAAATTTCAAATTAAAATTCCAAACGGTTGCTGAGAAACCAGTGAAAAACTTTAGGGGGCTACTTTTCTGCCACATCCTGTAGATGTCGCTAAAGAGTAAACAAGAAACTTGAGCTAATGCTCATGAGACATGCGAAAGCCTATAGCAGTTCCTGTTCACAAACTGTCAGTCTATCTCCAGCCATTTCGTCGCAATTTTTACGGGGGTACTGCTCTTTGATGCCCTCGTGCACAGGATTCCTTGAACATAGAAATCAAGACTTAAACCGTTGAAATCTACGTTTAATGCTGAAAATTTCATACGCAGCTTGTCCATGTCTATCTTAATTGGTTTTGGCGCAATTCGCTCTTGCAATGTGTCTCGCAGCCAAAAATCGCCAAAAAATCCATATAACCCCCTATTTTGGCATTCAAAGTCATTCAAGGTCATTGAATTCGGCGCCAATTGAGAGCCAGTGTATGACTTCCTATTAGTGATTAATAGTAACCTAGGCTCTATCTCGCACCGTTACTGAGATACAGTGAGTTATTGGTCCAAAATCGCAAATTTTGCCCACCTCTCTCTCATTTAGCACCCTCGTTCAAGGTGACCCCCTTCAAATCTATGGAAAGCTTTACGGTTCATGAAACTAGAGTCTTCCAGGCAGCCAAAGGTGACGATTTGGTGATCCTAGCTTGGACCATTTTTGCCTGACAGACGGACGGACGGAAAGAATTGCGATGGCTAAGACACACTGAAAGTAGTAGCTGCTTTCGCGCGTAAAAATCTGTCACAGCTATAATAACCTATAAAACTCTTAGGATGCATCATCTTGGTTCACTGAGACAACTGCGAATGCTGATGTCAAACATTAGTGATGTTGTGATTTGACAAATTACTTATAGTTTATTAGCTAATACTTACACATGTGAGTTCAACCAATTTCAATGATGTATCTAAAATGCTACATGTATCTACATGTGTAATTGCGTATCACTTTGAACGCAGCAGCAGATGCCAACATCAACAGATCAGCAAACAAAAATTGTAATTTATCAAATTATTTACAGCCCAATATTTGACGTTTCTACACATATATATATATTTAATCAATTTCAAAGACATACCTGATATGCCAGTGCTATCTGCTTGCCGAACTCGTAAGCCTGTTCCTGCAGAGAGTCAGGATGCTGAGCTAGCATGAGTGCTGCCTTGCAACTGCTAGAGATGAGGCTTCCAGTAGCAAGGAATGTCTGCCTCTCCCAGTCAGCCATGGTCAGGCCATCCACAGGCAGCACCGCATTGCCGTGACAGTCTCGCAGCGCTGTGAACTCAGCTTGCATCATGTGCCCTATCGATGCCGATATGATCTCTACAACCTGCATACAAGGCATACAAGTATCTATCAGGCTGAGATAATCCACAAAACACGTAAATCTACAAAAAAAAAGAAAAAAGTTAAAAGCATCGATAGGTCTCCTGGCGAACCAATCGCCGAGCTATGAAGTGTCACCTGTCGAATGAGATCATAGTGTTACCAGCCACCCGACACAGGTAAATGCACCCCCACCTTAACAGCAGCCAGCCAGGCTGGTAATCAATGTACCTACCCTGGAAGACTGTGTCGATCTGAGTAGTTAACTATATATATACCCGATGGTTTGGTGGTCTGTAGTCATCCATCCAAGTACTAACCAACCGACCAGCGATCAAACTGAGAGTCATATTCATGACTTCTTAATCACAAATCCATCGCTCTACTATATTAAAGATTTTTTAATAATATGGAGTATAATTGTACGTTATATTTACCTATTTACTTACATAGCTACTGTTATGCTACCAAGCTCCTGCATAACAAGTAACAAAGTAACAGTGTCAACTGGGAGATCTCTTCTGACTGAAGCCCAAGGCTATAGTTGAGTTCAGTTCAAGAAGAACTGATGTTATCGAGTGAGCTGGACAAAAGCTACCCTGGTATGTTGTATGTCACTATTAGGAAAGTGTTGATCCAAGATTGGGAGAAGTCTTTCCAGTTTTTTAATGGCCGGGCTGAGTTGAGATACTGGGTGACTTCGAGTCAGATGGGTCTTTGCCAGCCTTTAAGGATAAAAGTATCTCTGATGCTTTCTATATTCGTTCCGATGCTGTTTGTCACTTGCGAGTTATGATAGATTACTATTGGGGAAAATAATACATGTGTAGACTGTGTTCTGTAAACTGATGACGTTGCAATAAAGATGGCATCATCCCAAAAAAATTTCACACATGTTCAGAATAAAATTCCCTAAAAACGTATATTTCTAATTTCTTAGATTTGGAAAACTAATAGAATGACACTGTTTTGTAACTTATTTATCGAACGACCCTCGTACTAAATTCATTCATTCAGTACAGCACTGACCTGTGTGTTGTTAAGTGCTGCTAAACCAGTTGACGCATTAGCAAGCAGGAAATCACCACTCAGCACGGCCATTTTGTTGCCAAACTTAAAGTCATCAGTCTGCGAGTCTGTAATGACTAGACTGGAGTCGTCATCAACAACAGCCGAGATGTTGACAATGCCTTTATGAATCAGCCCAGCTGTGTGTATCATCTCGACAATCTCAGCCAACGATCTCTGGCTACAGCACATCAATACAGCAGTAAAAGTTTAAAAGGTTAAAAGTTGTGATATAGCTCTTAATGGAAAGTCCATCTCAGAGCTACGAAGCGTCACCTGCCATATGGGATCACAGTGTTACCTGCCACCCAACATAGGTGAACGCACCCCACCTTAACCCCAGCCAGAGAGGCTGGTACTTGATTTACCTACCCCAGAGGGATGGAAAGCTGAGTTGACCTAGGTGGTCAGCAATAGCTAGCAACTGACAAATTCACACACATCAGTGTGAGTTTTTTTTCAATCAACCAATTAAAACACATTTGTATAGCATGCATCAACTGTCAATGACTTATCATCTTTACAATTATAACACAGCATAAAAACCAAAAAACATGTCGGCATAGTGCTGACATACTGTGTGGCCATCTGCCTACACCGGTGAAACTCTGACCATAACCAAAACCCAGAATGTTCACTCTTTCAACTCCAACTTGGCACAACAGTTACTGGTAATTTTGCCTCAAAGAAGATTCACACCAACTTCGGTTTTTCTGGGCTTTTTAGTTTTTGAGTTATTATTAGCCTGTGTTACATAGACAATCAAATGAATGGATGGACAGATTAAGTTTAAATTAACTCAAATTTTAGTCACACAAACTACATTCATTAACTGCTACAAAAAGTTAGTTCTCTCATAAATACTCAGAAATGTGGCAAAATCATTAAAATACGTCTGACTATCATTGACATGATGTTGATTGGTCAGAAAACTGCATCCATACTGCACAAGCATAATCAACAAACCTTGGATATATTCCACCAACCATGGCTTCAGGACAGTCATCCTCATGAGGTTTCATTCCAGGTCCCGCGGCCTTTGCTGTTAGAAGGACCAACAAACCACGAGTTTGCATGTTGTGCATGTTATGTTTGCCATCATAGAACAACTTCCTGCCGACAGTAAATGCTCAGAATTATTAGATAGTTCTGTCAATAACTTGCTATTGTTAAATATACATTTCATAGGAAATGGCTTTGGCTTAAGTTTTTATATAGCCTACAGAATACATCTGATCTAAACAGTAAGTACATGACAGCATTGTAGCATGTGAAACAGCTCACAGAACAAATGTATATACTCTTGACTAATAATACAGATCTGATCATAATCTAGCAATTTAACAAAGCTTATCAGCTACATACAGGTGACTAACACACTGCTTGAACTAACATAAAATACAACAGATAAAAACTGATATGTAGTATGTAATAACTAATGCCTTGCAGTCTTCAACAGAGGATGTCCAGTTCCAACCAGCTTTCTCATCTGCATTGCGACGTTCGACAGCTCGTCACTAAGCAGACATCGCAGGCTGAGAAACGACGTCGAGTATCCCACGATCTTCTCAGCTTCTGAAACAGCTCGATTCCAGTCAGTCACCTTCGCTGACGATGACGACCCCCACCACACATTAGCCCTTCTCATCATCCCAGGCTGCGTGTGACCAGAACTGAAATTTAACAGTTTCGTCTGATCATCACAATGCACAGAACGTCCACACGTATACAAACCACGACAATCCGCGACGTCGAATGTTCTCTGTAACTCGACAGGGTGCCAGTTATTCTGAGTGCAGGGTTTACTTGACAAAAGACGAAGGCAATGTTGAAGTTCTGTCCATCGAGTACCCAGAGGACCAATTAATTTTCGGTGCATAGTCGTTACAGAACACCAGCTGTAGACAATCACAGATGCTTACAAGCTGTATTCGAACCAGTGTTAGTGTACAACTTAGCAGAATGAAAAATTTCACTTCTAAAAGTAAACAACGACTACACCCACATGGAGCACAGAATATTTATCAGAAAGAAAAAAATTAAACATTAGTGATGGGCAAAACTGATAATACCGAATTACCGATTACGATCACTTTCGAAGTTTAACGGTAGATCAGCGATAGCCTAAAAATATATTGCAAAATTTCATATGAATTCATATCCTCGTCGCAAGCGGAGTAATTTTGGTTTTATGGATAGCTCGTTGCAGTTCATATAACGGATAATCGACTTTGGATGACCTTGAAGGTTGAAGGCACTCTGCTATTATGGCTAAACGGTATATGTCGTAGGGGTCGGCAATAGTGTCGTTTGATACGGCTACCGTAAAACTTTTAATAAAAGCCTTCGGCGTTCATTTGTAGGGCCTACATTTGAGAAAACCCTCCCGGCGTTTAATAGGTAGCCTAGGCCTAACCGGCGTTTATTGGGGACTCGTCCCTTATTGGAAGTTTTGCGGGTATGACGAGTTTTTATAGACTGTTAATAATAACTGTCTTTATCTGCAGCGGTTTGGCCGCAATATTGAATGCAAAGTTGCTGCCTGCAACCATTACCGGCTGAATTATAGTATCGTGTAGGCCTAGTAGCGTTGATTGTAGCGTTCGATATAGCAGCGTCACCGTAGCGTGTGCGCGACGTATAAACTGACTGCTAAAAAACTAGCACTAAAACGTATACTGCAGTCACCTTGGCAAAATCGCTTTCTATCCCCAACCAGAAGCTGGACGCTGCCTTCGGATATAAGCGGTACTGTCAGTCCACTCTAACCACACCTGGGCTTCTTGTTTCTTGCATGGTACGGGTCGTAGCCAGCGATCGTCTTTTGTCGTTCAACAGATCATCTTTGTCGACATCAAGAAGCGAAGAAGATGGTTGCCATAACCAGATCCAGCGCAGCATCAGGACCAAGAAACGAGAGGACCAGAAGCTTCAAGTACCATCGACTGCAGTGGAAGGTACGTAGGCTGCTGAAAATTTGCGGATTTTGCTGCTATGCTGCTGACCCGACCGTTTGCCGGCACTCGAATAACGTCATGAGTCCAGTCAGATGAGCAGTGACGGAAACTCGAGCAGAAAGAGTTACGACGAGAAGACAACGAAACTATAACGTTTTCTGTGAAACATATAGGCCGGCGTAGTCGCTTGTTGCTATAATTGGCTTATTCCATGTTGTCCTTTTGTTGTTTCACGTTTGTCGTTTAAATGCTAGATGTTACGTGACAGCTTGAATGGACACAGATTTCGACCAATCTCAGACATCAATGCAATACGCTTATAAAATTTAATATTCCGAAAAATGTTGTCTTTGTTTAATCTTTTACAGTTAATGCTAAGATGCTAACGCGATGCAATAAGCCTAATCCCGTCGTCAGCGAACTCTTCATGAACCAAGTGAACTCTGGCAATGGGAGTGGCATGATGACAGTACGTGTACTATAAACATTGATTGTCGAGTTTATTGCTATTATTATTACTCGCATCACCACGACCGTCGAGGAGTGTTTCGCCACTCTGTGCTGCAGGGGTTCGCCGATTGCCATCAAAAGCTTCTTTATGCGCATTGTATGGCAGCACTCGTGCTATTAAGGTTGCATTAGTGCAACTTGATTCTCGAAGGACTACTTGACAACGTACGTGGTCTGTTCTGCAGCATGGCAACTGATCTACGGCTCGTGTTTTTGAGCGACCATGCGACGCTGCGACCAATGACGCTGCGATCGCTTTCTGTTCTATTCTGAGACATTTTCAGAGATAAGCCTACACAAATGTAGCGATAGAAGTGTCCTGTGATAGAAAGCCAGGCACCAAAGGTCTCGAGATGAAAACGCTTTTTGGCGGCGAGGAGCGGAGAATAGGGAGGGAGTGTTAGCCCTATCTCGACATTCGACTAAGGAGTTTGGAAGTGTTATTAGTTTCTGATCATCTTTTTGTATTAGTCTTTTCTACAGTTACCAGGCACGCAACCTGCTGTGTAGCCGGTTAGACGCTTCTTTTCTTCATTTTCTTTTTTCCTTTTTTTTTAGCTTAGCGTTTCTGTGTTTTGTGTATGTGTTCATGTGTTCTTGTGTTTTATGGGCCATGCTGCCTGAGTCAAATAAATAAATGAATGAATAGTAGCAATATCGCCTATTAGCCTGCATCATAAAATTATGACGCCGCGCTTTTGCTCTAAACATTCACGTCCTCGTCCTCTTCGCAAGCCACACGTCGCGCGAATCACGTCCAAGTTTTTCAAGATGATACGAAGACTCAATAGGAACACGAGCACTGTGTTATTATGATGTTAAATCATACACGAAACCGCGGACCGCATAGGTATGGTAAATGTACATTGTAGGCCTATCGTACTCCGCCAGTAATATTGTCGACTTGACTATATAATTAGGCCTATTCATAGATATAAAATGGCGTATAGCAAGTGAGTACGGTCGGTTCACGTGGATACTGGACTGGACATAGCATAAATTGTACGTAAACTCCGCAGAGTCTGCGCCGGCGGCGATATATCGCTTATAGCCAAGACCTAATGTACGACAGAAAGTAGCGAACTGCGTTCAGTGCTCGTAACATGCATGTGAAGACAATCCCCATAATGCACAATCTATCGGACGGCTGTATACAAAATTTATATGACTGTTATAAACGCTTTAGATAGCTTAAAGGCCTACTTCTGATGGCCGCTTTTAACCGCCAGTCATGTACATAGGCTAATGATGAATCACGTATGAAATACAATGCAGTATATGCCGATAACCTTGGATTATAACGTTGCATAAGAAAATATAAGATTAAGACAAGTGCGGGCTCTGGGCGGCCTTCGATGGTGAAGCTGACTTTTTATCGTGTCCCCAGCCGCGCTGCCGTAAGCCGCTCTAAAAGACGACGTATCGTAGAGTTCATAAGCCCTAAGCCGCCCGCCCGCCGTAGATTTTTATCAGCCGCAGCAGTTTTCACCGGCTCCGTGGAGGCATTAGACTTCACAATGCGAAAAACACAAACTCACTTCAGACAAGCAGCCATGCTGCATGCAATTGCAATCGCTGCAATGGCGTCATTCTGGCAACTTTGAGTCGCGATAGCTAGCATATAGTTTTTTACGCAGACGACTGAGTGACAGTAAGAACATGCATGCATGCTTACGACGTGTAAAATAGAATGCATGCAAAAATATTTTGCAAATGTTTTTTGGTTTGATTTTACATGTAGGTTTAGTGGTCTTGACAGCATTAGTGCCAAAACTTCTAAGGTGCATTTTTGCTAATGTTTTACGCGTAGCTAAATAAAATTAAACTCAAAATAATAGCAAAATATTGCTGTAAATGTTTTTTTGTTGTTTTCTTGCAACTACGATATAATAGGCAAAAATGTTTTAGTAGCATTTTAACTGTTTTTCAAATACTGTCCAAAGTATTTGTGCAATATTTAGATACACCAGTTTTCTAAAATTCATCGCATCACTGCTACTGACTGATGCTGCGATTACAAGCTCGTCAGTTCTTCCGTCGCAGTGCTAATGGCAGCAGTGGACACCCGCTTCTTATGTCTCTTGAGAGGCCATTGGGGCATTAGCCCAATAAGACAGAAGCGGACGGCATCAGTAAGCTTAACGCGTCATTAAACGTATGAAAATACCGTTAAAGCTGCTAATATCTATAGATTAGTAAAATCGGATTAAATGCCATAAAATATAACGCGACGTGTTAATAAAATGCAGTAGGCCTAATTCGAAAACTTCGAGTAGCCTACAGTCAAGCGGAGGTTCAAACAACATCAATACGAATTCCTGCAGAAGATTTTACTGATACAAGAAATTTGAGATAATGCTCACGGGACGCGCGAAAGCCTATAGCAGTTCCTGCCCGCAGGCAGTCACCCATTGCAGTACTAACCGGGCCCGGCGTAGAGTAACCTTGTTTTAGCCGAAACGCGTTACCAACGACGCCACGCCACCAACGCTAGTACCGTGGCGCCGCCTTGTGAATAATTGTGTGTCGCAGCCCGAAATCGCCCGAAAAATCTATAAAAAATCCTATTTTGGCGTTTAAGGTCATCCAAGGTCATTGAATTTGGCGCCAATCGAAAGCCAGTATACGGTTTCCTATTAGTGATTAATAGTAACCTAGGCCTTATCTTGCACCGTTACTGAGATACAGCCACTTATTGGCCGAAAATCGCAAATTTTGACCACCCCCGTCTTATTTAGGGCCCTAGTTCGGGGTGACCCCCTTCGAATTTATGGAAAAGCTTTACGGTTCCTGAAACTAGAGTCTTCCGGGCAGCCGACGGTAAAGATTTGGTGATCCTAGCTTGGACCGTTTTTGCCTGATCCACCCGTGTGACAGACAGACGGACGGACAGACGGACAGACAAACGGACAGACGGAATTGCGATGACTAAGATGCGCTAAAAGCATAGCTGCTTTCGCGCGTAAAAATTAAACGCAACTATACTCCGGTATCTGTTCGACGACAAGATGGTGACACGAAGACTTAGGAATAGTGTTCTGTTGTGATGACGTTATCAGCGTATTTAATTATCAGTGACGCTAGGCCTATAGACAAACTTGTTTCTCAAGGGCCCGTAGCCTAGTGATCAGAGTGAAGTTTTAGTTCTTGAGATAAATGCAGGTAAAGTCGTGGATTTGGTCATTGGCATTCAAGTGCTTGTTAACGTCACTGATTTCAGTTGACTGTCACACGATCACAGGCAATGACTCGTCGAGCAACACATCTCAAACAATGACATTAGTCCTTGTCCTTGTTTAAAGACCAAAATAAGGTACTTGTCGTTAACATTAAGTTGGCATTTAAACCGCTCTTGTTAGCATCACTGTATATTATTGGCGTTGTTGCGACTGACAGTCAGAGTCGTTGCTGAGCACGTTTTCTCGTCATCATCGTAACCCATCCACTCAACGAAACTTCGACGCCGCATGCAGACAGCGGCAACCACAGCGATCAGCAGACCGACTACAAGTACAGGAACCACAACAGCGACGAAAACCTATATATACACATATATACATTAAGTATGAAAACCACAACAGCGATGACAATGACGTAGTTAGCATTGTTAGCCGACGACCACGCCGTGCGACACTGAATCGACGTTGTGCTGCTGTTTTCGACTGAAGTGGTCAAAGACGGTAAAACGTTGTCATCGGCTAGTACTGACGTAGTCATTTCACCAAACACTGAAGTGGTTTTAAGCCAATGGTGTTGAAACACTGCGGCAATGAGAGACGACGAGACGCTCTGTGAACACAGTGAACTGACGTAATCTGTTGAGTCTGACGGCGTGCTGTTGGTGGCGGTAGCGGGACAAATGGCACGGGTTCTGCAGATGACGTAATGACAAACTGCTGGTCGAACGTCGTGTCGTGCACAGCAGATCGTTGTATTGCGGTCGACCAAGACGGTGTATGTGGCGAGCCACGTCAGTCCACAGTCGCAGTGCAGAGGGTTAGCGGACACCGAGAGTCGCTCCAAGGTAACCAGAACTTCACGCATCAAGTTAATCGTTAGCGTGGTCAACCGGTTCCACGACAGATCCAGCTCACGCAAGCTCGCCGGTCCAACGAACGTCACGACGTCGATTGCCGTCAAAAGATTGCGAGAGAGATTTACCACAGACAGCGCGATGCACGACGCAAAAAGTTTTGCCGACAGAGAGCTCAAGCGATTGTCGGCCAGGTCGAGCTCGGTCAGAACGGACAGGCCGCGAAACGCGCCGTCCGAGATGCTGTTGATTCGGTTACTGGCGAGGCGAAGCTGGTGCAGGTTTCTGCAGCACGCGAAGTTGGTGTCAGTAACGCGGCTGATGTTGTTGTCTGAAGTGTCGAGTAGCTTCAGTGCAGGCGCGTGAAATAACCGCGGAAGACTAGTAATTGTATTGGACGACAGAGTCAGACGAGTCAAGCTGACAGCTGAGTTTTCTACTTCGAGTTGAGTTATGTTGTTGCCGTCGATCTTAAGCTCCTCCAACCGCAGAAGTAGACGTCCATTCCACGGACCTTGCAGCCGGTTGTCCCTGACGTCCAAATAAACAAGATTCGGCGAATTAGTGAACGATGACGAACGCATTTCTGTTGTAAAGTTTTTGGACAGATCAAGACGACGAAGATGCAAAACTTTGTAAAGAAATCGGCCGATGCCTGTAAGAACGCTGTTTGAAAGATCAAGCACCGCGACCGAATTATTCGCACCGAACAAATCATCTGGAACAGACTGGATGACGTTTGCGCTCAAGTTGACGCGTTCGAGCGCCGTCGTTGCGTTGAAAGTGCCAGGCTGGATGCGCGTCAGGCGATTACTCGACAAATCAACTAAAGTCAGCTGCCGACATCCCTGAAACGCGTTGGACGTCAGCGCTGAGACGTAGTTGCGAGATAAGTTTAGTTTGATGAGCTTCCCAAGCTGACGTAGCAACGACGACGTCAAGGTGCCAGTGATCATGTTGCCGGAAAGGCTCAAACGTCTGAGGTTGGTCTGAGAAGCGAAAGCGTCAGGCGAAATTGCCGCCAAGCGGTTGTCCGACAGATCCAGCATTTCTAGGTTTCTCAAGTTCGCAAGCATATTTTGAGAGATCGTCGTTATACGGTTGCCGTGTAGCCGAAGTGTCTGCAGATTGATCGTATCTCGAAGGATGCTGGTGGGCAACTGCTGAAGCAGATTGTTGGCCAGATTGAGGTGGCTGAGTTGCGACATGAAGCGGAATGTACTGTGATCGAGAGTCGCTATCCGGTTGGCGTCCAGTTTGATCGTAGTCAGTCGCGACAGACGGAAGAACGTGTCGTAAGGCAGGTGTGAGATGTTGTTGTCACCCAGGTCGATGCTGATTGTTATCTGCTCCAGACCGCTGAAGACCAGATGGTCCACGACTGTGACGCTAAGGCCGCGCAAAGTCAGGTGTCTTGCTTTGACGTAAGCGAACGCCTGGCTCTGAAGACGAACGACGGTCGTATTCAAGCCGATCGTCAGCCTTTCAGTTTCTGCGTAGGATACGTCGAATGCAGGTACTTGCTGTATTAAGCCCATGTTGAGGCAGGAGATGAACTGCAGACGGTTTGAGTGAGGTTGGTCGACATAACTGCAACTGCAGCGGCTGTCGAGTACTGGGCATGCCGATGTCATAGCAACCGTCAGCAGCAACACCAGCTGTAACATGATCATTAGTTCTTCCTATGAGTTTATCAGTTTATAATGATTGTCACTGCAAAAATACTATCTACACACATTAAACACTTTTGCTAACTGTGATGTACAAATCTAATAACGATCATTCAAAATATTACTTTAAACTTTAAAAAAACGTAATATTTTTCCTGCAGAATTTAAGGTTGTACTATAAGTGAGATATTTTTAAAAATGGGAGGAATTCGAAACGTTATCGCCCACGTTATCGCATCAGAGTCGCAGACCTAAAAACAGCTAATTGGCGAACAAATATCGTTTTTAAACTCACGGAAGATCTGAAATTGTGTCGTCTTCGTTTTGCATAGCAAACACAGGCCGTTGTATAGGAACCGAGAATGCTAAAAATGCAAGAACGGCATATGCAAGACTAGAAAATGCAAGAGGACCGTCGTATCGCGGCTCTAACCTGGATGGATTGCTGATATGCCTCCAGAGATGCCGAGCAGGTGGTTGACGTGTCCTGGTGGATCTGCTATACAGACACGGTCGTCATTTGTCTGTGGGGGTTGACATTTAGTTACAAGACCTATCGAATGGCCGTCGTGTCGGTGTGACAACGTACATAGAACATCGCTTTATAAAACTGAATATTAAAAAGTAGCCGGGCTACGTAAAAATATGATATTCGTCCGCTCTGTGATTATGGTCCGCCGCATATATTTTTGTTTGCATTATTTTTGTCGTTTTTTGTCTTGCCCTTGCACGTCGTACTTAGTTGGCTACTTTTACCACAATTACTACTAAACCTATTATTATACCAAAACTTGCTTTTGTAAAGATCAAAAATGAGAATACCGGTATGTCAGTCTAAAATAATTAACGCCAAACAAAACCACAGACATCTAAAAACGTTAAACATTACCATTAATGCAAACCAAAAAATTTTCTATACATTTTGAGTGCAAACCAACAAGTCGTAGTCAAAAGAGAAAAAAAATTTGTGCATATGATTTACTATTGACTTTTATGATTTCTGACTTAATTATTTTGAAAATTTGTATCCAAAAATGCAGAGCACCGTGTTAAGCGCACGTAGGGCTACATGTCATGCTGCAGTCATGCATTAATGTTAAACAAACCTTTATTGTAGATAACATCAGGCCGTTGTTATTTTGTTGACATCGCGGAAGATTTTACATTTAGCAATAGTGCGTATAGAGATGCTCAATATGTAAATAGGTACACACATGCAGTCAGCCCTACTGCGGCCGAATTAACTGGATACTCTGTTTCTGTGGGTACAGGTGGCCAAAAGTTAACACCGGTGTTTGTTTACGACGTTATCGCGGTATTCTCGTTATCGATTTGGCGCTACGCGATTCGATCAGTTGAGCTTTGCGCTCAATAATTTATTTCGTTCTTCAAGAAGGCCTACGACAGCTACATTACGTGCCAGCTCTTTTTTGCTGCAAACAGACTCGATTCCAGCTGACTAATCGAAGTCGATAGTTTGTGCAGTCTAAATAACGTAAGCTAAATGTAGACAGGCGCCGATCCTCAGTGAGAGTTAAACCAGCAAATATGTCTTCCCACCACCTAGTTATGCACGAATAGCACTAACTTGTAAGCACGCACGTTTACTTAGTGTTCTATTTCTTAGACACTTTCAGTCCAGACGCCACAGATGTTATAATTTCTAATTCTTTCAGCGCCGCTTTGGTGATTTCCGCAGAATGGACTAAACATGTTTGGAAAATATCTTAGTTTCTTTAATCGTACTGGAACTTTTGGCGGAATGCAATTTACTAAAATTTATATTCGTCGTTGTATATTAGTTCAATGCAGACTAGAATTGTAACATAAACCGGCTTTCTCGATCCGTACTGGGACTGCATTCTGATTCGGACTATCTTTGAATAGCTGACGAGATTGACGGGTGACTATGCAGGGGCATACCGCTGCCGCTGCCGGTGCTACTATGAGATTCGTAGCTTGACGGCTGCTATCTGCCATTATTTTTGGGTTGAAGAGTGGGTTCGAGGGTTCGTCGACGGTATGTCGAGCTCCGAGCGGTGCGGAGAGTTTCGAGGCTGTCCGTCATTCACTATTGCTGCGAGTGATCCGTCATCATCACGTCCACTGTCTGACGGGTGACTTTCTGCGCTTCCCTTAGTGATGGATATCCGTATCTGGCTACCAGTTATCAGCGATCCGTCGACCTTCCCGGTACGGTGCTACGGATGCCAATACCCTACGGATGGTCCTATCAGTCCAAGGGAGATTCGTCGATCTGTCAGAACTTACGTGAGTGTTTATTGGATGCGAGATACGGGTCCAGTGATCCGTACAGCTCGACCGGTTTAAACGTATGTAGCTTTTGAATGATCCGGCAGTGCTATCCGGATACGTGATTCGTACGTAGCTTCCGGGTCAATCGGCAATGCTTTTTTTCTGCTAGCTTGTTTTGGTCTGACTTGTGTTGGATACGAGGTTTGGAGTGACAAATGCCGGTAAACCTATGAGACAGTACTTTTATATGCGCGGATGGGCCTAGTGCGCATGCGCTGCGCATGCCCACCACGTAGCTTGCTGCCACGTACGATTGCGTCATGCTATTGAACCGTAGCATGTTAGTGCACCGTCGCACGCTAGTAATCCGTAGACTTCACCCCTAAAGCTCATCCGTACGGCTTTTGGCTACAAAAATAATACTTTAGCGTAGGTTTGTAATATAAAGCTACACGAATAGCAATACTGTGGTGATACTAAAACCATAGATGTAAAAAAAACGTTCTAAGAAAAATAAAAAAAACGTTAAAAAACGTAAAAAAACGAGGCAAAAATAAAAAACGTTTAAAAATGTTGAATAAAAAACGTTGGCCATAATTTGTTCAGCTTCTTGCATAATGCCTAATGTTGTAAGTGCAGTATACCTGGAATTATAGTTTAGATAGAGAGAACTTTATTTAATTTCAATGTAGCTGTGATGTCATAAGACCATAGCATTAAACTAATTAAATATACTGGTTAACAAAACTTTTTATTTTGTATATTTGGACTAACTAAGTAAACTACATCATTATGATCTATTAATTTATTTTTGTGGTCCCAAAAGTGCTTCACAAAGCCTTTAATGAGATTTTCAATGCACGTTTTTTAAAAAATAAAAAACGTTGAGCAAAATAAAAAAAACGTTAAAAACGTGGCAGAAATAAAAAAAAACGTAAAAAACGTTTTTTACATCTATGACTACAACGTCTGCACGCAACAACTGTCACACATGAGCGGCACGAAACGCCAATGACGTATGAAACTACACTGTGGGGCATAAAAACACACCAAAATTTTTTTCATCATAACTTAAAGAAAAGTGATCCAATTTTAATACGTTTTGGCACGAATATTTCTGATACAACCGACTATCAAATGACTGTTTAATTTCCCACCTCACCCACTGCCTGTTTTTGCACTACCTGGGGAAAAACGAACAGAATATTGCATTTTAACCACTTTGGTATTATTGCTTAATCAAAACAACACACAAAACACGCATTTTATCCATAATTTTATTATTTTAGCTAATTATTTATCGAATTTTTCATTTTTAACTGCCTACAAAAATGTTTAAAGTGTTGGCCACGAACATGGGCTCGGCTCGGAGACACTTTCTTCATTCGTTGATAGCATCGTTGATAACGTTCTGCTCCAGACCAATCCAGACTTCACCAGCCACTTCTTGAATTTGTCAATATTCCTGAATGTTATGCCTATTTAATAGACGTGCTGCTGCACAACAATCAAATCTTGTAATTGATTGGCTGTTGGTGGCCACATATCCGCAAAGTTAAAATTTTATAAAGATTTTTTGTTGATTTTAATGCATATTTTGTCTGTTCTGTTTTTCCAAGTGCAGAAGCATATGTTGGATAGGTGGGAAACTGAAGGGCCATTTGATGATCAGTTGTGTGATGAATATGTGTACCAAAAATTATTCAAATTAGATAACACTCCTTTTGGTGTGTTTTTATGCCCCACAGTGTACATTCCATATGACTGAGCTGTATAACCCTCACTCGCTGCCCGTCTGGCTAGCCTGGCGGATTTCTTAGTAATGATTTAATAGCTAAACTTGATGTTTTTTTTCAAAAAAGCTTTTCGCTAGGGCTACAGCTGTGATTTGAGACGTTTGTTTGTTTTATTGCATGAGGCAGATGAGCACCTATTTCATAAAATGGTTAATAATAAGTATCACTGTATTCACCAGTTATTAC
>Ga0056128_1000553_pt1 | contig 34425 bp, 23 predicted proteins | sample WorMetLIZISLAND2_FD_71113 | JGI IMG/M metagenome (GOLD analysis project Ga0056128, IMG submission 71113) | Marine gutless worms symbiont microbial communities from Max Planck institute for Marine Microbiology, Germany - Olavius geniculatus... ...
GTATAAGCACTGTTTATAGCTCTATGCATGGTATGAGCCTACAACTAATGTACTGGTAAAAACTTGTAGCACATTTTGCAGATGTAGTCTTTGCGACTGATTTGGCCTGTTGTATACGAAGCCCAAGTTCTCCTTATGAAGTCCCTTTGGGTTTCTTCCTGTTTCTTCACTAGTTTTCGAGACCGAATGTTCTGCAGTATGGATGCTTGCGTTGCATCCTCGTATGGTGCACCTCCAAGTTTTATTGTTGGTGCTTTTTGCGACGTAGGCCTAACTCAAAGAAAACTTATTGTTCTGAAAAAAATCATACACTGCCGTCCCTTATTTGAAACACACTCCATAACTAATTAGCGCTGTTCGCACTATGCTGTACTGTATGTACACCTATGACTACTATGAACGGCGCCCTATGAACTACACCTTACTTGGCACTTACAGGATGTGTTTATGTCACATTAGGCCTACCCATTGTTGTGTTATAGACAACTTGATGATTGTGCTTATGTCGTATTTAGGTTTGTATTTTTGACACTATTGTGCTTGGGAACATTTGTGCTTATGTACTGTCGCCATTGCTCTGCCTTGTCACGGTCTTCAGAAGAACCGACATGTAATTTCTCCAGGGTCGTCTGTAGGTCGGAGGGGTATCCGCTCCTGCCTCCTTCACCGTCTTTATCCTCATCGTGACTATTTGGATGAGTGGTGGTCCTCCTTGGTGTTTGCTTTTGCATAGTTTTGTTTTATTTTGTTTGAATTTGTAAAGTTTGTTATTGAAAGAAAGAGAGAGACACTGATGAAAACAATGTCAACTATATTCAACACAAACTTTCAACTGCACAACTTTCAATTAAGCTCAAATACAGCATAAACTCTAATCACATTCACGCTATTGCTGTGTTAACAAGAAGAAATTTAACTAGGGATTATCCAAAAAATGACCGTGACCAGTTACTCAACTGTAAATTTGATCACTATTTTCTGGATTTGAATCCCTCAATCTTATAGCTTCACAGATATCTACTCGAAGAGTAAGACGTCTATACAGTAGAAGTAAAGCTGTTTATTCAAGGATGACTTTAAAGTGACCTTTTAGCCTCAGTTTATCTACTGTTGCCCCTGGCAACCGATATCACTACAGGACTTGATCGAACCTTCAACAGTCCAGATCACTTTGAATGTTTAGCCTTCTACTGCACGGCTAAATAAAGCCTTATGTATAGTTGATATCTTCTTTCTATCTTTAAGCCGTAGAGATATGCACTCTTCAGTAGCCAAAAGCTTAATGATCTGACTGGCGCTCGCGACCGCCTTTTATAGGTTTCCGGTCGCCCGGGTCGCCCGGTCGCCCGGGTAGTCAATAAGTCACACGAGTGTCGTGTCGTTATTAGTTTTTCATGACTATCTGTTTCTGTGGTGCAGGAGCGGTGATGTTCGGCATAGACCCCACAGTGGTCGGTGTTCGGCGTTCTCGTCTGACATACGGTGTCGGCGTCTTACATCGCTTTCAGCCGGGCAAACATCCGCCCAGCAAGAAGATCACTCGCGACAACGCGTCCTGGTGTAAGGACGTTTTCGACAGATTCGTCGCCGTCGATCAAGAGGTCTGCACAACTAGATCAGTACTTTGGTCGTTTAGTCTATTAGCTAGTGCACTGCTTTCGATCAACAGAGTTACTTTACGCCGGTTTCAGACGGGATTACTGACTGTCCGTGGACAGGTAAACTGTTTTGGTATATAACCAATCACCCAGGTCAGCTCAGCCTTTGAGGTAGATCGAGTATGCCTGGTTGGGGTTATGGCTGAACGCGTTCACTTGTGTTGGCTGGCAGGTAACACCGTGTGATCGCATATGACAGGTGACGCTCAGTAGCTTTGAGATCTGTAGACAACGGTTAACCTATTTCAGCGTGTTGTGCGTGTGTGCTTGGCTGCAGGTGGCGGTGGGCGACGTGGTAGTACGCAGCTATACGCCAGCGCGTACGGGTCAGCGTACGACGATCATACACATCTACTGCACTGAGCGTACGGACCCCGCGTTCGTGACGGACCATGGTGTACGCCGCTGTGGTACGCTGTGCCTCGACCTCACTGATGTGCTGTACCACCAGCAGGACACGCAGACTGACACTGGACCGGTGCCACGGCGAACGGGGCGGGGCAGACGGGAGATACGCACACGGATGACTTTCGGTGATACGGAGATACGAGTGGACGCGGTTGACATGGCAACGGGACGCTGCGTGCGCGCCGGCATCGACTTCCTCAACAAGTGATGCGGTCCAACCGCGCAAAATGTCCATCACTGGTGGTTTATTCGCAACCTGTCAGGGGCAGGGGGCGTTGTCCGGTGTCAATGCCGAACTACGCACTCAGAATATCGTAGTTCAGTTGTCAGTCCGGGTTATCGCAAACCAGAGCTGGAAAAACCCAGTTTGGAATGTTTAACGCTTTTTGCAGTTTTAGGGTTCTCTTATGTTTTGACGTGCAAAGAAAAGAATACAAAATTGCCACCCAAAAGCACGGGTACACGAAGAACATACTATTGATGATGCCATACACGGTTTTTTCTGCCACATCATATGCAGAAAACGAAAAACCTGATCACCTGAAATTATGACTGTTGAGGTTCTTACGCGTTTATTAAAATTCAAAAACCTACGTTTATATAACCCAGTTATACGGCCGTGGAATGTACAAGAGTTGTTCAACAGTTGGTGACGAACGTCAGTGAAGTAAGATTGTAGTGGTGTAACAGATTGCTGTGATTGGCAAGCAGCAAACAGGTAACAAGACAGGTAACCTACCTGGCACGGTAGACAGTGGCCCAGCCAGACAGGCAGACTGTAGCAGCTTATGTATGCTTCATATTAGTCCGTTGCTGACTTCCGTAACTGCGTCTACATTGAATGTCATACTGACTTGATCAGACAATGATATCGATGTTGATGATGATGGTGATGATGCAGCCTTGCCGTGCAATCAGTTAGCAAATTTTCTCTATCGTCGTTGTCGTCAAAACGCTTTCGTTGGAATTAGAACATTGTCTGTTGCAATAAGAACATTAGTGTATTATAGCCTGTTATTATTATTCAGCGAATCGAGTGCGATTTTGTTAGTTTTATCGTCGCCTTAGCAGTGAGCAGCATTGACGATAACTTGCAGGTTTTCATTAAACGAACCTTTAACTCGCACTTTGAGGATTGTTATCCGCAATTCATTCGTAAAACACCCCGCTTTCTTCTCCTGATACCTCTTTTTTGTTGGAGACTTGACGTGACGAGGCCTGTCAGGTGTCCAGGTCCAGACCTTTGCCATGACCCTGACAGCTCCGGCAGTCAAATCTTTAAAAAAAAGACCTCGCTAGCTCATTGGCTGCAGTCAGCTTTGCTGTTAGTGCTAATTTAGCTTATTTAAACTTTATTTTTAACGGTCCCACTCCAGCCACAGCTGCGTACTTTGCGTCAATCGCACTTAGTAGGATCTAATGTAAGCATGTAGTTTTTTTTAATTTTTACGTCCGCCAAAGAAACATATTATGTTTTCAGGCCTGTCCGTTTTCTAAAAAACGCTCGAACTGAAACTTTCTCGAGCAGTGTAATGTGGTCCGAGGAACGAATCGGTAAATTTTGATCCTAGTCCCGGAACTTTTTACTAGACACGTTTAGCAGCTAGCTGTAGTGAGTCCCTTGTATTTTCCAGGTGACAGCGTTATTCTCGACGGAGGATTAAAATTCCTGGTCGCTTTTTGTTAAGAATTCTTTTCGTTGAATAACACCTCAAGACTTCGAACTGTTGTTTTTTTAGACACGTGTTGATTTGCATAGTAACACCGACACGTATGCAAACCAACTTTATGCGTTTTATTGTATTGAATATCTTACATTCCGGTGAACATATACTGCGAAGTTCTAGAGTTGCTTCAACGGACGATACTGTACTTTGAATACCTAGAGTTACTCACTTGGCACAGTAATATAAGTCGTCTATTTACGGATGTTAATATGCACCATAGTCCAGAGTATGACAATGTCATAACTTTATCAGATATTGACCAATTTTTATAAGTTTTGCTGAAATACTGAACTCTGCAGCATGAACTTTGCAATTAAGTTACTTAAGTGATTGAGAAATATTATCAGCCTTTGCATACATACAAGGTAGCCTAAGTGCCTAAAACCCAAATTCCATTACGCCCTCTTTGCGACAATGTCCGCGACTTTGTCGGGAACTTGTCGAGATAGTTTGTGTTTGCGACTTTCGTGATTTGTGTCCACGACATTCCCCGCGAAGTTTCGGTGAAAGTCGGCGTAATGGAATTTGGGCTTAATGCAACGACGCGTTAGAGGTACGGTGCACGGGATGTATACATTGTATTTGAATGAAAATTTACTGCTAAGTAATGCAGCAAAAGAATTCATTCTGAAAATCGGCGAATATCTGATAAATTTGTGACATTTTTGGTGACTTATTTGCTAGGATACATCATGTGCAGTTGAAGTTTGCAATTTGTAATCTGGATTGATTAATTACATTTTGTTCTGTCTACAAAACTTGTCGTTTTTCTACTTTAGGCCTACCTGCATTAATGTAACGTAGCATAGCATTTACGCGAAATACATGTAATTAACTTAGAGAACATGCGTGTAAAAGAAGTTTAACTGCATATTGTAGGCTTAGTAGGCTAATTAATATAAGGCCTAGAGGCTTATACGTTGTGTTTATCTTACTCTTGTGATGGATTAGCCTAAATTGTTCAGTCTACTCAGCACCGTTATGGTGGTAAACACGTGCATCTGTCATTCAAAAAATCCGTTTATTGCGTTTCTTTCACAAGTCCCCAGAGCTCGATAAAGTGTCACCAAGACTTATTGCAAGAACAGCCGTTAGCCCAAAGTTGCCCGATTAATGGCCAAACAGCTATGAGCCTCTTGCCGTTTCCCGTCGTTCATCAATGTCGATTTGATTTGTGAACATTTTGTTTGAGCGTTTCGTGGTCGAAAACTTCTCACTCGTCACTAGAATTACAATAAAATAGGCGTCCTTACTTTGCAAGCATTCGACTGGATGAGTTAACATGGACGTATAATTTTGTCATTAAGTCTATTGGAATAATTTCGTGAGTGTTTGACGTCATGCCCAACAAGTTCCGATCCACTGGACGACGTCTTAGACGATCTGACTGTTACTTCACATTTTTAGGAAAAGTCATAAAGCGGTGTCGCTAAGTCTGGACATATTTTAGTGGACCCAGCAGCAGTTCGTATTACTAAGCTACTTAGCCCATTTTTAACATCTCGGATTGATTGACTTACTGATTAATTGACTGAGATACGTTTCCTTACTCGTGTTCCGTTCTAAGTAGACGTACAGTGTAGGCTACCTGTGTTCGCTTGTCTGTGCGTGATGCGGTTTTATGCTTCTACGGAATTGTGCTTGAAATAAAAGCTAAATGCATTCATTCACAAATGCAGTCCCAGTGTGACCTAATAGTGGCAATAATCTTGTCAGTCAATATGACCTGTGCCAGTCTGTCTGTCTGCAGACGGACGCTGACTCTTAGACGAGAATTATAAATCTAATCGAATTTTTAGACTCCGGCGGCGACCTGGCGATGGTATGACGTCCGCATGCTTCATAAGGTCGTTTTATATCACGACGTTACGTGACACACGTGATCTATCACGTGATCTGCCGTCAAGAACGGACGTCATACTGACCGACTGACGGCAGATTGACAGCGAGATTGTATGATGACGAGTACATGCAATAGGCTATAACTGACCGACGTCCAATATTTTGTCGTATTGTAGGCCTATAAACCCCGCAATTCTCAGTACCAACTTAGTGCGTCCCTCAAAAACTGACAGTTAAACTCAAACTTTACTGATCCACAGCATATCGAAAGTATACCGCAAACCCACGTACAAGTTTTTCAACACTATAGTCCACAAATATCGGAAGCGTACAACAAATCCGCAACAAAATGTAAGCTACAACTTGCTGTCCGACAATTCTGCAACAGCTATTAAACGTCACAAAACATTCCATTTCAGTTACAACGCATGCATGCTTTTCATTCAATCTTACAAGGTCCTGTAATCGATTAAAATTGAAACAGGGGAACAGAAAAAAGTTACCGTAATTTAACAATTCATTGAGAACTGATACACAAATTCACAAATAATCCTTTGAGAATTAACATGTAGCATAAAAATACATGTCTAAACTCAAAGTTAGCGTATTGTAGAAATAAAACTACAAGGAATATGAAACTGTAACGTAGGCTAGGCCTTGAACTTTTAAGTTGAGACTACGATAAGTGTCAGTGTCAATCTCAGCATTAAATATTATTTTTATAGCGTAATATCATGAAGCATCTTTGTTGCGCTGATTACACTATTAGTAGGCCTACATGTATTTGGCAAGAAAGTACCGTTTTTAAAACTCCGCCTAAAGCTACTGCTGCAGAGCGATGGATCACGGAACTGTCCTGTAGGCCTAATGAGTTAAAAGCCATCGGACCTCCAACAGCGAAGACTCGATGGCCGAATGTATTTCGTCGAAACCGCGGAACAGTGAGGACGAGTGTGTCGACTGGCAGATATCAGATGATGTCAACTGACGACATCGGACACTGAGATGCAGTGGTCGACCAGGTATTTCGGCGTTCTATTTTAAAGGCACCGGTGAACTGTCAAAATGCAGCTAGCTTGTGCTGCACTCGTTCAGGAACGTTGAGCCAGTGCAATTTGTCGCGCAGTAGACGGGACAGGCATTGATTGAACTTGTGTGTGCCGGAGACGTGACGAGCAGTAGCATTCAACACACGTTGAAGTGTCTCTGCTGGATAAAATATTACATTCCGTGCGACGGCTTTAGACGGATGTAGGGGAAGTATCGAGGGACAAACAGACCACGCTATACGTTATCATCTGTCGCAATAGCCGACGTCGCTGATGCTTTTACTATGCCGCCTAAATTGCGATATCTGACTTTGTCTGACCAATCATTCACTAGGCTTACTTTGCCACGTAGTACAGGTCGATATCGAAATCGCTCGATTATGAAACAAGAAGCCCAGCTGTCGCTATAGGGAGGGCCGACCGTACGCGGGTGTCGGAAGGCCAGCAAAAGTGACCTACGATTTCCGTTCATCTACAATACCGCACGATTAGCATAGCAGAGTGCGTAATGATCTTTCAAGGTCATCCAACGTCACAGATTTTCGTGTTATGTGAAAGTGCTTATGCGACTTTTTATTAGTGACTAAATAGCAACCTTGGCCCTGTCTCTTACCGTTTCTAAGATACAGCCAGTTTTCGGTTAAAAACACACATTTTTTTTGCCTTTACCATTTAACCCCAAATGTGAAATTGTTCTCCTTGTGCTGCATCGCCCAAATTTTGTACGCAACGATTTTTAACACAGCGTTAATTATTCGTTTCAAAACGTTTTTCCGGTAAGACTTACTGTTCAGCCACAATACATAATTACAGTTTAATAATCGGCCCAAAAATATGCCGACCAATGCAATACGAAAATTCACATTCAAGTTTTTGTTCATGAAAAGAAAGAAGCGTGAAACGTCAGAAAATGTCAAACGAAAAGGCGTACGTTAAATTACTATACGTTTCACAAAAACACTTAAAATAAAGATTCGCAAAAATGGTTTTCGGTATTTACCGTCATCTCGTAGCGTATTTTCTTAAATCAATCAACCTATTATCATTCTCGTGCAAGTTCTTTAAACTGATTTTTACTATTGGCTTAAACGTTATGTTAGCAAATAGCAATAAAAATATTTATGCCACCTATTTTTCGATATTACCCTGTCGACGAATATAGCTGCTATCATTCTATTTTCGTGGACATGTGCCCTTTATTGCCGTCGCAATGTGAATCCCTGACCTTGTGGTAATGACAGGTGACCGGTATGCGCCGCAATGACCACATCATAATGTCCGAGTCATTCGAGTCACAATAAACTTTGTTTGACAAGCAGCGCTGTTAGTGGTCTTTCTCTACAGTGTATGTAGGCCTGTTGCATTATTAGATTTAGGCCTAGCTACCTAGGCTCGATTATGACAGGTCAATGAAATAGTTTTATTCCATTTCTGTCACCTGTTTCAATCTAGAGACAGACGCTGGTACCGACGGGAAAAGGGCCGAAAATAACAGTTTTATTAACTTCATAAACTTCCAAAGCATTTTGACTCTGCAGTGACCGTATAAACCCCGATATTCCACTTCAACAATTTCTGCTATTTGGTTATATCATACGTCTTTAGGAAACTAAACAGACGGAAATGGACCGGAAATGGTTGAAACTGCAGCTACAGTAGCGTACTTAGCATGAGCTCGGTTATTATTAAGTTACGTGAGCGGCGACCTTAGCTGTCGGGTCAGTTTAGCGTCGACTTCTGTGACCGTGTGCAACGTCACTCCATTACCGCTGCTCTATACTTCTTCGCACACAAATATTCGCATTAGACAGCCATCGTGTGACGAAGTTGGGACTGACATCTCTACGACACTGCGATACTTAGGGACTATATGTGATTCTAGCGGTAAGAACTAAAGAGAGAAGAGAGAATATTGTTGCCACCGCCGTATGCGTGAAGCAACCCGTAAGCTGTCTGCTGTCTGTCCGCCGGTCGTCTCTCACGTTAACGGGTGGTAGCTATATAGGCTGGGCTACTTGAGAAGTAATTACGCGAGTAAATAGCTTAGGGTATTCGACTTGATTTGCGATCACTTCTGTAGACCTATAACATTCTCCGGCGTTCTATTTATCCCAGCCAATGCGACCGCAATGGTTCAACAGGATTACTGTGTGACACATTTAACAATCTAAGATCGTAAGCACAACGTGACATCAATGTACGCATAATGTTAAATATAATGCTCAAATTATTGAACCGTTTGAACTGATATACATGAAAAAATCAACAGAATTTATGCAATTATTATTCAGCCGTTCTAATAGGCCGCATTACGAATCTTGCGCTTCCGTTCGTCTGTCCGTTGATCTGTTTGTTCCACGCGGGTGCTTCTCGAAAACAAATTACGTAAAAAAACCATAGTTGGTGCGAACGTCCCCAATGCCAATTTTTAGTTTTAAAAGTCATGAATGGTTTTCGGTATTTCCAATCCGTCCATGCATTAAGCTTATCGGTTAGAACCTCCCATGTCACGGTCATGGTCAGGGTTGCGCAGCTATAGGCAGACGGCCGCATAATACGTTGGCACTGGGCCGACATTTTAACACTGTTATAAGAATGTATCTTCTGCCCGCTCATACACTATCAATCTCGCCGGCACACGCTATTCCCAGTTCAGCATAGACCAGCTTGCGTCACAGTCACAGCATCCGGCTTATTGCGCTCTTAGCCTCGCACTAATGCCCTGACACACCACATTCATCACGCTTCAGCCCGGCGTCGGCACCTAATGAAGAAACAGCTACAATGAAACAGTGAATAGCAGCAGCCGGCCATTTCAGCAGAACGAAATCAGATGAATTTCACGCCAATGTGCCGGCTTGCAACAAAAAGCGCAACCGCGTTAGCTGTCAAGTGGTAAACTGATGAAAAAATGTAAGTAGGCTTAACGACACTGAACAGTGGTATGCGTTTGCACGATGTCTGGAGTCGCAACAATGAGACTGATCGTTGGCGACCGTAGAACAAATTGTCAAATCACTGCCTGGAGTGCAAGTTTGTTTAACACTTCATGTTCACTTATCTCACTCCAGTCAGTGGTTTAACATACACTTCTTGTCACCTAATGTCTTTTATTATATTGTGTGCTTACTGTACATGTACGGTACATAAGGAAGCACTTGGCATATGGTCGAAATTAATTATCCGAATATCAATATACCGGTAGTTCTATTCATTCTAATCAGTGTAATACAATGAGACGACTGATTCTGTAGCGGATTAACGTTTGTCATCAGAGCAGTTCATCCGAGTGTATACGTATATTCAACGAAGTAATCGGAGAGGATTAACAGATGATAAAGCGGATGAGCGGTCGGCAATCATGACCGGGGCAGATGTTGCCATGCAGATATTTACGTCATCGAACCTACTGACGTGACGTCACTTCCAGTCGGGCATTCCGTCGCTTCGCCCTCCTGTCCACCATGATGTCTTAATCTTTTTATCGCAGTCGACGCCGGGCGCGTGTACTTCAACAGTAGATCAGACTTCTGTTCATACGAAATGCGCCGGCGGCTGCTCGTCCTCGAAGCTGTTTTCCATTTAGTCGTCAAGGCCGACGCATCCGGGCAGAATGCAAGGAATGAAACGGAAATACAATTACTAGTACTACGACGTCTGCGTCGTCGAGAAAGAGAAATAAATTAACTGCTGTTGTGTTTGCGACATCCTTTAGTGAAATTCTAGCTGGCGGCCTTTGTAACCCAGTTTCAACAACCGGCAGCATTTGATGATAGGCCTATATGTGACATTTTGAATGCTCGAGCTAATATACTGCGAAAATTTTTTAAAAAATCACAATCGTGGTCTTGGAAATAAACATATTATTATCGGCACCGTTAAACCCTTTTATGATGATGATGATGATGATGTAGGCCTACTTCTTGACTCACGATGTATAGTACGCCGCTGTAATGGCAATATCAAGTCAGTCTCATATTCACACCGCACGCACCGGATATCGTTCAGACACCTGACACATGCCTGCACCTGCAGTTTCAGCTTCCTGTCATTGTAAGCCATGTCCAGTAATACTATCATACTACAATCATATAATTAATGTAATGTCAGAGTGCACGATGAATGTAAAGCTAAACGCTAAAGATTAAAGGTTGAAAACTTATTGTCTTCCAAACACAATGTAGCATCGTACGTATCATTCACCGCGATCCTGGTCTAAAGTGTTTTGTTCGTTTACGAACACGTTTGTTGTATATTGATGTTTTTCGTACATTTGTGTTTCATAAAGTAGTGTAGCGACGCAGTTTAAATAAAGTGAGATATTTAATAACCGCATTATTGCAAATTGTCCAAAAATGTATCAGTAAAAGAATTGTGAAAATCTGTTAATATTTGGCGAAAAGATGAACAATAGGCCTAAAAAATGTGACGCTTTGTGTGCACATTGTTCATCCTATAAGTTAGTCGTAAGTCTATTCCTAAACTGAAAAGAAATTTTGGTGCTGATCTGATGTATGTGTGTAGTTTTTAACTGTGTTTTATTTAGTAATTTTACATAATTTTGTATTGTTCTAGGCTTTTGATATCTTTTTATTTAGAATTGTTTTCTGTTGCCTTTCGGTGTAGCCTAATAAAAATTGACAGCGCTGCTTGCGCGAGTCTGACTCGTGCGCAGACGCACGCTTAATCTCGGAAGTGGCAGCTGATTGACGTGAGCTAATGAAAATTTATATTTGCCATAATAACGATAAAAACATACGAAAACAAATACTTTAACTAAATCTTATGTTACCAGGGTAACTATCAGCGACAGTTTTTAATGGCGCGTAAAGCGTCAAAGCCGTGGTAACATCTAAAACACAAAGCATTCTTCAATGAACGCTTTGCACATGTTATCTGTTTCCCTTTATACGTGATCATGGTGAAGCATTAATTTTCATAAATGTTATAAAATATAAACCATTTTCGCAAATGGTTATATGATAATTATTGGTCTGCTTATACAGCATTTTTTATCGTTTAAATATCACTAATGTTTTTTGTAATTCTTTCATTCGAACTTGATGAAGAAAGTGAGCAGGTTCGATCCACCCACTCTTTTTTAAGTTCTGATAGCTAGACTTTTTAATCACTTTTTTGTAAGTAAGTCAGTAAACAAAACGTAGATTTATGTAGCACATACTGTTTCAAAGCTTTTAATAGTGAATAACTTAAAAGATTTTATTGCAAATCGCAAAACAATTTAGAAAAAAACAAAAAACTTAAAATTTGAATATGTGATATTTTAATTTAAAAAAAGTAAAAACCTGTTTTTTTCAACTAATTTTTAGCTTCGATTCTTGGGCAGCGGAAGTTGTGACAGTACGGCTTCAGCAGCTGACGTGATCACGGTCGGGTTAAGCAAAGATGCGGTAATAGCACGTCATGTCTCCTGTGTGATTGGCGTCTGATATGACGACGTCACTTATCAACGACAGACAGTTTTTGCTGAGTAACCGGAAACGTATCTGAAGAAAAAGCCCGTCAGTTACCACTGACTACGTCTGCATGTATCTGCTTTTCAGCGATTGCTCGGCTACGAAACATAACTGTAAATGGTGTTAACTTTTTATTGTGTTCGTTCAATTATTTTTTAGTTCACCTTTCTACACTGTGTCCCAATGAAAAGTGGACCCAAAACAAGTACCTTTCTATAATTTTTTATAAGTATCAACAGTACATGGTTAACTTCAGTGTATTGCCGCAGATGTGCCTACATTTGTTATCTGTATATTTTTACTCAATAAAATATTTTTCTTTCACCGAAAAGATTATGTATTGATCGATAGGCTATAGTTACGAACGTTTTATCGTGTTTTTGTTTTCATAAAACGAGTTTTAACGTTTTACTCACACGTCTAACGTTTACTACATCTCCTGGGCTTATAGAGGTGCTATAAGGTCGACGGTAGCAGCGCATAGCAAGACATATTTGGCTGTTATGGCAGCAGGCAGCTGGGGCTAGTTTAGCTGTCCCTCGGTAACTACGTGCGCGCTCATGCAAGTCGACTAGTCGCCCGATCAGACTGAGTTATGTGGAACTGGAGAGAATCCGGAAGCCGCGGACTGAAAATATAACCACCTACTAGCGGCCAAACCTTCGGTTATGATGCGTCACAAATCTAGTATGCCATTCCGTTTAATACCTGCACCTCATCACCAGTCAGCTCCTTCAAACACCATCAGATTCAGTGAGTTTCTCGCTGACATTGTGCGCTTTATAAATTAAATTTACATCTCAAAAGATTCTATTTTTCCCCCGCTTTTTAATCCTCGCCATGTATCAGCCGTGACAGCCCGCACCGCTGATTCTGACAATTTGACGGACAATCTTGTGCGCTTTACGCATACGAGTATTTTGAGTATGAATATGAGTTAGAATGAAATTAAAATGGGAGCGAATCAGGTGATTTGGGCCTACTGACATATCACTATTATTCAGCTGACTTCGAAATCGTGTCCAAAAAAGGCGTCGCACGATGTTGTTTCAAAAAAGACATATATTGCACTTTTCTGTCGTTATCAGCGAGAGAAAACTGTTATGCGGCTGTCCTATTATAGACCGCATTAAGCGTCTTGCTTGTCCGTCTCATCCATCTGTCCGCCAGTCCGTCCGTTCAGCACGAACTTCTGAGTCGAAAATATATACGAGGCACAAAAAACAAAATTGATGCTGACTTTTCCCAGGGCAAAAAGAAAAGGCGTAACAATTTTTTCCTTTAACAGGTTAAAGATCAAGGTCACCAGTATGAAAATAACGGACATCTCAGGTAATCGGAACTATTCCAGGCTAACAGAGACGCAATAATGGGATTTCTATCACCATTAGTGACAGTTATGTTTGGCACTTATGACTGGCAATTCCGATGATAAAGGGTACGACGATGTCAGACGGATTTGACATTTTTTTGTTGAAAACGGCTTTTGAAGTAATCTCAATAGTCAAAATTGAAAACAAAGCGTAACTCGGTTGGCCGTCACGACGGACGCTTTGACGGCCCGTCTACCGTCTGCGCAGTTAATTGTCTAGTTCTATCTCTTCTAATGCAGCACGCGTTGTTTACGTTGTTTCTGACAATAGGCCTATATCGACGACCGTGCGTCGTGGATGGGAAGCGACGCTGCAGCTGGAGCCTGGATTGTAGTCGCATTATTCTCGCCAGTCCGTCTGGAATAATCGCCACGGACGACGCACCCAGATAGGATGCACAGAAAGTTAACTTCGTCGATCAGTGGATGGACGATTTGGTCGCTTCTTTCGATCTCTGCGTTAAGAAGATTCGGACTTTTCGGTAGAAAATACAAGATCAAGATTGACAGCACAGTTTACCGGAGTTTGATCTTCACTTTTCAGTATCTAATACTGCTTGGAAGTCCATCGTCATTCATCGTCATCGTAGTAGATACTTAAAATGTAATAAAAGACTTCGATGAAAACCCATCTCCGAGCTACGGCAAAGCATTATATGGGGCGACTTAAAATGCGATACTGTAAAATGGAGCACAAAATGTTGCTGGTTGATATGCATAGTTCTACAGTACACTGTCCGGAAAAAGTAACCCCCTAGACACCGTACAATAACATAGCAAATATCAATTTATTAAAAGTTAAGCGTAAGAAATGTTTTTTTCAGATTCGTTCATATTTGTCATTTATATTGTACAATGTCTAGGGGCTTATTTTTTCCGGACACAGTGTATAAGTGCTATGCAAGCAATGAAACGAATTCCAACGACATCTATCGGTTAGCAGACCTTGTGGTCAGTTGATGGCAACGACTGAAATCTGCCAACAGTAGTGAGGTCATGTCTAAAATCCGGCCTAGACGTCTCGTGGCTCAATGTACAAAGAGGGCCAGTATGAAACACTTACAGTAACTGTTTACTACTGCGTAGGCCTAGGTTATATAAATTATGGAATATCGTGCGATATCAAAAAGCATTTTGATAAAATAGTTTTACTTGATTTTTGAAATTCAGTCATATCGTTACGATCGTTCAAGATTATATTTTGCTCTCGTAATATAAAAAGTGTAGACGGTTGAGGCTAACCGAAGTTTTGATACGTGATAGGCTTATTTGCATAACTGTTATGTGACATTTATTGAAATCAGGAAATTGTGTGTTTTTAACGAAACAGTTTTACGTGTTTTTTTGCATGCAGCTGTAGCCTTAAACGTATATTATATTTTTGTAACTACATTAACCACACAGGTAGGCCCCTAGTTTGTTTTTTTCGCATTTTCCGGCTCTGCATTTTTGGCCGCCTTTGTGCCGAAAATTCCAATCTCGCATTTTAGCGCCCCCCATAATTTGCCATTCTAGATCACACAATGTTACCTGAAAAGTAGTTAGTTAATCATATTCCGACATTGTTTAGCGGTCCTCAAACAGTCATCAATCTAAATCGTAACCGGGCCGGACGTACAACAACTTCAGTGATTCACGGTATATAAGGGCAGATCTAGATTAAGCGCCAGCTTAAACCCGAATACCTGTCGACAGCGTTCGATGTTATTGTGGCCTATATCACACCTCACACGGTAGTGTGAGTGTTGTAAGAACGACCTTCAAAGTCTATGGGAAAAGGCTGACTTTGACCCTCAGCCAACCCAAAACCCCTGAACCGATCGTCACCAAATTTAACTGGCGTGATTACGTCGTGGACGCCTACCACCAAAAATTGGGCTCAATCCACCCAGAGGTTTTTGCTCCCCATATAGGTGAAATATGCACCCCTCCTGTTCGAAATTTACTACACTTTTTTGGTTCTTGAACTCGCCTACAGGCGAGTCTGTTAGACCGATTTTACGCTGAATACGTCAAATGACACGGTTCTGCGCATGGAAGTGCCTTTTTTAATGTTACAAAATAAAAATTTAATTTTTGATTTATTTATTCGAAAAATTCGAAAAAAAATTACAATGGCGCCTATGGGATGAATTTAAAAATTCTTTAAACTGTCATAACTTCCGTTGTGTGCAAGATAGAGTTGTAACTTCTGGTTCTAGGATGTGGTTTTCGGGTACGGCCTAATTAACGGTGACATTCATATTTACCCCCGGTTGACCCCCGTTGCCACGGCAGCGAAATTTGGGACAGAATTGGCTATAACTCGACTTGCGTAAGAGATATCTGCGAGATTTTTTTTGCATCTGTAAGGGAGTTTTCGGAAATGGGCTATCAAATGTTGCTAATCGAATTTCACCCCCGACTGACCCTTGTTGTCATCGCAACAAAATTTAAGACAAAATGAACAATATCTTGGCTTGTACAACAAATACCACTAAGATCCTTGCATCTGACGGAGGTGCGGGTTGATGGTTTGGCAGTTAGATATACGACAAATAACATCAAATGAAGAAGGTTTTAGACTATGTTAGTGATTACCAACTAAAGTCAACTTGTAAGGACGCCATATGTATAGCCCCATCTAAGATTACCCAAATGATTTTTGCTGTTTTAGAGGACACATCGTCCTTACACACAGTTGTAAACTGGTAAGTTTTTTTTACATATATTATAATAAGCTGCATTACGCGTTTTTCCGTTTCTGCTTCTGTATGTCCGTCCTTGACTTACTTTCTTCTAACTCGAAAACACGAAAAACCGAAAAAGCGGCTGTTTTTCTGGGCAAAACCAACCGATGTAATTCAGTAAAAGGTCAAAGTTATTAGACGTCAAAAACGGCGAGAAATGGCGCACATATCGCTTAATCACATCTTGTGTAATAACTCACCTATTTACTGTCATTGTCAGAAGCGTTCGGCAATTGAAGGGACAACCGCATATCATGTTGGCTTTCTGCGTCGGCGTTGTTACTTATTTACTTACTTGCGGTGTATGCGACCAGCAGTAGACCATGAAGCACATTGTCAACTGATATCTGCTGTCAAAACTCGCCGGCGGTTTACGATCTATCCATGATACTGTGCGTAAGAAAGGCGGTCAGTCATCAAGATGAAAAACACGGCGACTTACGCATGCATTCGAGACATTATATGTAAGACTTCTTTTTCTGGCGAGTGTCGGGTGATTGTTTGCACACGTTGCTCTCGTTCGACGTCACATTGAATAATGCTACAGTTATACCGCACGGCAGTATTATTTCAGACTCTGGTTTCAAGTAATAAGCACTGCCCAGCACGGTATAGGTAACCGAACCTAAACGGATTTTATTAACATTCGACGACATATTGAGCAACACCAAGTAAGAAGTGACTAGAATTTTTTTATCATTAGCAGATATCGGCTGATGCTAAGTCTTTACGCGCGACAGCATGTAATGCTTCGCGCTTCTTAGCCATGGCTTGGGCGTCTGTCCGTTTGTCCGTCCATCACATTCTTGAGCCCTATCAAAACGGTACAAGCTAGGATCACAAAATCTTCACCATGGGCTGCGCAAAGGTCTCTAGTTTATCGCGACAAAATTTCGTGCCCGGGGTGAGGGGGTTCTCCTCGAACAACCGCTTCAAAGAGGGGTACCACTCATAAAAGAAGTTATTTTGCCGCTATTGGCTCCTATAGTGTGAAAACGGTTGCAAATATGTACAGACTTGTTGCATATCATAACAAGCACTGGTGACGGGCTTTTTTAGATTTGTCAACATCGATGACCTTGAACAACCTTGAACCCCCAAAAGAGGGGTTATGGTAAATTTTTCAATTTTTGGCTGCAGCGCACATTTCAACAGTGAATTGCGACGAAATAGCTAGAGATAGACCAAGACAACCTGCGTATGAAAATTTCAGCATTCAGTGTAAAATTTAGCAGCCCAAGTCATGACCCCCTAGTTTCAATGGCTACCCCCTAAATGTGGTTATTTTACCGCTATTGGCTCCTGTAGCGTGAAAAAGGTTGCAGTTAAGCACAGACATGCTGCTTATTATAACAAACAATAGTAACAGGCTTTTTAGTGGTACCAACATCGATGATCTTAAATGACCTTAAACTCCCAAAAATGGGGGTTTTAGTGGTTTTTTCATGCAATTTGTGGTTGCGACGCAGATTTCAAGAGTGAATTGCGACGAAATAGATGGAGTTAGACCAAGACAACCTGTGATCAGGAACTGCTAGGCTGCCGCACGTCTCATGAGCTTTATTCATTAATTTAGTTTGTATTTGCTAGAGAGCAGCACCATTATCGCTAAACGTTTGAGATCTCTGGTCGCTTCTAGTTTTGACATCCGTGTAGTAGGCCAAATAGTTTACTCATTTGTTCACGTACGGTTAAAATAACGATCTGTCTTCGACGTCCAAGCGAGGAAACACGTCAAGCACCCGGGTGTGCTGAGCCGGTCTCGCAAGCACGTATCTAGCGTAGGCGTCTTGCACTGACCACTCCAGTTCATAGTACGTCCGTCGCATCCAGGCAGCATTAACGCATAACAAGGTTGCCAGTGCGGATAGTGCGCTAGTCAGTGTGTGTTTCTCTGCGCACGTCTCTTTGTGTCTGCGTCTCCAAGGCGACTCATATGTGCCAAACGAACGGTCCTTTCTATACCAATAAACACACACACGGGTATGGACAGTCGCAGAAAAACACCAATCGATGCGAATATAAACAACGTTGCCAAGCGACCGACCGCGGAAACTGCTGCACAGTGGCCGAATTATTTACGACAAATCCGACCGTTTGTAGTCGTACGAAGGGTCTTTTAGCTACTACACACCAGTGATGCCGACTACTGCGACGGATTTTAAGCGAGGTCTCTCCGTCCATCTGACATACTAGAACCCCCTGATTGCGAGTAGGCCTAGTGATGAAGTCTGCATTTTGTAATGATGAAAAAGTAGACCTACTTGCAGTTTTATATTTCCGACAAAATATCACTCTTATACACAGCTTAAGCTAAGCTGTTTTTCGTAAATTAAGCTGTATACAGAGTGGAACACAGAAATTAGACTATGCAGTAGATTCTACGCGGAATGTCTGGCACCACAGAAGTCCGTTGCTTTTGCTTGGTTTAGTTGGTTTGCTATTTCTTTCTTCATTCGTTCGTTCGGCCGATTGATTGATTGATAATGTCCGGCATCATTTAGTTAAGCGCTATCTCACTGTGACTCCGGGCGCATAGTGACGTCGACCTCAGGACTTGTTCACAGATCCCACCAGTCAATTCATCAATCAGAGTTGCCTTAGCAGTAGAGTTAGACTATACTTCAAAGTGGGTAGTAGATTATTCAGGTTGGCAATGGCGCCAGATTTTCTGAAGAGCCAGGATTTCTGGTATGTTAACAGAGAGTCTATTGAAAGTGAGATATGTTTCTATATCGTTCGGTAGAGAGTTTCGGGCATATTAGTCGAACTGTGGTGACGTCTTTCGGCGAGAAATAGAACTACATGACAAAACACCATCGACTAACTAACATCGATTAATGCAACAAGTGTCCAAAGACTCAGTCGGCAGGCACACTAAACGGCTATATGCTGACAACTACAATTAAGTCTGCTATTAATAATTGTAAAAAAAACTACCGTATAAAACGACATAATCATATAGCAGATATACTGTAGACTTTACGATGCGTTTACAACTAAGTATGTATATAAGTAGTCGTCGTATAATGAAGATAACCGCGGCTGACGCATCAGAAGTCTTATATCGCTGATCGTCGCCGGATGTTTATCGTCGTCAGAGGACGCTGAATGACTTTTATTACAAGATGACCATGTTTGCCGCATTTGCTTTCGATCACATGTGTAACGGACGTTAAGCAAAAAGTAAAAACGTACAAATGCGTTATTTTAAAGAATAAAAAACGTCTGCAAACGTTCTAAGACGTGACTTAGTTTTAGGTTTTTTTACCTAACATATTGACAAAATCCGTTTTTTAAATACACTTGTCTGCATTCACTAATTTTTTTTGTTATCTCATATAAGTTAGTGTAATCTATATTCAAAAGCTGTCACAATTTTATCACTAACATTTTACTTTTTGCATAAAAATATTTTGAATTGCTGTCCCGTCTTTTAACGTTTGCTGAAAATTACAATTTAAAAAAACGTTGCAAAAACCAAAAAGATCGTTAAAACTCGACAAACAACTATGCTTTCGATAGTTTTCTTGTATATGATAGTGTACAACATCTGAATATCATATACCGTACATTTATGTTACACCAGAACAGGTTAATAAAAATTAAGTATAACAATATTATTTGATTATAAACACGATTGTGTCATAAATGGACAAATTCTGCATTGTGAAGTTTATTCTTCGTTATAATTCTCTGGTGTGATAGAGCAATTGACGACTTCGATGCATACCCTTCGATTAGAGCCGCTACAGCAGGCTTTATACATTGCACAGAACAGAACGGAAAATTAAAAAAAAACAAAATTTTGAAGCAAAATTTTCCATTCTGCGCAAAAGCTAAAATCACAACTTTCTGTCGATTTTTTGTCTTCTAAAGTTAGTTTTGTTTACTGCGTTAAATTAATCGTAAAAGGTGTCTAAAGTGACAAAAATTAAATTAATCGAAATTTTAGTTCAGTTTATTATAGTTCATTTCTGACGCTTTGAATACGCCTGCATGCTTTCACGCTTTCACTACATCCATGCTGTTAAATGCGCAAAAGACTGTTCCAGCGGCAGTTTAAACAGAAGTCGATGGACTACAGCAATCTTGGAAAGCGGTCATTAAATCGGTTGAGTTGCTAGAGCGGGTTTTTCGCGGCCGAGTGATTTGAGGCGGGAAACATCAGTTCTTGGCAGGCGGCACTTGGTGGCCAGCGGCCAGAGGCATTGCACTGCAGAGCGATTCCAATTACAATACGGTGAATGCCTCCTTCTTCTTTGGCGACCCGACGACAAAATGGCTCGCATCAAACGGCGCCGGTGTCTCATTATAGGATCGCCCCCCAGAAAAGTTTCCCCGGTCGTCAGTTTACGGGCAAAAGCTTGCCCCGTCCACGGCCGCCCGGGCAGGGGGGATTTTTGCCCGTAAATTGTCGGCCGGAAAGACTTTTCTAGAGGGGGAAAGGGGCGATCCTATGATGGGGAAACTTTTTATGAGGCCGGCGATATTTTAATAAGGGGGAGACATATCAATTCCGTGGTTATTTCTCCCCGGGCGGATTTTTTATGGGGGAGACATTTTAATGTGACACCGGCCGGTCGCAACGCAATTTTGCCGTCGAGCGACCGATGAAGTTTTACTCTCGTCGAATTGAGTCCCGTCGCGTCGCGATGGAGTCAGGCGACAACAGCTGACAAACGTGCTTCCACACGACTGCTGCTACTTGCGCAAACACACACTGCGTCACTGACATCAGCTCCAAGACAAAACGCCTTCACTGCTGAAACGTGTTCCCCAAGAACTGATCGCATAGTGACAACTTCAGCTAACCGGCTTTCCGGCATAGCCTATCGTCACACGCTTTTATCCGATATCACCCGCTACACGACTGCAGACGCTCTGCTGAAGATAAGCAGCACAACTGCGGCCTCGGCTGCGAAATATGCCATATTTTACTGCTATTTAGGGTCTGTGTCACAGGTATATCCTTCTATAAGTTTGCTGGGACACCTTTATTGCAAGTCATTTAACTAATAAATCAATTACAACTCATTTTGTTTAGAAACGATATTGCTCTATCTCAGTAGCAAGATTTTGTTTTTAGACGTGGCATTTATGAAAAAAAATTTGTATTGAGGGATTATGTCCAAGGGAAACTTTGCCCGTTTCCAGTCATCAGTGGAGGGGTTTGTCGTACGGTAGAGGGGGCGTTTGTCGCGGGGGTTGGTGGACGCTGGTATCGCACTGGCGCAGCGCGTGGCAGAATGAACAATGACTTCATCAGCTGATGACGTCGTCTTTGGGCGTCGCCAGCATCAGCAACCGCACCATCACTAGACCCATGATGCAACGTGGCGCAAGACAACCAGTCGCTGATCGATCTATAATAGACTTGACTGGCATGTCGTATCATGTAGCCGTCATCAGACCATCCACCACAAGACAGCAGCTCTGTTTAGCCTACTTTTTGTACGCTGTTCGCGTGCTGTGTTTATTTAAATAGTACATGGATGACTACTAAGTCTTGCTATTCGTCAGAACTTAAATAGTCAACCACCCAATCAATCAATCAATCCGGGATGTTTAATCCGGGCCTATATAAACTACTGCGAGGTCCACATTCCGCTTTATTTGCCGTTTTGCAGCTGTTCACGCGTCCATGTCGTTCGCAAACTAATCACTGGTATAATAATTCAGTGCTATCCACGTATTATTTACATTTGGCCATTTTGTATATAGCAACCTGTTTTGTCCGCAGTCACGTTACTCGCAGGTCTCGTTTTTCAGGTTTCTTTAGCTTTTATGAATTTTTGCTGTGTTTTGACTAGCAAAGACGTAGGCCTATTCCAAATCAGCCAATCAGTAAATCTGTCAAAAATCATTTGTTAGAACTTGTTTAAGTTTTTAAAAAGTACAACTAAAGATAAAACTTCTAAAAATTGAAAAAACTGCACAGAACGCTTAAAACCAATAAAAAAGTCAAAATGAATGTCTAAAATATCTAAACAAGTACGAGCCTGTATCAACCAATTCATTACATCTGTGCTGTATACCTGTCTCTTTAGAACGACAAAATACTTTTATAAGAAAGTGCATTTTAACGTACAGTATTTTTAACACGTTTTACCGGGTATTTAAGTAGCCTTCGACGACATGGTTTTCTTTTACTTATTACAAGCAACTTACAGGATAAGAAAACGCACTGTAAATATATTTATTAACGTTCCTATTCAACTTAATTCATCATGTGTTATGTTAATCTGTGCGTCCGAGCCTAATGCAGCAGAACATAAGACCAATTCTGTGCTGTTTGAAGCCAGTAGCGACCGTCCCTGTAGCCGGAATCGTCGAGCTGCAGTCGTTGGTTAAAAGATGCTCTGCTGCTGAATCTGTAGCACTGCACTGAACAATCCGGCGCTGTGCGGCGTTGGCCTATAGATAACGTCCTATAGTGTGGAGGCGTTTGAAGAAAATTGTTCTTAAATAAACTAAACCGTGTGAACAGAAACAATATTAACAGTAATTCGTCAGCTCGAAATCTGTTCTCGGTTATCGGCGGTTGATAGTCAGTTAGTGAATCAAATTAATTTTAAAAATACGGCAGCAAAAGTGCTGGATCGAAGTCAGTTACAGCAATCCGTGTGCATTTATAAAAGCTAATCAGATGGAGGACGATACTGAGCTATTGTTCGGCGCCGAGCTTTCAGAATCGTCATTCAACAACCTCACCGCTCTGCCGTTTCTGCTACCCACCAACATCTTACCGGTCGCAGAGTCTCCGATGAATCGTCGCCCGGACCAAGACGCCGATCACAGCGTGGACAAGCGATGGGCGTTTCTCGGTCTGGTCGCGCTGCCGATCTGGATTCTGTTCGGCAACGTCCTCGTGCTGCTGTCCGTACTCGGCTTCCGTCACCTCAGGACGTTGTCGAACTGGGTCATTGCGAGTCTGGCGTTCACCGACTTTCTACTCGCTCTCACCGTCGTCCCATTCGGCATTTATCAGCTGGTCAGTGGTGCTAAGTCTGTCACGTGCTTTACGCGCCAAGAGAACGCTTTATTTGTGTAATTACACGGTGTTTCATAAAAGGCACCCTTTTTGTTTCTTTTATAACTCAGTCGATTTGCATGAAATTTTTTTACCAGATGTAGCTGAAAAAATACAAATTCAAATTATTTAACAAAATGTGGCCGTTAGTTAAATATTTTTTGTTAGTCGTAATGTAATGCTGACGTCATAATGTGTTGTGAGTACAAACTGGCTTGTCTCAACTGGTTCTGTCAGTAGCTACCCTGCTTCGATGGTAAACTTTTTCTGGTTTACTGATGAAAAATGTTTATCGTGTCAGCACTTAGCAACACGGAGGCATAAAATAAGGTGTCTCGCAATCCAAAAACTCATTTATCTTGTAAGCGGAGTGTGCTGGTGCACTGTCTTCCTGAAAGGTGTAAAAGTTAAGCTATTTTCACAGTGTGTGAAAGTGATTGTTTTAGGCATTTTTGTAACTACAGTGTTAAAACTTCAACAGTTTCTCATCAATAAACCAGATAAAGTTCGCCATTGACGCAGGGCAGCTATTCAGCAAGTCTGTCAGCACCGATTGCAACCACAGACCTATACATTAAATTTCTAGATTCTCTAAGTATACTGTAATAGCTCCACTCCGTTATAGAAGGCGACCTCCCTGTTTCTCCTCTAACCCCCAGCATGCTTTGCGCGGAGGTACGTTTCTTTCGTAACACGCTTACTATTTTTTGCACTGCAAGCTACATTACGTGACTGTATAACATTTTAATTTTTAAGCACTTTGCGCTGTATTGAAAAAATTTATTACGCACATTCACTGTGCGTAATCGTTGCCTAGCAACATGCACACAGCCGTTGGCGTGGCATTGCGTAAGCCGATGACTAATGCTATCGTGCATTTCACAGTCAGCTGCAACTGAATACCACACAACAAAACGGATTTTAATCATATGCTGCGAATAAGGTAAGTGAACACAAATGAATCACAGGCTGAACGGCAGTTCAAGCCATGTGTTAACGGTGACTTCTCTTTCTCATGGGAAAGCCAAAAATTCGACCCCCAACAGAATCAAAACCCCTGATCTGATTGAAATAAAATTTGGCACGGTTGATTATGTCGACTAGATAACCCGTCATACAAAATTTCGTGTAAATCTGCACAAGGGGGGGCTTCTCGGCAAATAGGTAAAATATACGCAAAAAATTTTTTATAGCTGTACATATACCTTTTTTCAGAAACTCACCTACAGGTCAGACCCTTCGGCGGATTCTTGCGTGCGATGGCTCAAACGACGCGGTCTCGTGCAAGGATGTGCCTTTTAAGAATTAAAAAAAATTGAAATTAACATTTAACGTATTTATTTCAAAAATTCCAAAAAATATGGGGAAAGTTCCAAAAATATGGGAAAAATTAAACAATTCTTAAAACGGTCATAACTTTGGCTATTTATAAGATAGAGTCGTAATTTTTGGTTCTATGGTTTTCGGAGATGGCCAATCTAATGGTGTGATTTAATTTTATTCCGGGCCCTCCCTGGTTGCCATGGCAACGAAATTTGGGACAAAATGGGCTATAACTCGGCTTGTGTAAGAGCTATCTGCGAGATTTTTGCGTCTATCGTGGGGTTTTCGGGGATGGGCCATCGAACGCTGCCAATCGCATTTTCCTCCGACCGACCCCCGTTGCCATAGCAACGAAATTTGTAAAATTTTATTTTGTTCTGGTAGCGACGGACTGCATATTTGTTACTCGTGGAATATTGTTTAATTACGAGTATTTGACGCTGCTGTCGTTTTCATCGTATGCTGTCAATCATTACTAATGTTTTTGATACTTTTTTTCATAATTGTGTTTGGTCTCGGCCTTGGCCTCAAGATTCTGGCTTTGTTTAACATACCTGGAACGCTACTTATGAAGTCAGTATTTCGTGCGTTGAATTTACATTGTAACGGCCTGTGTTCAGAAAAATAGATGATAATGACGACGACGAAAAAAAAACAAAACCCTTGTCAGTTTGGTTGGTTGGTTTCTGTGCGAAGGTGAATCGTACGTGGGATTTGGGGCTGCCGGCGTGTTTATTCTGGACCGGAAGTGACGTGTTCCTGTCGACGACATCCATAATGCATCTGTGCGCCATTGCGATTCACCGCCACCTCGGCATCGCCTATCCACTGCGCATGCGCCGCGGCGCGCAGAATCGTCGTCACGTGGTCTACCTGCTACTTCCGGTCTGGAGCGTTTCGGCCGCTGTCTCTGTCTCGCTGGTGGTGCACGGAGTCTTCAACCGACACTCTGTGCTGGTGCCGCAGAACGCCGCTGAGGATAAGCTGGCGTGTGGCATCTATGACCACACGTTCGCCGTCTACTCGTCCATGCTGTCGTTCTTTGTTCCGCTCGCTGTCATGGTCGCAGTAGATGTCAGGTCCGTGCAGATCCTGCGCTCGGCACGTCGTCGCGACGTCTTCAGTGCTGTCAGCATGTCGCTGTCGTCAGTCGCTAACCCGTCCCGCGACGTCTCGTCTCGTCCAAGACTTAGTCGTAAGACTACGACATTTCGTCCACGACTTGCGACAGATTGTCGCAAGATTATGACATGTCGTCTGCGAGTTCGCGACTCGCAACAGTTCGTTGTGACGCTACGACACGCGGCTTTTCGTCTCGACGTACGACAGATTGTCGTAAAACCATGACGATGTCTGCTTCAAAACTTGCGATCGATTTGCGACAGACCTTGACTTCACATTTGCGATCCAAGAACAGTTTGTATGAGCTTATGGCACCTCGTTTACGATATTTCAAGTCTCTCCCAAACTTGCGACTAATTCCACAGATCGTCGTGAGACTAAGACTTGCGACTTATAGTCGACGACTTGCGACAGATTGTTGTAAGACTACGTCCTTACAACCCGCGACGTCTCGTCGTACAACGTGTCGTTGCAGACAGGTCGTAACTCCATGCCGGCCGTTGAGCTAAGCACAGCTACCACCACGTCGCAGGCTCACAGTCTGACACCCGTCGCCAGTGCCAGCAACACAACCGTCGTGACCAGCGACAAACCGTCGCCCGGGTACCTGCGACCGCGTCTTGAGTCGCATCCCGTCATCTCACCTGGTCCGAAACACCTGGCTGTTGAAGCAACGGTGAGGGCGAAACGTCGGTCGGTCGTGACGTCACGCACTGATGACGTCATCCAGGCGCATCCAGTGACGGCGGACCACCTGCGAGTGCACACCGGGACAGGTGCGCGTTCTTCGCGCAGCTTCATACGCTTTCCAGTCGGCGGACGCAACAGCATCGGAGCGGCCAAGATGCACGGTCGCGAGCGTCGCGCTGGGCGTACGCTCATCTGGGTCTTCGCTGTAACTATACGGTGTGTCAAATGAGCGAGTCCGGCCGGGTATGACTGACAGAGCAGAAAAGTCTTGAGGCGCTGCTTGAAGACCGATAGCAACGGTGCAGACGCTCATCTGGGTATTTGCTATATTTGTGGCGCTGTGGTTGCCGTTCTTCTGCACGAATTTGGCGTATGGACTTTGCGGCGTTCGACACGAACTGGTCGATACGACGCCGAGCAATTCCTCGTCACCTACAACGACTACGACAACGACAACGACAATAACAACTACAACCACTACGATGGCGACGACAACTACAACGACAACGACGACAACGACCTCTGCGGTGTTTCGAGTCGTTCTAAACTTGACTGCCGCTACTAACCGCAGCTCCGGATCCGCGGTGTTTGGCGGTAACGGTTCCGGCTGCAATATTCCTGAGTCGGCGTTTATCGCGTTTACGTGGCTCGGTTACCTGTCATCAGGTGTAAATCCGCTCGTTTACACTTTACTCAATCACGACTTTCAGAACGCGTTCCGCACGATCGTCACGTGTCGCTACTTGACAGTGAGTGAATGACTGAGTGAGTAGTTTCTTAACGGCACATTAACACAAAATAGGCCATTCAGTGCCATCAGTGATCGCTACTTGACAGCTACAAGCGCCAGTCGCCGTCAGTCACGCGCCAATCTTTTTAGCTAACTTCCGTCGAGACGATGAATACAGTTATTTTTAATTTACCGTATTAATTTTTTAATTAAAACAAAACAAATAAAATATAAAAAATATCGACGTCCAGTTCTGGCATGATATGCGGTCGTCTGTTTAATTGCCGAGCGTCTCAGCAGTTGACAGTAAATTAGGCCACCGCACAATCCGTTTAGTGCTCGAAATATGCATTTTTTTACTCCTTGCACCTTAAGGAGCTTTTTATTGCAAATCCAAGTAATGCAATTTCTCAATTTTTCAAACATGCATGTACAGGTGTATGTAGTTTTTCCTCACCTGCAGATAGCATCAATTATGACAATTGTCTGTAATGAATTATACGCTTTCGGTCAAAAATAGATCGTAAATCTTAAACTAGTAAGTTGATAACGAGCACTGGACTAGATGTTGTGTCGTATTCCATTACACACCGGCATTTCACTTCTGTGAAAGTTTAAACCTATGCGTTTAAACAAATTTAATGTAAAATTTAGTTTGTCCGCAACATAAAGTATCGTTTTTCTTGATGACTTGACGTTATTTTGGTTGCGCAGTTTTTCGACATGTATGAGCGACTATGTGTTTCAATATCATGCTATTACACTGTGTCCGGTAAAAAAACTGACCCCTAGACATCGTGCAACAAAGACGTCAAATCTGAACGAATTTGAATAAAGTTTCGTACACTTAATTCTCAATAAATTCCTAAAGAGACTGCCAAATTTTGTTGAAAAATATTATTTTGTACCAAAATTATTAATTGTTGAACATCGATAACAAAATGTCTTCGTTACCAATGTTACATAAGTAAACTCCTATGTACATTTGCGTAACTTTAACAAACAACGACCAATTTTGGCAAAATTTTACGTCAGCAATAAACTATTTATTGGCAATCAAAGTGTTAAATTTTAGTTAAATCTATTCATGCAAGCAATAGCTACAGCGGCTTTTGTGAGGTCGCTTCAAAACGTGAAGTGTCTAGTTTTAGGCAACCGTTTGTTTAATCCTGAGAGTGTCCCCGTCTTGCTGGGAAATTTCGCGACAAACTTTTTAGCACTATACCCCTTTTGTCTCAACAGTTTAGCTAAAACACGATCGTATGCAGTAAACACCATTTTGTTATTGTTTACATTATTTGATTGCATCAACAAACGTCACTTCCGCTTGAGCGACTGCGGTAGGTATCGCCATATTGTTAACGAAAATATTTCGTTATCGATATTCAACAATTAATAATTTTGGTAAAAATTATATTTTTAACGATATTTGGCAATCGCTGCAGAAATTTATTGGGAATTAAGTGTACAACTTTTATTCGAATTCGTTCAGATTTGACATTTTTATTATAGATACGACGTCTGGATTAAACTGACAGTTTATTTGTCAGTTTGTGAGTGCAAATTTTCCATTGTATTGTATTGTATTGTCTAAGGGGTCAGCTTTTTTTACCGGACACAGTGTATAAAAATAAAGTCGTGATTATGTACCGTAACTATTCTGTTAACCCCATGATCTGTCGTATTTTCGAGTAGTGATTGTGGTAACTGCCAACGGGGTTCGGTGCAAAGAATCGATTGGAATTTAATAGGTAGGCCTACATTGAAAGCCTGGTCGCGATGCGTGTAAGTTGTAAATAAGCATGTGACCACCTGATGCAAATTAGTGAAGATTCACGACCGTGATCTGGATAGCCACCGAAATCTAATCGCTTGTTTCTTAGGCCGTGTCAACACCTACAAAATTTTCGCAAAAATGCGTCCGCAAATTTTGCGCAGAGACAAACAGAAAAACAAACATAGGTGGCAAGATAACATGACCTGACTGACCTTCTTCTTAAATTGGGCGAAGACAGTCACTAAGTTTATGCTTATATGACCGGAAGTACACGATATACCGGTAATGCTATTTATTACAATTTTCACACCCTCACAGTGCTCGCACATAAGCGAATCATTACGCCTGTGATACTTAACATACTTACCGGCGTTCGACGTGATCATCAAACTGGCCGTTTCGTCTATAAATCTAGTTAGTATAAACATAAATGTAACTATTAAGCCTTATGGATGTAGACTTAGTTGCTTTACGGCATACAATAAACAAGGCTTGCCATCTCGGTTATAGTTAATGACAACATCTGGTAACACGCAGGCCTGTTTTTCGTGAAAAAAAATTCAATATACACTGTGGTTCATAATAAATGCCACTTTTATTTATTGAATAGCTTCGTGAAACATTGGCCAATTTTAATAATTTTTGGTACACTACATCTAAAATAACTTGACGCAAATGACTGTAATTTTGGCCACCTTATTTTAATACAGTCGCCACACTACCTTGTGAAATGGGGAAGTCGTAGTTTGGCCGTTTACAACAATAAATTCATACTGGGTATGCGCATGCTCAGCTTAGAAAATTACCGAAACCACAAAATCATTTACAATCTGTTAATTCGTATTTATTTTAAGATCGTACGTCGACGAACTGAAATGATGCGTCAACAGCGAGTGGGCCGCTCTGAGTCATGCAGTTAATGAACGTTCTGTTGGTGAGTAGCTTCAACGTCTACCACTTGCGTTCGTGCTGGAGGAGAAAATTTTGAGCACATACTGTAATAAAGACAACGTGATGTGACACGTGCGACTATTTTAAGAGACAATAATTGCCATTGTGTTTGTCGCTATTCAGTAAATCATTTCTGAGCTTACGCGTGCTCTACCCAGTATGAATTCATTGTTGCAGATGGTCAAACTATGACTTTTCCATTTCGCAGAGTAGGCTATAGTGTAGCAACAGTGTTAAGATGAGGTGGCCAAAACTATAGTCATTTGCACGAAGTTCCTTCTTGACGTAGCACGCCAAAAATCACACCTCACACGATAGTGTGAGTGTTGTAAGGACGACATTCAAAGTCTATGGCAAAAGACAAACTTTGACCCTCAGGCAACCAAAAACCCCTGAACCAGTTTGAATGGCGTGATTACGTCGTGGACGCCTACCACCAAAAAATTGGGCTCAATCCGCCCAGGGGTTTTTGCTCCCCATATAGGTGAAATATACATCCCCCTGTTCGAAATTTGCTCCACTTTTTTGGTACTTGAACTCGCCTACATGCAAGTCCGTTAGACCGATTTTTAGACTTAATACGTGCAGCAGGCCTATAGTATTTTGGTCCAAAGTGAAAGCAGCTATATGAGATCACCATATCGTCATTACGCAGACTTTTACATTAGTAAAGCTTATACGCTTGAGCCTATCTGTTGTTTTACGGTGCACATTTTGGGCAGTTTGGCCAAATCGGTAACCGTTGGGCAAATAACATTAAATGAAGAAGGCTTTAGACTATGTTAATGATTACCAACTAAAGTCAGCTTGTAAGGACGCCTTATGCATAGCCCCATCTAAGGTTACCCAAATGATTTTTGCTGTTTTAAAGGACTGATATTATCACATCGTCCTTACACACGGTTGTAAACTGGTTAGTTTTTTTACATATATTATTATTAAAATCAGTTAATGTTTCACGGAGCTATTAAAAATAAATAGTGGCACCATTTTTATGGACCACTGTGTAGGCTACACAAATCATGTACACACAATAAACACCTAACTAATTGTTTTAGATGTTATACATTATTGATTGGGTTGTCAGTATATATTTTGTGATTCTTATAATTATCTATATTCTGTAATTGTAATGCCAGCTTTTTATTGGCTCACAAGAACCACCTGCTGCATAACACTATCTCCACTTTAGCAGACTAAATTTCCAGTACTCGGCGGAGAGTTATGCATTGGTGCTCAATGTGCTGAATAGCTACACACCCTTAAACTCCACTACTTCGAATTTTCATGAATTTGTTAGACAACAAGTTGTAGGCCTACAACAACCTGTAGGTTTGTTGACAGCTTTCGAAGTAAATGGAGTCGGCCTGACAAATCCAATAACGGTTAGCGACAAGACTTGGTTGACGTAAATGTTAACGTCGATCGATATTATAACGGTTGGTGTTTCGATGCGCAAGCCAATCTGGATGACAGATGTAACAGATATCATTCATTCCGTCGATATCAGTTTTTTTCGTTGTTCGCAATGTTGGCTGTCATACAACTGTCAGTAAACTGTATTAACAATACAACGTAATACAACAAGATTAAACCTGAGCTACACGTAGGCCTAGGCTATATAATTTCGTCTAATCGCTGGCATCTGATGTTGATGACCTTAAGAGCCGTGTAGGTAATTGTGACAAAACGTCGAGCGTAGCGATGTCTTCGTCATTTTGTAGGCAATGGATTTCGGTAATAGTTGTTGTCCTGTGCGTTGCCGATATGCTCGTACTCGTCTATTTTCTCGACGTTTTCCTTCGTCACCAGTTGTCGTGGAGTGGAAGTCATTTGCTGGCAACGACAGTTACCCAGGCAGAGAGTTCGATGTGTCGTCCTGCAGCCGTGAAACAAAATGTTGACAGTGAGCGTCGAATCTGTCAGCCTCTGTTACGAGGTGATGCAAACGAGCCACACAGCACGCTGCTACCCACGACGCCAATGACTGTGAAAGACTATCTTCAACTGGCGAGCACCGACTGCGACTGTTTCCGCTCTCGTCTCGGCTACTTCACCACAGCTGACACCACGCCCGAAGAGCGCGCCTTTCCGATCGCCTTCAGTCTGCTGACGTACGAAGACCTGGAACAAACCGAGCGCCTGCTACGGCTTGTCTATCGACCACACAATCTCTACTGCATACACGTAGACCGGAAGTCGGATCCGGAAGTGCATCGTGGGATTAAGGCAATGGCTGACTGTCTACTCAATGTTATAGTGGCCAGACCAACAATCAACGTTACTTGGGGCGAGATAACTGTCTTGCAAGCCGAGCTGTTGTGCATAAAACACTTACTAGCGCACTCCGGTGTCCACTGGAAGTACTTCATCAATCTTGTCGGCAGAGATCTGCCACTTCGAACCAACGAGGAACTGGTAAAAATACTTGACGCATACGGCGGCGCCAACGACATTGAGGGAACTCGGTAAGAACTACTGTAACCACATCACAATACACTTTAGGGTGCGCCAATAAAAACAATATTCTAAAAATACACCTCGCGATTTGTTGCGTATTTTTGGCCATTTAGGCTCATGTGTAAACTTTGTTAATATAGCTATTTGCCAACAGAAAGAAATAACACAATCAGGGCATAACGTAGATAATCTGTGTCGTTGTGCAAAGTTCAGGAGTATCCAAGCCGCACATCCAGCAATGAGACCATGATAGACCCATGCAAAGTCGTGGTATATAGATCACACAAATACTGGATAACACCCGCAATTAAAAAAAAATAACTCCCGATCGCCACCATAATCTAACCAGCATATTGCGAAACCCCTTTGACAAAGTTGCACCAAAAATCCGACCGCAGTTTTTTAATAATCCAGCTGACAGAAAAAGACAGACACTTAAGCCCTAACTTGGTCTAAAGCCTACTTCATTTGATGTTATTTGTCGTAGGCCTAAAACTGTCACATAACCTGGTATGAGGGTGGAGTAAAATGCGAAGTAACTATGATTGGTATACATCATGGGCGGCGCCAAAGGGGGCAAGCGGACAGTTGCCCCGCTCTGCCCGCAACCTTGCCACCCAGAAAAAATTTTGATAGTGATAAAGTGCCCTTTGTGCACTTTAACATGATAGGGTGTAAATTATCAAACGTTATTTTTGCAAAAAAACATAGATATTTGTGTTTTTTTGCGTTTTCAAATATAAAGAACAGGCATTCATTGCACGTCCAAAAGTTAAAAGTGTTTCAGCTTCAGGGGGCTTCGCTTCCTGACTCTTTGACCAGGGCTCAGCCCCGACCAGGGTTCTGCCCCTGGACACTGCTACATTTTTCCATGCACACAACTAATAAAGGTCGACATTTACTCCACACACCAAAAAAATTTATTGCCCCTGTTGCCCTCCTTAGCTTTAGATTCCTAGCGCCGCCCATGTTGTTATGAGCTGTAATGTCAGAACAAAAACTGTTCGTGGCGATGCGTTGATGTTAAATGCAGCTTGCATGCCATCCCGGCGTGGTTCCATTACCGTTGGAAGCATCACCGGCGTACTAATGAAAGAAAGTCACCTCCGCCTCACGGCTATGTAATAACGAAGGGTTCAGCTCACATAGCAGCAACACGGGAGTTCGTGCACCATGCGCTAACAAACAGCAAGGCTCGTGACTTATTCGACTGGATGTCCGATATAAATATTCCAGACGAACATTTCTTCCAGACGCTCAACCACAACCCCAAAATTCCGGCTCCTGGATTCTTTTCGGGCACGTTTACTTTCTAGTTCTTATGTTGTTTCAAGTGTGTTGTCATTGTCATATACGCTAACACTAATCGTCCCACGATGCAGGATAGGCCGAATAATAGGGCGACGCTATATTACACGCCTAAGCATTGACAATAATAGGCCTATTACTCATACGGCCGATTAAATCTTAGCTGCCGTTTGCAATACAATTGTTTAGTTTTTAATTCATCACATATAAGTTACGACGGACAGTGTTTTGAAGTTAAACTGTGTTTTAAGTTTTAACATTATTCAAATGACTTGCTGTTGTGGTGAATGTGATGTCGCAAAACGTATCGGCTATAAAATGAATTATTATGAATTTATTCCGCACAACTCAGTTTTGAACTAAGAAAAAACCTGCGTCTTTGAAATTTTTATTGGCCCTTCAAAAATATCAGTGCAGTTTTCAGTATTTTTTTCACAATTTTACTGAAAAAAAACTGTTTACATCTAGTCTAAAATGTTGCAGTATCTTTGCTTAAGTTCTCGTGAGTTCTATTTAGTGTGTCAGTTTGTTTTTTGGTGAGTTGTTAAGTAATATTACATGACACGTCATGACATAAAAATAAATAATATGAAAAAAAAATTTGCCGCCTCCCGTCCCTAACTTTTTTGTCGGCTGCAACTGGAAGCACGAAAGTAGATTATATTTAGGCACACGGAGAGGCCTATAAGCCCCGCCCACTGTTTTGGCCTGTAGCCTGGTCAGTGGGCGGGGCTTATGGGCCTCTCCGTGTGCCTAATTATAATCTAGG
>Ga0056128_1000554_pt1 | contig 34410 bp, 25 predicted proteins | sample WorMetLIZISLAND2_FD_71113 | JGI IMG/M metagenome (GOLD analysis project Ga0056128, IMG submission 71113) | Marine gutless worms symbiont microbial communities from Max Planck institute for Marine Microbiology, Germany - Olavius geniculatus... ...
GCCTCCTCCGGATTGGAGAAGGCCCGCAGGGAGACCCAGTCACACCTGGTTACGTTCAGTGGAGGCAGACCTGAGACCTCTGAACATTGGTCTTTCTTCTGCGTGGAGAAAAGCTTCTGGCGGGCGGACTGGCGCCACATCGTGGACACGGCTACGCTCTGGAAGAGTACGCCATAAGGAGAAGAAGATATGATGTGTAGAAAAAGTAGAAAAAATGACCGAAGTAATGAGCTAATTTGCATGCAGTGGTCATTATTCCGAAAAACGAGGAAAACGTATGTATAATATACATAAAATGCAGCATACAGACACGAGTAACATGCAAATGAAGAAAAAGAAAAAAACGCAACTTACTGACACAGCTAAGAACAAAACTCCAAAATCACCGTCGCAAATCAGTCTGCTGATAAACTTTGAACGTGTCTTTTAAATCGTAAAACTTTAGGGGTGCAAAATTTTTTGACTCACACTGTAGACAGACAGATAGATACACACGTTTGTTAATATTGCAGCCCAAATTGGCTGGATTAAGTGCACAATATACGAGTAAAAATACAAATCATAAGAAAACAGCAGTGTCCAATACGAACGACATCTTAAAACCTATGTACGCTTACATAAAATACAAATTACTGCTGGAAATATCTAATTATGCAATATGGAAGAAATGAGTTTAAAAATCTGTTTGCGCAGATGTCCGCTGATTGTTGTGGCTATTTGTAACGCAATCGCCGAGGGTCTAATGCAGCCATGGTTGCCGTCGTCGGCGTCGTCAGCTCATAAACTTCCATCAGGCACCGACCTGCCGGCGTCACCGGTCCAGGACAAAACACAGTCCAAGCGCCTGCCGGCCAAGCCGAGTAACACTTCAGTCAAACAGATTGGTAAGACCACTTCCAAACCGACTGCATTCACCTTCAGTGCCGACGCCGTGCCCCATCTCAAAGCCGCCATGGAGGTATAGGCTGTCCTATTTCTAGCGGTTAACTTGCGTAATCTGTTTACACCGAATTACTGGGGATTTCTTTAAAAGTTAGAGCACTTAAAACTTGGGTGACTGATGGCAAATGACGCTAAATGGCAGTGGCGTAGACATTGGGGCCCAGCCCCCCTCCGCCAATCTTTGAGACAAAACATAAGGATACGTTTAAACTGCGCAAAATTTGCCAATTTGGTCAGTTTATTTTTCCGAAAATAATTAAAACTGTTGCCACCAGATTACATCTTTTAAAGCTTAAATGCACCAAATTTGATTTCGGCTGGGGTTCCATCCCAGACCCCCTGGGGAAGCTCACAGCACTCCCCCAGACCCTCTAGCTGAATTTTAGGGGGTTCAACTTTTAAGGGAAGAGGGGGAGTAAAAGGAAAAGGAAAAGGAAAAGGAGGGGCAAAAGGGAAAAGGGAGGGGAGGGAAAGGGAAACGAGCCCCCCACCAGTTGAAATTTCTGGCTACGCCACTGCTCAATGGCTCCTCACAGTCAGTGATTATGATAACGATGATGACTTGCACATTTATCAGATACTTATAGTAATGTTACAGCCTTTTGTTTTCATTTGATAATGACGATATGCTAATAATTTATAAAGCTATAAAGCACTGAAAAAGCCTGCTTTTGTTACTATTGAGGTTATGCCAAGTCTCAAAGAGAGAACTTTTGAAGATTGCTACTGCATCATCAGAGTACTGAATAACTAGAATGGACAATAGATGAATGGCCCATCAGCTGCGTTGTGTTGTCAACGCGGAAATCTAAACTGAAAGTAAACAAATCATATTATGGTAATCATTGTTGCAAGTTATAGTTAACTGATGCTTGGACGTTTTTCAGCACCTTCGAAGCTGCGACATTGTAGCGCTGTACAAATCAATATATCGTATTACTATAATAATGACAGTTATAATTATTGTGATTGCTGCATTGAAGGTGTGTGAATACGGTCTGACGTTGACTGATGGGAGTGACGCTGCAACTGTAGTTCCGATTGCTGACCGTCTGCCTCTGCTGCAGACGTGGGTCAAAGCGAAACACTGTCTCCAGTCACACGTTGGCAAATCTTTCGGTGCTGCTGACGAGGTTATTCGCTATATTTAACTCTGCTAAGTCTGTTTAATATAATTATTTCTGTCAGTGTTCTGGAGTAAATAGTTCTGCACGTTTCAGACACGTTTTCATTCGCCATGACAGTAGCAAGAAACATGTAGCATTTTTTAGCAAAGCAAAAAGTGAACTAAAGAAGTGCAAAAAATAGAAATAAAGAAATTAGTGTGGAAACTCGCAAAACTGTTTAACTAATTTGCGTTAGTGTAACTTTTGTGACTGTCTAATGCCGATGATGGTTGTTAGAGGCATTATCATCTGTAGCACAATGTCTGCAGTGGTGACCAAACGAGTGATGGTGTACGCTACACGACCGACCGTTGACGACTGTGGAATATGTTGTCATTTAAACGATGGTTCGCAGTGTGATAGATTCATTCAGACTCAGTTGTCGCACTTCAGACCGTAATTTAACCATGCACATAAACTACAGTGCTTTGATAGGTCGTTGTGTTTGGTGCACAGACGTCGATGGACGGACAAAACGGAATGACACGGGCGATTGTCGCCGTTGAGCTTTTGTGTGCCGACAAGATTATTGACTTCAAGGATAGCAGCCAACCAACGCTGTCGCAGGTTAGCTCTCCAGCTGTTTAGCTGTGCCAGGCATGGTGCAGAGTGTATCGGTTAAGACGGTTTGTCTAATCAACGTGGTTGCTCTACGCTGGGCCCAGTTAGTGCATGGATGGGTGGCTGTCTCTGGGCAGATAAACCATATCAGTGTTTAACCAACCATCCAGGTCCATTCAGCTATCAAGTGTTATGTCTGTGCCAGTGTGCCATAGCTGTTATAACTCAGCCTTTCCTCCTTCCATGGTAGGTAAATCAAGTACCGGCCTGCTTGGCTGAGGATAAGGCAGGGCAAATGCATTCCTTCCCCAGCCAAGTAGGCCAGTACTTGAATGCACTTGTGTCTGGTGGCAGGTATTCTGTGTGATTTCATATGACAGGTGATACTTTGAAGCTCTGCAACACGTTTTCCATAAAGAGCTATACACACCTTGTAACTTTTTAAAAATGAGCTATAGCAGAAATACAGTATATATGTAAGTAAGTAAGTTAATAAGTAAGATGTCTTGGCAGGCGCAGTTTAACAGTTAGCCACAATGTGCCGCGATCTTAGCACCCGAACAAAAATGTCTCGTTAGCAGCCGCCCAAACTGTTCAAAGCTAATGTCAGTTTGCCTCAGGGGATCAGGAAGGTTGTTCCACAGCCTAGGGTCAGCAGCAGTGAAACAACCTGTGTCTCCAGCGGCTGCTGCATGTGTGACATTTTCAAGGACAGCAGTGTGAGAAGTGCAGAGATGTGATGTGAATGGTACGTGTAGGCGATGGAGTTGGTATCGAGCGTGGTGGAATGGACTGATCCGCTGGTGGAACTCCAGCTGTGGGTGCGACTCAGTTACTCGGCACTGGCTGCGGGGGATCACCCCGGTGTCAGTCGATGTACTGACCAGGCTTTGCAGTTCAGCTGCCCCGATGATACGCAGCATCAGTCAGTATCGCACACCTTCTGCGTCTTTTAGTTTCTAGTTCTAGGATTTTCGGGGATGGGCCATTAAATGCTGTCCTGTAAGTTAAATAGGACGGCATTATGGCTTTTGCCTGTTTTTTCTTTCTGCCATACATCTGTCCTGTATTGGCTCTTAACTCTAAAACAAAAAGCAAACGCAGACATACTACCATTTACATGAAGATTTCTTAGTCCTTGAGTAACCATTGGGCTAATTTTTAGCTTTAAAGGTGACTGATAGGTCAGAGTTAGGTCTAATCCAAATTGAGCAGCTTTAGATGAACGGCTGCTCAATATTTCAGCCTTCGTATTTTTTTTAGTTGTTATCGTTATTGCGAAAATGAGTAAAATATTCTTGCTAGTAAACATTTCTTGTTTTTTTGAGATTTGAAACATTTCGCAGTACACGAAATGCACTGACATTACTACATGCTGTGTGGTTGATTTGTTTATTTTGCGTTTGTATAGACAGATGTTCAACGCATCGCAAGAGCTGCTGTGTCATGCGAGTAATGTTGCCGGGCAGAGTTTGCTGCAGACCGCTAATGGCAAAAACGTCGCTCGTAGAAATGCTTTCAGCTGCTTCGTGAATGCTGCAAAGTTGGTCTGCTCTGCTGCTATGTCTGTTGTGTCAGCTTTTCAGCATACCAGACATCAGAGGACTATTTGCTTTTTCTGGCCACACGTCGTCTCGTGATTTGTATTTTTGTAGTGCTTTTTTGTTCTTTATTTCACAAGCAAAATAACTTCTTTTTTCTGCAGTTTATGCATTTTTGTTTCGCACTTTCATATTGTGGTACTTTAATTGCAGTAAAGCAGGCAGAAAGCCTGGGTCTAATCTCGATAATCTTTCAAGACCTAGGCGAAAAATGTGAGCTCTGTGGCCACAACTGAGACCAAGATTCAAAAACTTAAGACTAAGACTCCATACTAGACTGATATTGTTTCTTTTCTATTAAATAGCTTGAATTTTACACTTCTTAAATTTATTCTTAGTTACTATTTACGCTTTAATAACCGAACTGAGATTAAGTTTGTAAAATATGGTCTTATACTGATGATTTCTCAAAGTGTTAAGACAAAGTTTCGAATCTCAATATTTCCAAGCTAGTGCTGGCAAGTGGTGTATTTAACTATAAACACGGCATCTCTGGATTCGTGGATCCGAACTGGCTTCCAGTTTTTTTCTTTCATTTCAATTTTTTTCTAGTTTTAGTCATCGTTATTTTTCCAGTTTTCTCTGACTTCAAGCAGTTTCTTTTTTCGTTTTACCTTATAACTGTACTTCTATTTCAATTTATCCCTGTTTCATTTCTATTTGGCACATTTTAGGTTTTTTTCGTTTATGTGCTAGATTAAACGCCAGCCTGTCTGTGAGTTTTCAAGTGCAAATCTTTATCGTAACGTATTGTATCATATCCTATGCTGGTGGTGCATAGATTTGCGAGCCGCGTCAACAAAGGTGAGTTGGTGATGTCCAGTGCTCGACTGGCGTGGAACGCTCTTTTACCGTTGATCACACAGCTGACAGAGCGACAGCGAGCCAGGGACCCCGTGTGGACGCTTCTTAACTGCATCACAGCCACCACGGATAAGAACAAATACAAGAACACCGAGGTTAGATAACAGCAATCTGGAGACTCATAAAAACGTCTTGTGTTCGGCAACACATTTCTGTTTTGGTTATGTTTTGATGAACAACATATTTTTTATCCAGACACATCACCAGTTGATTTACTCCAGATTTTGTTTTTCAGTTTATAGTTTTAGTTTTTTTTACTTTAAGTTGATTACACTTTGTGATAGAAGTAACAAGATCTAAAACATCGGCTCTGTTTATACGACATCGTTGCGAACATGTTAATTTTGAGAAAAAAAGGTTATATTCATTGAATGATGTTACTGGTGATAGATAGCGTTGGTGAGTTATTCTATCAGCTACTATGCGGCTGCCTTAGTAGGTTGCATCAGTGTTTGAATTGTGAAAAATTGGCTGGGGGGTTGAAATTTTCGACATTTGGAGCCCGACCAAAATTGTGACGTAAATCGTATGTATATAGTATATAACTGACCCCCCAGTACATAATTTGACAGTGTGTTAGGGGGGATGAGAAAACGGGGGGTTTAACCCCCAAACTCCCCTCTCCTCTCGGCAGTTCAAACACTGGGTCGCATTACGGGTCTTGCTTGTTTGTCTCTCGGTCTGTCTGTTTCGTGTAGGCTTCTAACAGGAAACAAAAAAAAACAGAAAAGTGCAGAAAAATCTAAACTGGTGCAAAAGTTGTTCCATGGAACAGGAGTGAGTGAGTGACCAATGTGACAGTTTTGTGGACTGCAGTGACTGACTATATACGCATAGCTAAATGGACGCCCGCATATGATGGCAGCACTAGGACGACATATTTGCGGGTATTTAGCTGTTTTGTCTTGTACGTCACTGCAGGACCATGACGTCACTGGTCCGGCACCTGTGATTGGTCAGGCTGAAGCGGAAGCTGGTGAAGCTGGTCTTTTGCAGCTTACTCCGGTCGATGACGATCTGGCACTGCAAGCTGCACTCTATGGTTTAGTCATTCAGTCCTATGCCGACAAGGTTTGAATCGTTTTTAGAAATAAACTCGTAGGTTGAAAGTGTGATTAGGAAGCTATATGGATTATGGATTTAATAGATTATGTCACATCTTCTAATTTTTTACGCGCGAAAGCAGGAACTGCTGTATTGCGTCTTAGCCATCGCAATTCTGTCCGTCCGTCTGTCTGTCTGTCCGTCACTTTGGTGGATCAGGCAAAAACGGTGCAAGCTAGGATCACCAAATCTTCACCGTCGGCTGCCTGGAAGACCCTAGTTTCAGGAACCATAAAGCTTTTCTATAAATTCGAAGAGGGTCACCCTGAAGGAGGATGCTAAATGAGAGGGGGTGGAAAAAATTTGTGATTTTTAGCCAATAAGTCGCTGTATTTCAGTAACGGTGCAAGATAGGGCCTAGGTTACTATTAATCACTAATAGAAAGTCATACACTGGCTCTCGATTGCCACCGAATTCAATGACCTTGGATGACCTTGAACGCTAAAATAGGGTTTTTTATGGATTTTTTGGCAATTTTGGGCTGCAAGACACATTTTAAGAGTGAATTACGCCGAAACCAATTGAGATAGACATGGAGCAGCTGCATATGAAATTTTCAGCATTGAACGTAGATTTTGACAGTCCAAGTTTTGATTTTCTGGGTTTAAGGAAACCTACGCACGAGGGCATCAAACTGTGGTACCCTCGTAAAAGTTGCATCGAAATGGCTGGAGATAGACTGACAGTTTGAATTTGCAAATAGGAACTGCTATAGGCTTTCACGCGTTTCGTGTGCATTAGCTCAAATTTCTTTTTTATTAGTTAAGTTGTTGTGACATTGTTGTTTTGGTTATTTATTGCGCTAAAATGCGTCGTTTTAACGTTTGTAAGTTATCACTGAACAATATTGAAAGCTGATGGAATTGGTTAAGTTTGACTTGTTCAGCCAGCTGTGTCTGTGTATATATGCGGGTCTGGCGAGTGTAAATGATGTGTTTCAGTGTGATTGGAAAGGAGCCTTAAAGGCGATGGATCATGCCACCAATGACATGCCACGCACTGAACATCGACTGTCAGTATTCACTCTGTCTTACTTAATGTGTAACACGTAGTTTGAACTTTGACATATCACCAACACATATAGACCAACATTCGTATGACGCTAGACTGTGTTATACCCACAGAGTCTAGTGTCATACAGACCATTCACTGCAATGTTGGTCTGAAGTGTTTTTTTTTCAATTTTACCAAAATGTTTGTTATTATCTATATGCATATTTCATTGATATTTCACAAGGCAGTGTAGAGACGCATTTACGGTTTGGTGAGATCTATAATAATCACATCGCAAATCGCAAATTGTCTGCAGAGTGCGCCAGTGAAAAAATTTTGAAAATTGGTCAATAATTGGTGAAGATATGGACAAAAGTACAGTGGCACGTTTTTTGGCCCACCCTGTACTGACGGAAGCTTATTGTGTCCAGTACAAATTGGCCAACACGTTTGATCCATTGGCAACATGAAAGTTCTATACGGGCAGTAACCTTCAGTCAGTACTGTTATTCTTTATTGAAGAACAAAAAGGGTTTTTAATCCGTAAAACTTTTTTTGCTAACAAATTCTAAAAGTACTAATTTAGAATAAGACTGAAAATACTAGACAGTTAAACATAAACTGAAATTAGGCCTACTAGTAGCAGCTAATATGTGTAGTTTTAGCGATAGTCGTATTGGATAATTAGGATAAAAATTCGGCAGATTAGTGGTGTTAAGTAATTGTTATCTTTGTAGGCTGATATTCAAGCATCTTGTGCTAGTGAAGGCCGCACTTGGCATGGATATTACCGGCACAATTCAGAGATTTAAGGTGTGTCTTTGGCATTATTATCATAGAACTTTGTTAACATTATTTCTTAGTGTTTTTTGGTACATTTGCTATTTCTCTTTGTGCGGCAGCTTGTTATTTTGTGTTGGTTGTCACTAAGTTACCTGCAATGTTGTGTTCATTATTACAATTATTAGGCGGCATTGTGATTTGTATTACCGTAGCGTGGTCTGTACGTCTGTGTATGTTCGTCTGTCACACTTGTGAACCTTGCTAAAGCCGCTAGATTCAGTGCCATGGAAGATAGATAAAACAAATTTGCATTACAAAATTTGCAAGCTATGGTCAAAACATGTGGCCACCCACACAACACAATCGATGCTGCTTAGTGCCAGATGGTTTTGGTATTATTTTGCTGTTGTTAATTGCAGAGCAACAGTAGCGAGAGTGTGGCGAAAGTCTGGCGGCGCATTGCGCTTTATTCGAGAGAGAAATCAGACCAGCTGAAAGCTTATCAGAATGCGGTTGAACTGCTGTCGGTATGCTTGCTTGATACTTCCGCTGAAATTCATACCGGTAGTTAAAAGTCACAGCTTCATAGTGATCTAACGAATACGTTTATTTTTGTCTTGCCCAGGTTGTTAATGATTCTTGCCGAAAGAAGAATTACAAAAGCAGTCTGTTAACGGCGACAACCTAAGTCAATTGAAAGGCAATATTTGACTTTTCACACATTTTAGACGGTCCCTTAAGGAAATCAAGCGTTTATTATAAGCGATTTTTGTTTTTCAGCGTTATCTCGATTATAATCTATTTCAGCGTGGAGATTTTGACATTTCATTGAAGCTATGTACTGCGCACAAAATCAACAGACCTTGGTATGGAACAACAGTGATAGTGATGATGCTGCCAGTCGTTGTGACATTTGAGAGAAATGGTCCACCATGTGACGCAATGTGCAGCCTGGTGGGAGGTCCGAGAGTGGTGTCATTGAGTCCGAGTGGCAGAGAGTGGAGTACTTAGAGGAACTGGCTCAGTGGCTTTACTACCACGAGCTGCCGTTGCAGGACAGTGTCGATCTGCTGCAGTGGGCCGCCGACGTCGTTCTCAGTCTTCACATTGAACCTCCGCCCTGGCTCGAAACCGCCAGCACTGAAGGTTGCTGTTATATTCATTTCCTACGATTTCTTTTTACTTTGCATTTGAAAATAGAAATTTGGTGCAGAGCAGAACGTGAGGCCGCCCGGCACAAGTAATAGGTTAAAATTTCGCTCTTAGCAACGTCACGTGGACCGAGCGCATGCCTTATAGCCTACGCAGCACGCGCAGTGTTGATTTTGCGTCGGTCGGAATAAGACAACGGAACTTTTTGTGAGTGGACCAAAGTACACAAAATTTGTTCAATGTTAAATGTTCCACCGCGCCGCAACTGCGTCTCTACACTACCTTGTGAAATATAAATGTAAGAAACACTGACAACCAGAAATTCGGAGCAGAGCCCATCATGAGACCGTGAGGACGTTTACCCATTAGGCTGTTTCATAAGTATCTTTTTATTTGTTTCTGCTTCAATGAAAGAATCAGAAGGAATATTAAGCGCCTTGTGGTCTACAACGTCGTTTGAGCGGTCAGTTTGTTGGTAATCACGTGGCGTGCAGAGAGTGATTTGAAAAAATGCCACGAACGTCACAGCAACAAGCGGAGATCAGTGGACAACGTGTCTCAGCAGGCAAACATCGCAGAGTCGACTGACACAGTTGCTAATGCTACTGCTGTTGATGACGCCGCCGATTCCAACTTGACTCTTGGTGACTCGGGTGATGCTTCGGAACCAGTCAAAGAGCTTCGTGGATTTGTGATAGGTTTGCCACGTTTGTGGTTCTTTTAGTTTCGAACATGCGCACACACTCACTCTTAGGCGTAGCCCAGTTTGGCCTGTTTTGCTGACTGTCTGACATTATATCAGCTGCATAATTTTTGTAATTATATTCACGTATCAAGAGTTACAGTCTGCATTTTTTAAACTTGCTATGAACAATCATGTTGTTTGAGAAACAAAACACTATAACAGTACAGTGTTTAGTAAAATGATAGTTGCTCAAAGTCATTATAGCATTCAGTTGGAGGAAATAGTTTGTTAGTTTTTCATCGTCCATATTCTGACCTTTTCATTGGCAGCAACAAAGCGTTGCCGGGATGCTCTGACGTCATCATTTTTGGCTCGATGGAGATCCTTTAAACTCTTCTGTGTCCTGCAGACAATTAGTGAACTTTTCCGCTCATTAGAGGCTGTTCTAGTGTTGATGTGCCGTCTGTATAAATTGACGATTTACTTACTTATATTTAATTACTAACACGGGGAATAGTGATCCTTCTCCTCCAACAAATGTCTTTTATACCCTGTTTACACGATCGAGCAAACATCGAGCAAACGTCAAGCAAATGTATTCAAAATACACGTGCTAATTGCTTGTCGTCTGCTTGATGTTTGCTAGCACTCATCCAGTTAGCTCCACGAGCTATGGTAATCAGCATGCTAATTAGGAGGGCGGGCGGGTTGTAATTGGAAGGCCTATATGACACGTGATCAGCTGTGGGCTAAGCCTAAGCCTACATTTGAGCCAGGGGCGGGGTTTCATTAGGCCTGCTTGATGTTTGCTCGATGTTTGCTTGATCGTGTAAACGGGGTATTAACTACTCATTGACTTCGCCACTCACACAGTGATTTATTATACACAAACGTTTAGGTGGTGGCTTGATAGTATAGTGGTAGAGTGTCGGACTTACAATCAAGAGGTTGTGGGTTTGACTCCCAGTCGGGTCGCTATCAAGTGGACAAGTCTGCGGACAAGTAAACCATCTACAGGGTGGGCTATAAAAACGTGCCACTTTACTTTTGTCCACATCTTCGCCAATTATTGACCGATTTTCGAAATTCTTTCACTAGCGCACTCTGCAGACAATTTGCGATAGCGTAATTATTATAGATCCCACCACACCGTAAATGCGTCTCTACACTACCTTGTGAAATATCAATAAAATATGCATACATGACGATAATAACAAACAAACATTTCGATGAAATTGAAAGAAAAACACTCCAGACCAACATTGCAGCGAATGGTTTGTATGATACTGGACTGTGTGGGTATAACACAGTCAAGTGTCATACGAATCATTCATCGCAATGTTGGTCTGAAGCGTTTTTTCATTTACCTACATTTTTGTTATCATCGTTATTTTTTCTTACATTTATATTTCACAAGGTAGTGTAGAAACGCATTTACCATCTGGTGGGATATATAATAATCACATTATTGGACATTGTTTTGCAGAGTGTGCCAGTGAAAAAATTTTGAAAATTGGTCTGTAATTTTAATTTGCCAATAATTTGCCAAGATATGGACAAAACTAAAGTGCCACGTTTGTTTATGGCCCGCGCTGTAGGTACATGACCACAGCTTTCTATCCCTCCGGGGTAGGTGAATTAAGTACCGTTCAGTCTGGCTGGGGTTATGGCGGGGTGCGTTCACCTTTGTCGGGTGGCATGTAACACTGTGTGATCTCATATGGCAGGTGACGCTCCTCAGCTCTGCGATGGGTTTCCCGTAAATAGCTACACACCGCCGCCTTTTTATAGCAACTGAGCTTGTGACTGCGCATATAGGTGGCGTGCAGTCGAGTTGTACTTCCAGCTCACTGAGCGAACTGTTTGATGTGCGACAACTTGACAATCTGTTCATCTTGCACTCGCTGCTAGCAGAACTCTGCGGACCCGATTCACCCGCTTACACTTCACACTGCCTCACTGCTTACGCCGTCGTACTCCGCATCTGGCAGGTTAGACGAAGGCTACGTATGTACCCATGAGCTTATTTAGCGGAGGGGGCTTTACGCTTGCTTTCCTCGTTGAAAGTGAAAAAAAAATTGAAAATGAATGGGGAAAAACTAATCATAAAAAATTCATTCTGCTACGTCGGTACAACAGCCGCATTTTATTTTTACGCCCGACATATTCTGGGCATGACGTCAGAGAGGAGCATATGTTGTCATTACTCTGTGTTTGCCGCAGCAGAATTCAAATTGCTATATTGGTAAAGTCACATGATTTTTATTAAATTTTTCATACTGTATCTTTAGCACAGTCGTGCATGAAAAGTGTGATATTCCTTTAAAACTAAGGTGCGTGAGAAATGATTTGGCTGCCTTACTCAACCTAGACCCCTCAGGTGCTTACAGCACTTTTCCTGCCATCTATGAGCCTATATCTGGATTAAAGGATCCTGGGGAGAAAAAAAGCAGAAAAGGGAGAGTCGAGAGATAAAAAAAGAAGAAGGAAGTAAAAACGCAGGAAAAAGGAACTTCACCCCATCATAGTTTTCTAAAAGTTTGGACCTGTAGTCATAGGCCTAGCGGGTTAAAACAAATGTGTAGATTTTTAGGCGAAATCGCAGCCGCTGCAGCCGATTCTAGCTATTCCTACACATTTCTCTGTAGCGTTGTCTGTCTGTCCGTGTCGTCTGTCATATTTGTGCACTCTGCTTAGAGCATTCGACGGATTTAAATGCCATTTGGAAGGTACACTATTTGTGAGGTCCAAGGACACATTGTGTTAGATGGTGTCCCTGACCCTTAGGGGAAGAGAAGATTTGAATGTCCAACCTCTCTAGCCAAAACGTGAAATTTTAAATTGCAACCAAACCGTTAGTCTTATCTATGCTGCCACCTGGCGAATTTGAGCGGGCCATTCCGCCATTTGCCATATTACTTTGCTTTTTGTTCTTAAGAATTTTGATATGGTTGTTGCTATAGGTGAGTATTAGCAACGTCAGTGGCGTCCTGAAAGAGCTTGGTAAATCGGTGAATCCTGACGACACCAAAAGAAAAGGTTCGCCCAAGAAAGACAAAGAAAAAGAACCAGACCAAAAAAAAGATTCGCCAAAGAGGAAAAATGATGAGGTTTGTTTCTGGTGACTTTTTTGATCATTGGCTTAGTATTTAATTTTAAAAAACCGCTGTGGTGGTGCGATTTGCTTATAACATTTATTTATTGTTAAATTTTATTGTTAATGTTTGTGTTTTGAATATATAGCCGACTGTACTAACGGTTGATGTACGGTTGTCATTTGTAGTCTGTCTGTTCGTTCGTCGTCGTCTGTCACAGTTATATTGCAGCTAAGTGTTAGGTTTTGAAGGTAAAATTTTTGCAGCAGTAATTAGACATGTGTCTTAAACCTAGGCTTGCAAAATTTCAGCAATCTAGTACAAAGGGAACGTTTTCAAATATGGGGTTGAATGGAGGGGTGGGAAAAATGTGCGCTTTACAGTGGAAAACTGGCCAATGGCCATATCTCGAAAATGGTGAGAGATAAGGCTAATGTCACTATTGTCCAGTAATAGGAAGTGACATATGCCCTTTTAGAAAGGATGAAAATTATCGACCTTGGATGACCTTGGGGATCACTGACAACTAGTACGGTCGGCTATTTTAGTGACCGACAGCTGGGCTTTTTGTTTATGGTGTGCTTTTTTGTTTGACATCAGTATAATTTGAGTTTTGAGAAGTTGTGATTTTTAACAAGCCAATCTTTGATGTGGTCATGTATACAGGGCAAGGCAAAGCAGAAGGTGCTGTCGTTTGACGTGGTTCCAAGCGACGTTGAAGAATGGTCAACGTATGAAGTACCAGACGACGTACTGGCGGCGTTTAAACACGAACTGATGGCAAGCTCGCTTGGAATTACTTCACAGACAATTGTCAGACCGGCAAGTTGACTAATTTTATGTGAGGTGCTAAAAGAAAGATGCTCAATGTGATAGGATGATGATAATAAGGTGCTATAAACTGTGCTATACTGTTGAGTAAAGAAAGTAATTAAAACATATTTATTTATTTATTTAGCACATAATGTCAAAAAAACATCTGGTGCGCTGGTTGCGCTAGAAGAGCTAAACAGTCCAGTGCTGTAGTTTTTTAAAAATAATTGTAATATTGTAATATTTTATAATAATTGGAATCCGTCATTCAGTACGTTAAGCACATACAGACTTTTGAGTCTACGTGTGGGAAGGGACACTCGCTGCCCTGCCCCGCATTTGAACTTGGAATCTGGAAGTCTGCGATAACTTCTGTTGTCGTTTTGCAGCCTCTGACGGTGTGGTACTTGAATGCAATGGTACGGAGGCTGCGTGATCTGGGCTACAGTCATCTCTGCCTGCCGCTGCTGGCTCTGCTGAAAGTCATCGCCGACAACATCGTCGAGAATCAATCACTTGCCAACCTCGTTCATCTCCAGTAAACACTTCATGGTTTTCTTTGCATTATCGTCATCACCACTCATCAGCATAATTTTGCTTATGATGTAGGCTCCTCGTTCGCTATATAGGCCTGAATACCTACTGATTGATTGATCGATCAATTTATTTGATTGATTTGTTGATTGCTGAATGGCAAAATAAAGAACAAATGTTACATCTCAGGCAGGCAAACATAGTCATGTATGCAGTATTTCTGTCTTTTTTATTTCACCGGTAAAATGATTTGAATGTGTTTGAAGTCATACATTTGGTCAAAATGCACCCAAATATGCTGTCTTTAGCCGGAATTAATGAAAAGGACAAAGAGAAAGGGGGCAGAAGAGGAAGTGATGGATGGAGTGGAAAGAGGGGGGTAAGAGGGACGAGAGGAGAATGGAAGTGGGTGTTTTAATCCGTCATTGTAAATTGCCGAAATCTGGTTTACTTTAGTGGTCGTCATTGACTTTGTGTCATCAATTGGTTGTTTAACGAAAATGCAGGTAGAGTCTATAGAAGCAGGCGTAGAAGCATACTTTGTTTTCTGTCGTTTTACGGTTTTAGGATACACAGAATTTTGCAAAGTGAGTGGGGGTTAAAACTTTTTTCCCATCCTGTCTCCTTTATCTTTGTCTTTCCTTAATCTGCCTGTGAAGTTTAAGTGCATCGCTTTTGGTTTCTGTAGTGCGCCAACTGTCGCACGGACGGACTATGCCGTGTATCAGGAAAAAAAGTCAAAATTGTTTTTTTGTCATAACTTTGTCAAATGTTCACGAAATTTGATAATTTTTGGCAAGAAGATGGTCAAGGCGATAATATTAGACAAGGTGCACTCATTTTTTACTTTACCTAATTTATGTCAGCGCACTATCGTGTTCCAAATTGTTGCATAACGCTGAGTTATTTTCTAAATAAACGCTCTAACAACTTAATTAAGCACAAAATAAATCTCAGTGTAAATTATTCAGCAAATCTATCAGTTTCTATAACAACTCGCTTGCAAATCATCAGAATTTATGTCCAAAGTGGGCCCCGCATATAAAGACAATGGCTTAGGTGCAACGCCACTGGCCCATAGCGGAATCAACAAACGACTCATCAAACGGCATTCACTTATCGATTTGACGTGTTTTACGCTCATCAGTCAGCTATTTTGTTGTCTGCTATTTTTACCATAAAATATTTTATACCACACAATTATTAAACCACGTGGCACCCTCTGTCAAATTGATGATGGAAAAGTAAGCAATCCGATTCAAATAACCACCGTGTAATGTAACAATTTGGAGCATCTGTGTTTCACACGGTAGTGCATTGACGTAAAATAGGTGATGTGGTAAATGAGTGCACCTTACATAATTCTATCGTTTTGGCCATCTTTATGCCAAAAATTATTAAAGTTGATTTTAATTTGACGAAGTTATGACAAAAAAATTTTGACTGTTTTTTGAGACGCGGTGTATATTGTGCTTGTGATTGTCAGAGCATTGGAAGTGTGCGTGGAATTGAATCTGTCGGCCGGTATTGAATACCATGAGGCTCTCATTCATCTCACTCTGCTCGACGCTGATAGAGCCAAGTATGTTACTCGTTCTCTAAAACTCTCAGTTCAGTGATTTGTGCAGTTTGTTCTGTGAAACTGTTCGTATTTTGGCATTTACACGACTTGAATTTGGTCAGTAAGTGAGCATGTGAGTGTGTGAGTGTGTAGGGTTTAACGTCTCACCCGACACAGTATAGATCATTTCGGGGACAGCTTTTTCAGGCACATAATAATGGAACAGAAAATTTAACTTTTACAATAATGGAATAGAAAGTTAAACCTTTATCGATAAATCTAATATGGCATAAACCTAAAATTGTAAGAACTCTTCCTTATCAGTGTACATGGCATTAATGGCAATCATCCCCCTTATTCTCCAGACTATCATTAATCTTAAAATGCTGTCTATTGGAGCACAGGGGCAGTAAGTGTGCAAGTAATATATCGCATTATATATTGCATTGTCTTTAAGAAATTTGCAAATTCACTGGATACTGATGGAAAATGTAATCAGTAAACGTCTCAGTTTGACAGTGAAATGACTGTGTCTGTCTGGGACTGTATCATGGTATGCTAACTGGTGAAGTAATCAGCATAACTGTACACTGTGAGTTGGTTGTTTGTTGGCCATATTCTGAGTTCACTGTTTAGATGTCGCGAGGATATAATCAAGTGGAGAAACGAGCAATCGCTTTCAGTTTCGGATATCTCCCAGACTTCGGTGACTGAGGTTAATTCGCACTCCTGTCTGTATTTGCGTTTGATTTTCAGCCGACAGTTAGGTCGAGTCTTGCGTACGGTGTGTCTGTCTGTCTGTCTGTCGTCTGTCTGTTTGTAGCTAATGTATTGTGGCTAAACCATATGTCGCAAGGGGTCAGCATTGGTACCATTGGAATGGATGGCCGATGACGAGTTTCTGTAGACTGTTAATAGTAACCAGCGGCTTGGCCACAAATTTGAATCTAAAGTTTTTGTCTGCAGCCATCATTCACGTGCGCCGAATTACCATATCATATTTTAGCGTTGATTGTAGCGTTCGATATAGCAGCGTCACCATATCATGTATGGCACTGCAGTCACTCTGGGAAATTGTTTTCTTTCCACGACCAGAAGTTGGACGCTGGTCTTCTCATTTATGCGATACAGTTGGCCCGCCCTAGCAGCAGCTGGGCTTCTTGTTTTAACTGTCATTTAAGTAGTACTTAGGTGAATATGTGCAGCTGCGGTAGTTTTTGTGTTGTGTAGATGTGTTGAGGTTTGTTGGTATATTGGTGTGCTAGTTCAACGTGTGTGTTATTCGTTCAGTGTAAGAAGATATCTGGCGAGCATCTGTATCCTGAATTGGACGCCACTAATGTACCAATGACATGGCTCAGCATTGCAGAATGGCTGACACGAAATGTGAGTTCTAAGCTATTGCTCTGGCTATGTTATCTATTAATGTCATTAATATTAAGCAGCACTCCAAAATGTGTCAGCTATGTTGCCATGTTGGCGTCTACGTTCTGTTAGTCTGTCACGTTCATGATTGTGCTAAAGCTGTTTGATGGAGTGGGGTGCGATTTTGCAGCAACATTAATCTTATGTGGCCCCCAAGGACACGTCCACTGTATGAACTTGGAGGCAGAGTTTGCGCTGTAGGCCGATGTTTCGGACCAGGCGCAACGATGCCGCATTGTGCCAAATGATTTTGGTCTTTGTTGCCATCATTATTATCATTATTATTAGCAATAAAGCATTATTATTACTGGTGCTGCTGCTGATTTTTACACGCAACAACTGCTACTGCTGTAGCGCGTCTTAGCCATCGCAATTCTGTCCGTCCATTTGTCCGTCCGTCTGTCACACAGCTGGATCAGTCAAAAATGGTGCAAGCTAGGATTACCAAATCTTAACCGTTGGCTGCTTGAAAGACTTTAGTTTCAGGAACTGTAAAGCTTTTCCAAAAATTTGTAGGGGGTCACTCCGAACGAGGACGCTAAATGAGAGGGGTGGGAAAAATTTGCGATTTTCAGCCGATATGGCGTTGGCTGAGCAAGACAGGTGGGCCCTCTGGTGAGTACCAGTGAAACACTAGATATTTTGCCGCCAGTCGTCTGGCGCCCTCTGGCGACTGACTTAGACTTTGTTTTACTGGGCTTTCAAACATACACCGCTGTTGCGTGTTCCCGTTTACATTAGCAGGGCTTTTCTTATATTTTTTGTTTAGCTGGTGTACATTTTCAGAGTTACTCAAGATTGAGCTTTCAAAAAGAGCCAATCTCTCTTTATTTTTCTAGTAATTTTATCCCATGCCTGATGACTTCTGTGCTGTCATTATTCACGTGCATCACAGCGCTGAAAATCAGTTGGTTTCACGGCGATAAATGTAATTTTTAATGTTTTTGTCAGTGATAATATTGATATGTATATATCTTTATTTTGCCATTTGGGCAACAGCAACACATTTACGCAGCCATTTGCTTTATTGAAAAATGTTTGTGTTTTTCAATCATGTGTAGACGTTTTATGGACCTGCGATTGAATATCTGAACGAAATACGTCAAGTCGCATTGGTGAGTCGTCTTTGTTTTTTTGCTGATATCAATATTCAGAACTGAATAGTTGCAGTTACAGTAATTTGTGTTTATAGCGTACATTTTGCTGACTTTTCCATCATATTGTACTGGTCATTTTTCCTTCTTGTTTATTGTGTGCTTTATACTGATGCAAGTGCTTGAAGGTACCTTTTTGCATTTATTTCACAATTGTAGGTGCAGTTTGTGCTGTCTTATGCTAGTGTCACACTACACATTTACCACGTGCTGAATAATACATTATAATTTATAGCCATAATTATAGTTTTGTGTGTAGTGACATTTTTAATAACTTAGGTTAAAAAATCACTGATAGTCAAAAGGCCCTCTCACAGCTCTGTGACAGATGCGATCAGTGCTCATCTCCGTTTCCAATGGCCCCGAGCCGACAGTGCGATGCAGATGCTTCGCCTACCGTATGGGAGCACACAGTATTACCTGCCACCCGATACAGGCGAACTCATCCATGCCTTATATATGGGAGAAGGGCCAGACCTCCGCATGTTACTGCCGTAATCTTCCCGGCAGTGAAGCCGGTACCAATTTGTACTGCTTCGTGAACAGAGGCACATGTGTGTGAACAACTTGCCCAAGGTGGCAGTGCCCCGGCTTGGAGTCGAACCTGCAACCTTAGGGTTACAAGTTCGGCACGTTACCACTACACTTTAATGACTCAGCTGGCGTGAAATCTTACAACGCTAGGAAGCTGATTATACTAAAATCTGTCACAAAAGCTACAGCAGTCGATTAATTTACGTAAATAATAATTATTATACTTTGCTGACTTGGCATTTGAAGGCATTCGATGACAAGCCTTTGCTCGGTCGATCGCTGCTGGTGCTGGCGAAGTTATCACAGAACGAGGCACAATATGATGAAGCGATCAACCTCTGCCATTTGGCTCAGGTCTGCATCAACATTTTTGACATGCTACAGCTATGCCCTACAGTGCCACAGATGTGTTGTGGCTAAATGGTGCGAGATAGGGCCTAGGTTGCTGTTGATCACTAGTAGGAATTTGCATATTGGCTTTCAAATGACATGAAAATCATTGACCTTAGATGACCTTGAAGGATCATAACGCACTGTGGTATGCTAATCGTGCGGTATTGTGGCTAAACGGTAAGTCGTAGAGGGACGGCGATGATACTATTGGATAGGGCGCTGGCAACTTCCTATAGGCTGTCAATAGTAACCAAGTCTCCATCTGCAGCGGTTTGGCTGCAATTTTTAATGGAAGGTTTTAAGCTATAAGTCGTCGTACCTCAGAAATGGTGAAATAGGGCCAAGGTTACTATTAGTCGTTAATAGGAAGTTTAGTTGTCTAGTAATTTTATTATCGATACTGTTTGGATTTCGTTGGTTAAGTTGTCATTGCAATCAATAATCATTCTTTCTTTGTTTGTTTCAGTATTCTTGTGAAATTCACTCTGACACTCGTTATTATTAGGTGGAATTGCTCTTGTAGTGCAAGCGATTCCGTTTATTCCTAGCTCTGCACATTTCTGTTACATGTAGCAGACTGTTACAGTCCGTCGTCTGTCACACTCATGCTTTTTGCTTAAATCATTCGACGGATTTAAATGCCATTTAGCAGGTACACTTTTGGGGTTCAGTGACACATTGTGTTAGATGGGGGGTCTCTAAGCTCAGCCAAAACATGCAATTGCAAATTGCAGCCAAACCGTCAGTCCTATACTACTGTCTGGCAAATACAAACGAGGACTGAGTGATTTCTCTTTACTTTGGTTTTCGTTTTCATTTATTTGTCGTAGCACTGACAGTAGTATAATAAGGTTAGTACTTTGCATAGACCAATGGTGTATGCTGTTTATTCTGGGCATTGGTGAAACTGGAAGCGACTCACCGGCCCTGCGGGCAAAAGTTATCAGGCTTGGCAGAATCTGTGGGGAAGAAGACCAAGCAAGTCAATCCCCCGCCTTCTTAGGCTGCCCATGTGGCTAGGTGGGGGACAAAGTGGGGGTGCACTTACCTAAGGCCCAAGGACTCAAACGCCATGGGTGGTCGGGGTCTGTGACCGTGCAACAGGGAAGGCGCCAGAGGGGTATGGCAGACAGACAGACAGACAGACAAACTTTCCGCGCATCATAATAATTATGTACCTAGTTGGCTGAATACAGCAGGCTGGGGGATGCTGTGTTCAGGAGACATATGAAGGTGACGAGAGGTTTTGGTTTGAGATGACGATGATCATCATTGACTCAACACTCAGCACTGAAAGCAAGAACCGCCAGGACAGATACGCCGTGGTATTTTTACCATCTTTTTACCATGTTTGATTCTCATCAGAGACACTTGCAGCAAACATTGCGCCAACAAGTATACTGTACACACAGTCACTTCTTCTGTCGATCGTGGTGACATCAAATTTCGTGTTTTCGTCGTGCGAAGAAAATTAGCACAATAATTTTGGGCCACCTAGATCTGCCCTCCCCGCATTGCAGGGTCTGCGCGGGGTTAGTAGTTATGCCACTGAGAGCAAGTCAAGCGCAGGGGGATAGTTAGTGGGAGTGGGTCTTCCCGCCCCACAGGAAGCTTAGAATTTGGCGCCCTTCCCCAGTGGCGTCGTGCCCGTGGAGCCCGGGAGAGCCGCTCCCCCTTCAAATGTGTTTGAAGACGAAAAAATTATGTTGTATAAACCATTTTGAACACGTTTTGAAGTAAAGCATCTCCCCCCAGTGAATGAACCGGCTTGGCTTTACTCTGCCTATTGTTTTGCTTCGGTAATAGCTGTAGCTGGCTTAAAAAAGCGTTTTTTCATGCTCAAAATGTCCAAAAATCGCTGGCGGCCGGGGCTTTGCCCCGACCCCACTGGGGAGCTTTTGCGCCCCAAACCCCACTGAGGAGGTTATAGCACTCCCCAGGTCCCATAGCTGGATTCAAAGTGAATAGAGAAAGGAAAAAGTATAAGGGGGACTGAAAAGGAGGAGGGAGGGAAGGGGAGGGAAGAGAAAGGAGAGACAGTAAAGAAAGGAAAACAGGAGGGAACGGAAAAGCAAAAGGGATCAATGTAAGAAGGGTGCAATGCAAGTTGGTCAGGTCATTGAAGTCACGCGAGCCTTTTGCTGTGTCCTGTACTCCCTGTGACCTGACCTAGTTTGATTATTTTTTGACCTCAAAATGACCTAGCTCCTTTACTGCGCTGGTGCTGTCACTTTGCAAAAATGCATGAAAATATCGGTATCTGCAAAAGACATAACGAAACCATGCATGTCAAGAAAGATAGGAAAAGAGGAGGCCCGGGTTACAGACGAATTAATAAACAGAATTGCGGTCTACTAGCTAACGTAGGTTAGTGTTAAAGTGGTCTTGTGTGTTCTGTCCACATTGATATCATCACTAGATTTATCATACATAAATGAATGTTGTGTCACGTTAATGAATTCTGTTTTTATGCAGGCGCAGAAGATCGTGGAGAATGCTAAGAACGTCTTTGAGAAGTTGGAACAAGTTCGTCCAACAAAGTCAGGCCTGTACGGCTGCTTTGCCGGGCGGCTGTTGGCAAAAAGCGCCTACATCGATGCTGAGTTGGCTTGGACATTGTCTGAAGGCCACGATGAACGAGTTCTTGCAGCTTGTCAGGTTTTTATGCATTTAACTTCTGCGTGGTGATTTGATTACGTTCAATGCACAAGTGGACTAACTCCATAATTTTAAGTCTTTTTTGGACGTAGTCCATTTTTCATTGTACTTTTTATATGTGACATTGTCTGCTTTTTAGTTGAACCTTTTTTGTCGTTGACATCGCTCAGGCCTTCATGAGGAAATACCCTGTCAGTGATCGTGGCAAGACGCAGTGTGTCTGGGACTGGGTAGGCGAACTAATCTGTGCAGGAGTTTTTTGTACGCATTGAAAATTGTGGAGCCAGATTTCTAGTCTTCAGTCGTAATAGTAATCCATAATAATCAATTTAGCTGTGGATAACCAAGAATTTCTGCATGCTAGACCAGTCGAAACTGACAGCATCTCAATGGATGAATAGTGTCATTATTAAATTTATGAAATAAAACCTGTTGTGACAGCTGAGCATGTATTGGCTATTATGATGTCGCAGAATTTTCAGAAAAAAGTCAAAATACAGAAAGTGCAGATGTGCAGGTTTGTGACGTTTGTCGTAACTGGTTATGACAGAAGTTTGAGGAGGGCGCAAGGCGACTGCAGCAGGCTGGCTACAGACGTGAGGCCGTACAAGTCATGAGACAACAGTCTGACCGTCTGTCAACACTCGCCAGGGCTTCTGTCGACGTCGAGTACAAGCATGCCTATTGTCTCGCGGTCAGTTTTTCTCCGAACATTTTACATCCAAGTTTCCAAGCTTTGATTTCGTTTCATTTTTGACGCGCTACTCGTACAGCGTAGTTGTAGGACGTCTTTGGCGCGATGTGTCGTTCGTCCTTCTGTCTGTCTGTAACGAATGTATTGCGGCTAAACGGTAGATCGTAGAGGTGAATTTTACACGAATAATTAGCCATGTGTGTTAAACTCTAGTGCAAAGGAAACAGTCTCAAATTCGGGGTTGAATGGATGGGGGTTAAGAAAATGTGCCCATGGAGCCGGGGGAGCCGCCCCCCTCCCAAGTGTGTTCAAAGATGAAAAAATTATTTTGTATAAAAACATTTTGAACACGTTTTGAAGTGAAGCATCTCCCCCCCCTAGCGACAGCTGGGCTTTTTTCTCCGTTATGTTTCTATGTCAGTTTTTCTCTGTTTGTTTTCTTGCAACAGATCGTATACGCACGCTATATTGACAAAGTTCAGTAAGTCATAAAACAAGACATCTTGCTCAGATCTCCGCCCTTTAATATTGAACCGATTTCAAAGTACTTTCACTGCTATACACTTAGTGTAAAATTAACAATTAAATGATCCCATAGATAGACCACCTGCTCTCGCGGTGACGGTGTGTTTGGTTGTTCAGGCGATGGAAGTTCTGAGTCGAGCCGTCAGCTTGTCAGAAACACTTTACGTTGAAGCACCAAAGCTTGCGGCCACCGATACTGTGAGTTAAGCTCCAACTTCACCGAAAATCGAATTAAGTGAACTTTGCGCTTTTGTCGTCACGTAAGTCACGTAGCTTCACTAGCGTTGTCTGACTGTCGTGTTTCTGCGTACTTTGTTTCATAAAGACGTATTGTTTTGCATTATGTTAATTTTTTGCTCGAGTTTTCTTGTAGGCCTACTGCATGACTTCCAAATTTTGTACACTGACGTCCATTTTTTTAGCTTGGAAGTCATGACGTCTTGAAAATTCAGGTATATCGAGAACCCTGGTTTAAACAGATCATTAGTTCTATCATAGGCATGATCTGAACACTGTAGGCCTACACTGAGAGTGTCTCAACTGTGTGTGGTCTAAAAGGCGAAAGACGTGAGTTTGCCTCTGCAGCGTGAATACATATCAGTGAAGCTCGGCTACGCCAGCCTGCTTCTGTCCATGCTCAGTCTACATATTCACGACGAGCGTCGGGCTATGGTAGACAAGCTGCAGAAACCCGCCGTCCTGCAGGTTACTGTCGTTGTTATTACGGATTACAATTCCGGGATCCCGAATCCCGGGATTGGCAGCGTCCTAATCGCAGCGTCCTAATCCCAAGATTTTGGGATGACAAAAATTCTATAAGTCCTACTTTTTTGAGTGTTAAGTGATACAAATAATAATTCTAGCCGTTTGGTGAATTATTTCATGCCTAGTTTTTCTCCTTGCGGTGGACTGTAATTTGTATTTTGACAGCCACACTGCCACAGTCACTTTTAAATACTTTCTGTAAATGGAACTACTACATCCTGTGTATGAAATAAGTTTATTGAGGATACCAAAATAACGCCTCGTTTCGAAAATTGGATTGCAAAATTTCGGGATTAACAATTTTTAATGCTGGATTTCGAGATTGAGAATTGCAATGTTATTGTGATTGCTGTTATTAGGCGGCATCGTTGAATGCGTCATCCAGCGATGTCAGCTATTGCTGCCATCAAGTGTCATCGTGGTCTGTCATTCTTTTCGTCACGTTCATGCATTCTGCTATAGCTATTGGACAAAACGACATGCCGTAGGTCAAAGACGACCATTTTTACACCATAGTCAGCAATTGCAAGCTTGACATGCCAAGTCGCCCTCTATTGCCAAATGACTTGCGATTCCTCGTGTTTTTATGACTTTTTTATAAGGCTGGTTAATAATATTTTCATTTAGTGAGTACCGTAAAAAGGTTTTGCGCACATTGTTAAGAGCCAGCACAGATAAAAAAACTGTGTTACTCGCATGGTTGATAGACGTTGGACGATATTACTTATGAGACACCAGATTATGAAGGCTTGGAGAAAGAATGGCACGACATAATCGGGTAAGTTACAGCGGTTTTATTTATTTTTGGTTATTCGAGTTCGCTTAAGTTTGTAATTATCATAATCTTCATTAAAACATTATACTCGTATATAGTTGTCATACTTAGTAACTATTTTCTTTCAGTTGTAATAAATGACTAAAAACGTCATTTTCGTGTGTCATCGTCAATTATGCTTATGTGCTGTATTTGGCTTAAAAAACAGAAAAGGGTTACCAGTAGCTGCATCATTATATTTATTTTTTTAATCTAATATTTTTACTGCCATTAAATCTATTTGTCCATCTGGTTGTTGTGTCCACAGTGTGTGTACAATGCATTGCTGAATGCATTTTTTGGCTCAGATTTTGTTAGTAGTTTATTCTGGACTCGAAGATAAACTGAGTAGGTTTAAGCCTTGAAGGCCAAGTTGCACGAAAAAACGACATTGGCTAAATATGCGTAGAATGTAACACTAATTAATAATAATATGCTGATCAACTGAATCGAAAACATCGCTTTGAAGTTATTTTATCACAAATATGTTGTGCCAACCAAATGCACCCGAACGGGAAAGGCCGTCTCCGAAATGACCTATGCTGTGTCGGGCGGGACGTTAAACCCTACTCACTCACTCGCAAGCTGGCACGATCATGCAAAGCGCGACACTGTGGCATTGGTTACTAACTGTCCAGCTGAATTTTTAAGAATTTACTACTACCGGTATCACTTTTGGTTTTTGTTAACTAGCCTACTTTTTTAGAGTTATTCCAGATTGAGTCTAGTCTCCGAAGGATTTCTGCGAAAAAAATATCAGTGATGGCATTCCAGTAACCCAGCTACCTAGCCGACAGTAACAGCTCCACAGCTCTGGTTATATAATCAGTAAACATTACTCTTGTTTCAATAGTTAGTAAGGATTAGCAATGTTGTTACTAACTGTTCAGCTAATTTTCGTGATAAACACAAAATAACCCAATTGTGTAGTGCGATGGTGAATTGATTTGTAGGGAGCTGGGTTGTGTTATACTGGCCGAGGTCGCCGACTGTCATGCTCTAAGCAAAGGTCATCCCGAATTTATTGCACAGGTTCATAATCTACAGATCATGCATGACTCGTCTTGACTTTAGTCGATAACAACTTGCACTATAGTTGCAAGCCAGATCTTCTCAACTAAGTAAGCTTTAATATCTTAGTGTAAGTATATTAAGTGGTGTGTAAAAGACAGCGAGATAGTTTATTTTTTATAATTAATGCATTTATTTACAATTAATGCAATAACTGCACAACAGTTGATAACACAGGAGGGTTGCCAGAAGGGCATTCGCGCATCAAATGCTGGCCATCCATAAAAAAGTGGAACGTGGTTTGGGTCGATCATTTTGGAACGATTAGCCTTAATTACTGCAGTGAAAAATGGTCGTGCTGAACACTGTGTTGGTCGATTTGTCTTGTTGTTTCCTGATGTATGTCACTTTTTTGATTCAGCACCCCATTCCGAACTATTCTTTCAAAGTTGTTATTTGATTAATTTTTATCACTTATCAGTATTCTGACGTGGCTCAGTAGCATAATGGTTGTGATCACAAGGTCATGGGTTCGACTCCGGTCAAGTCGCGCTATCAAGTGGTTACTTCTTGGAGACTTGGACGAGTGACTGTCTGTGAACAGTTAAACCATTTGGTATATAACCAACACCAAGGTCAACTCAGCCTTCCATCTCTCCACAGTAGGTAAATCAAGGACTGGTCCATCTGGCTGGGGTTAAGGCGGGGTGCGTTCACCTGTGTGGGTTAGCAGGTAACGCTATGTGATCTCATATGGCTGGTGGTGCTCTGCGGCTTTGAGATGGGTTTCCATTAAAATATTTTGTCGCCGTTGTTATGGTGACTTGTAGTCGCTGTGTCTGATGGGGAAATGTCTGCGTCAGTTGTCTCTGCAGTCGAATCCCGACGAACCACTCCAGTGGCAGCTGCAACAAATGGTACCATTTTCATGCTTATTGATTTGCGTTAACCATCATTTCTTAAATTTTTAGTTCGTTTTCGTCATAGTAAATAAGAATAGTGGTGTGTCACGTTGTCAGTGAAGTCAGCGGTTGAGAGCTGTGTTAAAATGTGTTTGTCAAGTCACCAGGGAATTCTATTAGCTCGTAGTTGGTTTTTGTGGCTTTTTGAGCATTATGCATCATGCAGTGGTGCGCTTGTTGCAATTGCTGGTGCCACTGTTTGATTAGCTAAAATTAGAGCTGTCAAAGCGTTAATTTTTTTAACGTTTTAACGCACTGTGTTAATTTTTTTAACGCATCAATTAACGCGTTTTTAATGCACTCAGGCCCATCGAGAGGGAGAGTAGGGAGTAAGTTACCCCGAACCCCTGCAACATTTAGGGGCCCCACCTGTCAGATATAGAAAGTTGAACCTGCAGTTAGTTATTGCGCAAAAAATCTTCAGACAACAATTTCAGTTTTTCGATCAACAAGAACTGACGTCATAGCTAGCATAAATATATTTTAGGCTGTCATCTAAATAATTATTTATTTACAGTAGTGATGAAACGGCAACTACAGTTTAGTTACTTGAATTCATTTAATTGTCAAATAACCGCAGCTTAATGCAATATTGGAACTTTTGCTTCACAGAATGTAGTAAATAAAATTATTAAAATAATAAATTTACATATGTGCGTTAATTCTTTTTAACACACATTAATTTTTTTAATGCACGTTAATTTATTAATGCATTAAAGCGTTAATTAATGCATTAATTTGACAGATCTAATTGAAATGCATATCACGTGCGATGTAAAACCGTGTCATATGATATTCTATTCTATAGATGTAATAATATTGTTGTCATCTGGTTGTGTGATGCCTGCACCTATCTGTGTTCAGTTTAAGCACTAAAAATTTGCTGATGACGATGTTGATGTGCGACATGGTTTGGCATGTAGCAGACCAGGGGATTCCGGGGTCCAAACCCCCATCTCCCAAAGTCAGGAGGACAACCTCTGTAAATCGTAGAAATTCGCGGAGAAGATTTTGCCCCACACTGCAACACATCCTCCTCTCCCTGACGAGTCAATTTTCTTATCATGCACGCATCGGAATGCAGGAGTTTGCATCAGAAAAGAATTTGAACATTTGCGAGGAGGCGATAGCCCCAAACCCCCACTTGGGTACAGGGCTACTCCGTCCCGTACCCACAGCCCATGCACAAACGTTCCGACCGTCCATGGGGGTGCCGGTGGGCACTGAGACCCAAACGCTGGACCCTCTGGCCTAAGAAAGTCACTGGTCCCACGGCAAATCCTGTGACTGTGAATGTTGTGAATTACCATATTGTGAATGAAGGAGTTGGAGAGCGGCAGTCAGACGAGCATTGCGGCTAGCAATGATTCCGCTGCTGCTGATGCTGAGGCTGCTGCTGATGAGGATGATAATGATGATAAGGACGATGAAACTTATCAGTCTGATGCTAATGTCAAACTCTTCGAGAAATACGCGCCGGCCATCGCCCAGTCGAAGGTTGCAACCGATCGATGCGTTATGTGACGCATTCATACAGTAACTGTTAGTTCGTAGAATAAATATTTCAATCACTTTCATTTTATTATCTGTTAAAACAATTTCAATTAAACCCAAAAGCCAGCTAAAATTGACTATTACTCACTATATATTAGCTAGGCCTATTTATTTATTTTATTCACCACTGAGTGTGGAAGGTTGAGTTGTACTAAGTTGTTAAAAGATGTGTAAAATTGTGTATTTTTGACAAAAAGTAGGAATAATGGTAGAGTTTTCATTTCAGGTATAGCTCAGCTGTTCTGCTTTCTCATGTGGCGAATTCCACGTGCTTATATTATATTCGTATCGATAATCTTCTTAAACTGTGTTAGATCTTGAACGATGTGATATTGTTTCGTTGCTAGGTTGGCTTAGAATGTTCACACCAATATCTGATGCAGGCAACTGAATATCTTTCGCAGGCCATCATCATTGCACTCGATAAACAGATGAAGGTTCAGACAACATTTCACGTTAATACCGACTTAATTGTTATCATTTCTTTTTTCATATTGGTTGCAAATATTGTGATGTGATTACCCCTATGCGTCAAACATTTCGGCAAACCCTATTGTTTATTTGATGTCATATCGGCCTACGACTTTTATTAAATTGACATGAAATTGTTTAACTTGATTAGAGCTTTTGTAAAATTTTAATATATATATAGCAGTTTCTATGAAATACTTTTTATTTCTAACTTTGCACACTGTGTTTGCTTCTATGCCATTGTTGGCATTAGCATGGTGACAACATGGGCATGTACTTACAAAATATCGGATAAAAAACTCAAACGTTTTATAACATACAGTGAGATCTCTTTTGACAGATTGTTTGATGACTGTGGGAAAGTAAATAAGTAAATAAGCAAAATGTAAATTTACATAGTGCATAACGTTAAAAACCACCAATGCACTAATTAGACAAAAAAACAAATACAGTTAGGAGCGTTTTAACTAGCAGTAATAGTAGTGCTAGAATGATCAGTAGCAGCAAAAGTGTTTTAATTATCTCCGCCAAGGTGAACGTAGTGAACATTTGAGGTGATTAAGAGATTGGTCGTTCTGTCCGTCGTTTTGTGTGTGTGTGTGTACACGATAACTCATCATCATCTCCACATGTCATACACAACCGGCGCCCTCCTGTGAAAACTTCTACATTTTACAGTAGTAATGTTTAAATCACTTCACTTGGCGGAGATATGCACTTTCACAAGCGCCTTCTAGTTGTTAATGTTTTTTTAACAATCTTATATCATTGTCTCCAGTATTACAGCTTATCGTCTGGTGTTTTCCTATGTATCAGGATGTCGTTGCTGATTGTGCACTGGAGCTGGTCGAGTGTATTGGACAGTTTGATCCCGGGCTCAGTAGCCAGTACTTAGCTCTCTATCAGGTTCACTCTCTCTTATTATTAGCATTTATTTTTACTTTCTGTACTTCTAAATAGCGTGTTTGTTTTTTGAGATGCTGTTGGGGGTATTTTTGTTATCTTTCTATACGTCATTGAAGTTCTTTGTTTCAGCGGTATATTTATGGTGTGCGTCGATGGATTTTCACTAAAAAAAATCTTTTATCAGTAGTGCACTTTAGAACAGCTGATCAGATTTCAAGGCCTGGCTAAATACATAATTTTGTCGTCTTGTCTATCGGTGTGCCAAAATTATCAAATTTGGTGGAGATTTGACAGAGTTTTGACAAAAGCAAGTTGGGACATTTTTTGCACACTCTGTATATTTGGGGTTGGAGTTATACATTGGGCAGGGGCATGTGCAGATTGACGCTGTGTGAAGTAAACATGATAACTATATCTAAATGTAATCACATGAAGTTTTTTGTTAGGTTGTTGCTTGCTATTCTGCTTTTAAGTGATGTGTTATATTCTTGGCTTTTCTTAGATTATTTGCTTTCAGTTGACTATACACAGAGTTTTTTCTAGGCTTTTGTTTGAAGTTGGGCTGTGACTATTCCAAAGAAATAGCTTGGTGTTATTATCTTAACACATTTTTATCATGTCATACACCTGAATTAACTGACTGATTAGTAATGGTCATTTTTAGCTGACCATACTTAAATAACGCTCGAACTTATGGTATGTTTGTCCAATGTTGTCTCTCTGTCTGTCTGTCGTCGTCTGTAACGGATGTATTGTGGCTAAAAGGGTAGGTCGTAGGGGAAAATTTTCACACGAATAATTAGCTTTGCATCATAAACCTAGGCATGCGTAATTTCAGAAATCTAATGCCAGGGAAGCATTTTCAAATACGGGGCTGAATAGTCAGTGGGGTTGCAAAAATGTGTGTTTTCAACGGGAAACCGGCCATTATCTCGGAAACGGTAAGTGATACGGCGTATACTATTAATCACTAATAGGAAGTGACATATGCCGTTTCAGATGAAATGAAAATCATCGACCTTGGATGTCCTTTAATTTCACTAACAACCAGTACGGTTGGCTATCCTAGCGACAGCTGGGCTTCTCGTTAGTCAAGTTTTCAAATGTGAGTTTCACCTTACGAGCATCGTTAAGCAGCGGCATACAAATGTTTTTAATGACTTCATTGATGGGTTAACGGATTTTGTTTGACTCAGAGCTGTATGTCGTCGGAGTACCTCGAAGGTCTGCTACTGCGTGCCCTACACGACCCTTCACTATCGCAGCAGGCGGCAGTCTTTCACCAGCTCAAAGTGCTGCGACAGAACGCCATCACGACCAACGCAGCACGTGCAACTGCTATGAAAACTGTCAACGCCAAACTGCGTGACAATTTCACAGTATTAGTTACCCGTCATTATAATTCATTTGTTCAGAAGTATGCTGTGACTTACACATGGTTTTCTCTGTTTTCTTTTTAATATTGTCTTTTAGCTTAGGATTTTTTAGTAATTAGCTTCTGCATTGTATTGTACTTTTTATTGTGTGCTGCATCTTATTGCGATTAAAGATTGTTATTATTATAAAACGCCTTCGGCTAATCAACCTATACACCTGGGATCATTACTAGATCAGTATACACCTGTTCGAACACTACACTCCGCTGATCAGCATCTTCTTGACAGGCCTCGAATCAGCACAGACGTTGGCAAAAGAGCCTTTCTGTATAAAGCTTCCAACATTTGGAACCATCTCCCTCCATCAGTTAGACATTGCACTTCGCATCCAACATTCAAACGTCATCTCAAAATCTACATGTACTCAGTTTATAGCCCATCACTACTCATCTGGCGACTGCCGGCGCCTCAGATACAGCTCGCTGACATGGCACTCCTTACAAATTTCTATATCATTATTATTATTATTATCATAATTATCGTTATCATCAGCAGCAGCAGCACCTGTTACTGCCATCATCAGCAGCATGGGTAAAAAATTAGGCAGGGCAAAAAGTTGCAATTTTTCCGACTACTGCAAATTTCCAACAGAGGAGACTATGATGTTCAGAATTTTAATGTTGCCCCTTCTTGCCGCAAAAATGTAGTTTTTAGCCCCCAATTTTTGCATTTCTGAACAAAAATTTTCAAACAAAAAAAAAGATTTTTTTTTCAACAATTTTATGACAGTCAAAAACTTAGGGTGGGCAATTCCTCCGAGATCCCCTACCACGACACCACTGACTGCTATTCTACCAGACAGTACGGTAAATTAAATTCTCACCCAAATGGCGCAAATATGCAGATTTATACTGCACGTTATCTCAATATATTTGCTACTGTTGATTGGCTGTCAGTGACAGGAAGAATATGATCCACTTGGTAAAAGTCCTACCTGCTGCAGTTCCGTAACTTCAATTTTCAGAACCCGGACTATTAACTGAAGCTAATTAAAAAAAATAAAACAAGTGTGTTTAGTGAATCGATGTGGTTTAAGTTTTAGTAACCAGTAACTGCTGTTAACGTCATTTTACAATTTTGTTATTATAGCAAGCAGTTGTGACAATATTACATCAGTTGTTTATCAGTTGTTTTGTTTGAACATTTGATTAAATCTGATGCGTTGAAGGCACATCGACTGCTGAGCATTCTGCCAAATCACTTGGATCTGTCCAAAGAGTTTCCTGCAAACTTTCTCTTTGTCGTTCTGCAGCATTCGCCGAACAAGTACGTACGTTTTCATTTTAGTCTCATTTACAGTCCCCAGCGTATCGCTGTGCTTACTTACCTTAAAATTTAGAACCTGGTAGATGATGCATTGAACCACACGTTGACACCATCTTGCTTAGTCTACTGCCAGTTTTTCAGTTTCTTCTTAGATAGTGTCTTGCGTTCACTACTGCTTTTAAGTTTTGTTGACCTGGACAAATTTTTCTCGGTAGCTTAGTGAGTAACACAACAAATAAGTAAGTGAGCAAGTAAATAACTGAGTAAATTTATAGAGGACACAATGTCAGCGAGAAGCCTGTGGTTAAGTAAGTAAGATAGCTTAAAGGCGCTAATTTGCAGTTAAGACACAATGCGCCACGATCTCCGCAGCCGAACAAAAATGTTTAAGCAGCCGCTCATACTGTTAAATGTCAGTTGGTCTCAGATGATCTGGAAGGTTGTTCCGCAGCCTAGGCCCTGCAGCAGCAAAACGTCTGTCTCCATAGCTGATGCAGGTCCGTCTGACGACATGTCATGTCCTTGAGTTGGCAGAACACAGCTGACGACGACCTTCGTTGAAGACCAGCTGACATTCGGCGGCCAGGTAAGGCGAAGCCATACCGGACCGTGACATGTGTAGACCAGGGGCGAACCAGTGGCGTAGTATAGGGGCACTGGGGGCACGTGCCCCCACTAGCCTAATGAGTTACTCGAAATAGTGCAAAAATGCATCAAAGCGCTTCGTTCTAGCATTTAAAAAATCCAAAAATTTTCTGGAGAGGGCACAGATCCTTTCCCTAGTGGGGATAGGTCAGGGGGAGACCCCTCTCCACACCCCTCCCAAGTCCTCTCTACATCCAGATTCTGGCTACGCCGGTGGGGCGAACCCACCAAATCTCAATATAGCAAAAGCAAAACGATTTCTGTGTGGACAGCAGAGGAGGAACAGTTGTTCTTTGGTCAAACCAATTCCCAGGATACATTTTTAGCCGCGTTCTTTTAACGTCATGTTACTTTGTGGTACTCTATAGTATTTTGCATGGCGCCACGCCGTACGTAGTCTAATCGTCAACGGTTTGCAGGTCGTATCTGTACGGTGCGGTGCTTGACAAGCCGAAGCAGTCAGTGCCCGTGGCGTCCCAGGGCAAGCCGGGAGGAGGCAAGGCGGCGGCGGCGGCGGCAGCGGCTGCAGCCAATCAACAAGCCTCGTCCAAAGCTCGTGTCGTCAGGACAGAGACCAGTGTGGACGTCTTGAACGATCTCGTGGCGCGCTGGCGGGCCTTCAAGGATGACGTGCAACAGGTGAGACAAGGCTCTGCTGGCCTGAGTGATCAATACTGTAGCCCACGTTGCACTGAAAAATGTACAGGGTGCGGCAAAAAAAGTAGCCCCCTTAAGTTTTTTGCCGTTTTCTCAGCAACCACTTGGAATTTTAACATGAAATTTTACAGGTTTATTTACAGAAACGTTCTACATCTAACTGTTAAGTGAAATATGATTCTGTTGAAAAACGACGAAATTATAGATTTCTGAACATGACCGCCTACCAATTTTTCAGCATTAAAAATGTTTAAGCTAAAAATGCTATTTAATTTTTAAAAACCGGTTACCACGTTACTGCTGATGACGTCACAGTGACGCTTTGACAAACAGTAATTTATTTTGTTCAAAAATTAACACTAAATTGTCGTACTTTTCAAGCAATCGCCGGCTGCTCACCGGATTTATCTTCCAGCAGGATAGCGCACTAGCACACACAGTGCACAGCGCAGGAAACTGACTGCGGGCCAACTGTCCAGACCAATGGCCTTTAAATTCGCTGAATGCAAACTCGTTGGACTATCACGTGTGATGTGCAATGTTGGAGCTTACCGCAAGCTTAAAACAAAACAAAGCCAAAAACAATCGCGGAACTCAAGGAATCGCTTCAGGTTATCTGGAGCAACCTACCACAAGGACCGATCGACAAGACTGTGAAAGACTTCTCAAATTAAGCGACTGAAGG
>Ga0056128_1000558_pt1 | contig 34378 bp, 25 predicted proteins | sample WorMetLIZISLAND2_FD_71113 | JGI IMG/M metagenome (GOLD analysis project Ga0056128, IMG submission 71113) | Marine gutless worms symbiont microbial communities from Max Planck institute for Marine Microbiology, Germany - Olavius geniculatus... ...
GTTTTGAGATAAGAAAGTGAAAGCATAGAAGGTGGCACATAAACAGAACAGCAATAAGTGTGTACCGTATGTCGCTAGCGCACATCATGACAACGGCATCTGCTACACTGCTTTTCACTGACGTCGGGATAACAGCATCAGGCTTTGCCAGCATGGAAAATCCAGCCAGATCAGTGAGAGTGCGGTTCCATGCTCCAGCTGCAGCATTCTTTACGCATGACTTTGCGTGGTTTATCAAACCGCTGGTGCCATCTCGATGTTTCCATTTCAGGACGGCATCGCATTTTAGGCACTTAATGTACTTTGCAAACGTGCCGTCCACCACCACAAGCACGTAGTTGTTCCATGCCGAACTGGAGGCACCATCGTTCTCTTGAAACGACACGCGAGGACTATTAGATGTTATCAATTTCAGTATTTCACTTTTCTCCATAATAATAATACAGTTACAATGTCCTTAAGACAAATAATTTCGATAGCAGACAGAAAACCAGATGTTTTCAACAACAAACTAATTTTCTGTTTCCGCTGCCATTAGTGATGGGCCCGTAACGTAACGTAACGTAACGTAGCGATACGTATATAATACATCACCCGCGGGTCGGCTCGCAATTCTTTTTACCGCTACCGCGGGATCCTAGGCAATTAAATTCCCATCCCGCAGGATTGTCACTAATTTTATTCCCGCACCCGCGGTATTCCCGCGGAAAATTTCCCATGCAGGTCTCTACGGCAAATATCTCATAATATAATACTGCTGATGGCCTAAAAGGATGTCAAAAACAGTACTGGGTAAACAGTTTCTGCAAGCGGATCAGTAAAATCGAAAACTGCCAACAATCTGACTGGCCATTTTACATCCCGATATGACATCCAATAGAGATATGCAGTAATAGTATTTAATGACCGAATCATCGTGGGATCCGAGCGCTTCAAGCATTCCTGACGCCTGCTGAATGTAGTCACGGATTTCCATCAGCCGAGCAATAATGTGATTGCCATCAGGCTGTATCCACACCCACAGATACATACACACCTCAGGCAGTATTCATAACTAAAGTCATATATATATTTATATGTCATACATGCAGAGTTTTGCACAAAGTTTACACACACGATGGATGCGGTCACTTCAAAAATCTAAACCACTCTTTCTCTGCCATAACCACCCCTCCGGAAAATCTCATCAAAATTAGTTTCTGATTTTTCTTGTACAATCTTAGTCTTGGAAACAAACAACTGCACAGACTGGTATACTAAACCCGATGCCATCTTTCAGATTCATTCTTTTTAAAGCAAAACCAGAACCAAAGAAATTCGGTAAAATGCACAACTGCTGCTCTTTACTGCCCCACGGTGAATTATAAATAAGCAATTGCAAGTTTAAACCCAAAAATCTCCCAAGGTCCCTTCGTGTATCACAATGTCTCTGCATTGTTTAAGCAGGGTGCATCAACGTGAAAAAGATGACAGAATATATTATAAAAAAGTGTAGCAATGTTACTATAGTCAAAACAGTAGTACAGATATTACATCTGGAGATCTAGTGATATATAACTGATGCAATAGCAGAAAGACTTAGTTTCCGAGAAGTTTTAATATTTTTAACTTGGCATTTGCTTATGAAACTAAATGACTGTTTTTTTTCTCATCATTTCCTATTATGTTAAACGTACTATGCAACCAAACTGTATCATTTCAGCCACACTTTATTAAATCCTATCTTCCTAAACAGCAACAATGTGTGAAATCTTACTCTCTCTACTGGAGACAGGGACACCCTCGGTGCAGTCAGCAGCTGGTCATTGCCAGCAGTTGGATGCTGTCCTTGACCAGATGGTATGGTCATCTCAGACCCGCCACGGTGGAATGTAGCAGTGGAACCTCTACCGGAGCCTTGAGCTTCGGTCCTGGCAGCAGTCTGCCAATGAAGATCAGTAGTACCATTAACCAGTTCCTGACCACGCCTCGATGACATCAGTTCAGCCAAAGCTCGCTGGTAGGCGGCCTCCGACGGCAGTTGTCTCGGGGGGTTCCTGGAGAAGTCATTGGAGTACGAAGTGTTGGTGCTTGGAGCTGGACTTGTGGTGGTCGTAGTGTAGTCACTGCCCACTGTACCAGCGCCACGATCGTTCCTGTTAGACTGTTCTTGACGAGGAAGATTGTTTCGCCAGATGTCGCTTCCAGCCTGACGTCACAAACAGCTACTAAATTTGCATAGCACAAATAAAACTCATAGAAAAAAAGATAAAATAAAAAAGTGCTGTCCTTCAGAATAATCTAGCAAAGAAAAGCTAAAAGTAAAATAAATAGAGGAAGAGCTGTTCTTCAAATCTAGCGCAGTACAACAACGCACCACAAGTTAAAAACACACTGCCAAGTGTGAATATGAACAGCAAACGATGTACACCAGGTCCGCAATATTTCATTTTCCATCTAGCGATTATTGTATTTACCGATATTGTATTTTAGTGCATTACAGACCGAGTTTGTCACTAAATCTGCTACCGGTACTACATTTTCTGTCATGTACTAGCAATTATTGATAATTCGTATGCAACTATTAAAAACTGCGATACATGAAAGTAGCATGTTCAGTGCCTACTAGTCTTGGAGCCTGAGATCACATCAAGTTACAAAACAACCAATCTCATATGAGCTTTGGTTTTGGAATTAACCTTATAGGGGCCTTCTTTTGGTCTAAGCCTGTCTTGATCTTCTCGTATTGGTACTGGCAGTTACTGATAGCTAACCAATTAGTACACTTACTGCAAAGATGTCTGTTTTTATCACTAATGAATACCTCATCGACATCACTGAGGTTTAGCTGTAGCCGCAGGGCATCGTCGTGATTCAAATAAGCCGGCTGCTTCTTTCTTCCAGCCACAGTAGCAGCAGCATTATGAGACGACATAGCAGCACTCTGCATGGTCCGTGGAGACACCAGCCTCGGATCAATAACCATTCTGCCACCAGCACTGCTCACAGGTACAGAAGACTGTTGCGGTCGGTCCCGAATGGCTGAAGGCTGGCTCACGCTGTTGGGTCGGTTATCACGACGTTCGCGCTCTTCGTTGTGCATTTTGGCTCTGCGCGTGCCGCCGCTGCTGCCGTCGTTCGACTGCCGTGGTCGATAGTTCTGTCAATCAACAAACACATTATCTCTGTACTGTGAATCAAAAATGCAACCGAAATATAACTGCAGTCATTTGCAGCGCTGTCTTGGCAGCGAAGCAAAAAGATACTTGTCCTGCCCTACCTCGGAATTTTATTCTGCCACAAAATGTCTCCTTGTCCAAAAAGTTTTGTCCAATGGCATAAAATGTGGGTCTGAAAATCCCCAATGTTAGGTGAGTTTGAGAACAAAACTGACATTGAAAACATGCATGATCTCCTTTGTCGGAAGTTTTCAGTCATATGTTATATAACTGCAACTTAATGCCAATCCTATTTACTTGATCAATGATGCTCCTAGTCACTTGAACCACAATAACAAGATGCAAAAATTTTTGTAAACAGTGCAAAGTTCACGCTTATAGCATTTGCAACAAATAACTTCAATTTCCTTGGTTACAGCCTAATCCCTCAGTACATTTATACTGATGGCTGAGCTCAACCTTACAAAAGGTATATATAAAATCTGTAAAAACTCAGTTACGATGCCCAAAAAATTACCTTTCCGACAACCTGCTAAGCTAACATGAAGTATTTCCCAAAAAAGAGGCTGACTGAGCAAATGTGGGTATGTTTATTGTTTACAAATTGCCAAGAGGGGCATACCAAATTATTCGGCCGTGATTCACGTCCATTCATCAATTCCGATGCTGCAAACTGATCATCGCTGTGACATGCTCTGGTAGTGCCACACGCACTTCGAGTCGTCCGACCCTGGGCACTACCACCCTCATCAGTCGCCGGACTTGCACGTTTCTTCATGCATTGTCTTGTATACGCCTCCGCCACAGCTGCAATGTGCTGCTTGCCTGAAGGCTCCATCTACAGAACCACCCAAACATGAAAAAAAACAGGAAAAAGTGTCATTTAACACTCTGATTCAGGGTTGCCACAAACTAGAAAAAAACTTCCCTAAGTTTTCCAGGCTTTTCCCCAGCCATGAACTTACGTTTTCATCTAGGTTATTACAACAAAAAGTAACCATAATAATGGTAATCTGAGGAAGCACCGTAAGCTCCCCCAGTTGGTCCGAAGCAGAGCTCTGGTTGCAAACATATGTTAGTGCATTTTGCACACTAAAAACTGTCTGGTGACACTATTTTGCCTGTTGCAATTTCTCCCTGAGCGTGTACAGAATTCCCTAAATTTTACAAATTCAGAGATTCCCCAAGCATACCGCACAGAAATTTCAGTCACAAATGCATGCTACCTGTCTGTGCAATAATTATGCTAAAAGCTGCAACTGGACTAAACCAATAAATGTCACCATTAAAATAACCTACAGTAATTCATGTCTGAATCAATCAATCAATCAAAACACATTTACACAGCACCATATGTCACAAACAAATCCTTTAGTTTTATCTGAAAAACAGTAAAATTACACCAATTCACCAATAAGTCGGCACTTTCCAAGTTCACACTTCTCCAAAAGGTAACTGGAACTTTCGTACCCGAAAACTTTCATTCCCGGGAATGAAAGTTCCATAGGTGGAAATTTCGTTCCTTGGAACTTTCGTCCCCGGGAACGAAAGTTCCCAACATCAAAATTAGCATGGAACTTTCGTTCCCTAACATTGATTATTAGGCCTATATTGTACACAATTTTTGACGCGCTTTTTTAGCTATGCTGTAGGCATCGATGGTACCATTGTCGTCTGTCTCTTGTCCGTCCGTCTGCCTGTCCATAACGGTTGTATTATAAATAACAATTTCCAATTTGGGGTTGAATAGATGGGGGTAAGAAAATGTGCATTTTTTTCAATGGAAAATTAGCCATATCTCGCTCTTTCAGATGAGATAAAAATCGTCGAACTTGGATGACCTTGAAAGTCAGTACTGCAACAAGAACTGTATAAGCTGTAGTGCATATTCTCTAGCAACAGCTGGACTTCCTTGTTATTATTATATCCTGTTGAAACTCAGGCTATATACGTCTAGCGAGTGACACAAAATTGGAGCTTTCTTCACTGAACTATAAGCACTACGTAAGGATAAGGGGTTCAGGAATTATTAGTGTCAGGGAACGAAAGTTCCAAGGGACAAAAGTTCTTGAGGACAAAAGTTCCACCTATGGAACTTTCGTTCCCGGGAACGAAAGTTCTCGGGTACGAAAGTTCCATGAATCCTCCAAAACATGTCCAAATACAAGAACAGATGTCTAAGATTAACGGCAGAAACAAGGTTAAAATAAAACAAGATTATGGTTGCTCCAGAGCACAGCATTGGTCGTGCAAGAGGTGCGCAGTCTACACACTTTCATAATCGGTCCATTTCTCCGTAACCATAGACTCTAACAGGCTGACGACAGCGTCCATTATGAAATCTATCTCTGAAGAAGACAACAGGCAAATGATAAGCTCACGCCGAACCTTGTACGAACTCGTTGACCAAAGTAAACCGACAAAAGTGTAGTATGGTGGAAATAAAACGATAAAGTGATTACATTAACAACAAATAAACGCCATTTTGTGCACAAACTCCAAACAAAGTCACGTGACCATGTAAGCAATCGCAACGAGCAAACAACTAACGAAAATTTCGGGCACAGGAAAATACAAAACCGAAACTCTCGACTCTCGAGTCTCCATTGAATTTATTATCGAATAATCGAATGTCGATATGATACAAAAATATGCCTGGAGTCAACATTATTTTTATATTAAAACGTCCGCTTTGTCGCCGATAATTAGTGACAAATATGACTGTACCAGTGAACCACTCACAGTCGCCTGTTCTCTGAGCGTAGGTCTACAGCTAAGCTGAAGCAAATAGCAATCTATGTGTAATTCTGTATTCTGTAAAGTTTTACTTCATATAGTTCATATTAAGTTGAACTCGGTCGTTTATTAGTAGTCATTTTACAAGCTTGGGCACAGTGAGAGCATTGTCGCTTGTTTTATGGGTCGTTTTAGCCCGTTAATGGATTCGAAACGTCGGCGCAGCTCATTAGCCAACAGTCGATGGCGGGAAACGTACCGGTAGCCTGCGGTAGGTGCGCGGGAACCGGTTGGCCACCCACGTCGACGGGGTGTTTACAGCAGGTCGGCGCGTTGATGAGGTCGCCGATCCGGTCGTAAAGGCCACAGGGTGGTCATCACGTGCCGTTTGAAGTTAAATGACCTCCGGCTGCCCGGTCGGTCGCTGTCTGGAGCGCTGTCAGTTGGTCGTTGAGCGTGGTCGTGTTCGTAACCAGTCCAGTCTGTCTATACGTTCATTTCTGACAGACCTCTGTTCTTCCTTCGACGCGTGAGAGCTCAGGGTACAATGGCAGTTTCCAAGAACGTGGCTGAAGACATGATGAACTGGCTGGAAGCTGACGACAACCTTAGGCAGGTCTGTTGAAACTGACACGTACGCTTGAGTGCTCAAAACATTGCAGCTAGATTTTGACATTGTGAGAATAATTATATATACATCTTTGTTCATCAAAAGGTAGCAATACAACAGTACAGTGCACACAAAAAAAATATAAAAAGACAGAAAAAAACAAAACATACAACACAAAAAAGCAATGTCCAGGAATGAAAAATCTACAGAATAAAGCACACAAAAAAGCACAATAAAACAAAATTATTGCGGAGTTTGTTTTTTCATTTCGTTTCAATATTGTTTATTGATGTGTCATGTGGGTGTAATTTGCCAATTGCTCATGTTTGTGTGGCACCCTAGGCCTATATCAATTTGAAGCATTTGAAAGATTTGAAGCTGTATGGCTGACAGCAGTTGGTTTTTGTGGGGGGAAAGGGGACACAAATCCCCCTAAATTTTGGGCTGATGAAAAATATCCTTGTGTGAAGGTTTTGTTTGAAGGTGCAAAATTTTGGGCTGAAGAACCTCCATCTTTGGGGAAATTTAAAGGTTTCTTTGTGTGCATTCACCCGTGTCAGGTGCAGTCCCATATGGCAGGTGATGCTTTATGGCTCTGCGATGGATTTCTAGTAGAGCTCTGATTGACATATAACCTGTATCTGGCTGTTTGGTGTGTTTTGGCAGAACCCGGAAGCTGCCCGCCTGAAGCAGTGTCTCATGGAGATGGCAGCTGCCAAGAGGCGTCGTCTCTCGTCATCTTCGTCCGCCAGCGACAAGTCAAATGGATCTTCCATCCGTAGGCAGAATGACCCGACGACAGGATCGGTTCACCCGGTGATCAATGCCGCTCGCTACAAGACTGAGCTCTGTCGCTCGTACAGTGAGAACGGCTACTGTCGGTACGGGGACAAGTGCCAGTTCGCCCACGGTGCCTCCGAGCTCCGATCGACCGTCCGCCATCCTCGCTACAAGACCGAGCTCTGCAAGGAGTACCATACGACTGGCTTCTGTGCATACGGATCGAGGTAATAATCTTTGCTGGCCAATTGTCATTGCATTTCTTTTTCGGAGAGTGATTTTCGACGCTTTACAAATTTGCTCGTTCTTGTTCTTCTGCTTTTTTGCTGTTTCACAAATCTTATCCAATTTTGTAGGCCTACATTCTGCTGTTCAAGCTGTTAGACAAAAATGCCAACAGGCAACTGACTATCTCAGTATCTTGAGAATGCTTGGGAAAATCTCCCCAGTCAAAACAGTATTACCTTTAATACTGTTTTGGCAACATCACTGTTTAAAGTTAATATGAGTGACGGCATATTTAGTTTCAGATAGTGTGCTGCAAACTACATTGTCTATTATATGCTGTTATTACTGTCTGCACTATCAATGAAAGTATATTTTTCATCTGGGATTTTTTCACTGTGAACATGACAACTAATGAACTGCTGCACTTAGTTTGAGCTTGATGAAGTTGTGCATAATGTCTGTATTGTTCTGTCAGAGTGCATGATTTTGGTGGTAATCAGCATCCGGATGCAGGACTGCATTTTTGGGTTTTTCACTTTTGTGAGATGTAGCAAGAAAGGTTGCTAAGATTTCCAGCTTATGATCTGCCTGAAATTTTCAGGGATGTTTAAGTTCATGACCCAGTTGAGAGTTGATTTGATTAGATTTTAATGGTGATCTGGGTAAACATCCGGATCCAGGACAGGATTGACCAATTTTTTACCGTTGCCCACATAGAGCAAAGTTTACATTTTATAAGATACAGCTCCAGACTACCATGCAGAAAATAATGGTAATTTCTATTCTACCCTTTTGATGATGGGAAATAGGTTATGTCCAGTCTCCTGAGGTGTAATCTTTTCGATAAAGTTCCCAACACTTGATTCTCTGCTTAGGTGTGAGAATGACAAAAGTCCCCAATTTCTTTTCACTGCTATTAATTTTTCCCCAAATTCGCATAATGTTGCACAGGCCTGTATGCAGTCTTGAAGCCAGTACCGATACATTTTCATTTTAATACAAAATTGGAATTATTGCATACCGGTAGAAGTTGAAGTTGTTATATAATTCTTTGCAGCAGTGATTTTCAACAGGCAGATGCTTCGCAAGGGTTCCAAGGTTTCCACAAGCATCTGCCAAGGGTTTCGTGGCTGACCAATAAAAAATAACTTGGTGTGCGAAATCATGCCAGACAATGTCGTAAAAATGCTCAGTATCGATTTTTCGGGTTCAAAATTCACATTTCTTTTCTACGCGTCTATTTTTGCATGGACCTACAGTGTTGAATCATTTATGTTGTTAGTAATCTTGGCATAGGGCCATATTTGCATTTTAGGCCTATATTACAACGTAGACTTTCTATGCACGACATTGCTCAACTTCGAGGATTAGTGCATTATCGGAAATAAGCAAGAAAAAAAAGAACGCATTGATTAGGGTTATGGTTATGAAATCGTTTGACCAGTTCCTTAGTTAATTCAATTCTTTAAACACTCTGCTAAAGAGAATTAAAAAGAAACGTATCTTTCCGATGGCGTTCACGAGATAAATTTTCTGAGTTTGTGGCGGGGGCAAGCGGCCGTCGACGACCGCCTCGCCCGTCATGTTTGGCAGGATTCAACAACGTACTGCTACCTATTAATACGGTCAAATTTCATATTATAATTGGTTGTCTTCACTTGCTTTGTCATCCTCATGGGGCTCTGCCTCTAAGGAAATGAATCTGTAGCTTTTACCTCTTGTACGTCGCTGGACTCACGGATCAATGCGTGGGGTTCCATGAGTGACCTTCATGCTTGTGTAGGGTTCCGCAACAGCAAAAAGGTTGAAAAACACTGCTTTACAGTGTTGCAAAGTACGCGTTTCAAAAAAGCCTGGCTTGGTGGCTTTTTGGCTTTAGGGTTTTTTCAGTGTGGTTTTTACAAAAACACCCAGTGGGTTTTTTGGGGTGTCTGCTTGGGTGTTTAAACCCTAATTCTATAGCTACTGTTGCTGAATCGCAGATGCATGTCTGTGAAGGTGCAACTTCATCCACAATGACATGGAGTATATGGAACACAGTGTTCAGCCTGCTCCCATCCAGTCACCTTTACTGGTTGCTCTGCCGACATCGGGTCCAGTGTTTCAGGTTGACTCATCTTTCTGGACACTCCGGATGCTTGGATCAACCGCGGATTCACCACCTCAGAGTGTGACCGACAGTCCATCTCCAAGCCCCACTGCTATGTTCTTTGACTCGGCTTTTGACATATTCCCAGGTCTGGTCGCGGGTACTTTCCCATTTCAGACCACCATCGGCAGCCAATTATAATTAGTCATTACTCTACTCTATATGTTGCATATCTATGTTATGCTTCTGTCTGACTATTTAGCATTTTTTTTGTTACAAACTTAGATAACCGGTCAGAGTGATGCTTGTCTAAACGTCATGTTCGTGTTTAATTTTTATTATTTCCAGTTGGTTACTTTTGTGTGTTTTACAAACTAATGTCCGTTTGATTATTGTGTGATTAATTTTTGATGCTGCAGCAGTTCTGTTGCTACGTTAGTGATGTGCAATTTTACTTGTTTTTATTTAGGAACAGCTGCGCATTGCAAGCGAACTTTTGGGTTTGGGTTTTGGGTCTCAAATTAATGGTAAAATCAGCACATTATTGATGCCTGTGCTACAGCAGTGCTAGGGTGTATTTTACTCATAAAGATTTTTTCACATTGGTATTGTTGCGCATTGTCATTGTTTTTTACTGTGGCATCATGTTTTTACAAGCAGTAGGTCATTCCGGATGTAGTTACTGGAAACTTTTTGGAAAGAAGTGCCTTTTAGTTTCAGTCAAGTGTACGGTGATGACTACTAGGAACCAACATAATGTGTCTGTCGTTTTCCATGTCATTTGGGCATTGTCTATCAAAACGTTTTCTTCGAAAACTATCCTGTGAAAAACTTTTGGCCCTGTAAATAACTCTTAACTCTTGTTAACAAATGACTACTAACTGATAAATATATAGAAATTTTTTCATTATGTTCTTCCACCTTGTGCATTGTTGGTTCCTGAGTTTGATTTTGTATTTATGTCGTTTTTTTTCTGATATTTTTGTTCTGAATTTTGCCTGCCTTTTTAATTGTAAGCTACTTCAGTTATCGTTGCTTTTGTCAAAAAAGTGATGTGGGCATTTGGTTTTAAATCTGCATGGCCAATTAGCCATTGGCTACAAAACTTTGTGTATAACTTTAGTTGCATGTGTAAATAATAGTAAATATTATATATGTTTTTATGTTTTGGTTTCCGGTGCATTAGAAGTTATAGTTATAGGTGCTTATCCTGTGATTTGTATTGCTTGGTTTTGTGCTTTCAGGTCTGATGAATATGTAAGTTATTACTTAATGTTATTAAGTACTGTTAGTCATGCATCCCGATGATAGTGTATTACGGCCACATTTGTGGGTTTATTTTTTCTTAATTATTTTGCCAGAGTTTTTTGCCCTTCTACGTCTGCGTTGATTTTAATATTTGTGAGCTGTTTGTGGTTTTAGTGTTCACTAAAATTATACGACGCTCAGATTTTAGTGTTTTTTGAACTACCGTAGAGTGTCTAATTTATATTTTGTTTCGCATTTAGTTTTGTCATTTAACTCTGATATTTTCCCATTTTTTTCATGTCTAATGATAGCCAGAATTCTGGTATATTAACAAGTGTATGCTGTACTGCCATTTTGCTTGTTTTTCAGTAGAAAACTACAATGTTTTTGTGTCAATTTTTCATAATGTGGTAGAGTGCACTTATTGATGGTATATAAATGCAGGGTGATGCTTAGACATTGTTGGCCAACACACAGAAAATCAAATGGACAAACAGTTTCATCAATGATTGCATTGAATGGTGACCATGTGGAACACTGGGCGACTTCACTTTTTGACTTAGACTTTCGCTAATCCTTTTCACTGAGCCAAAGCTAAAGCTTTACGCTAAAGTCTGTACTTAGACCACCAAAGTTAACTACTGACTTGGACCAAAACTAGTAAAAATGGTGGCAGACCAGTAAATCGACCAGTTATGCTTAGACTTTATTTAATTGCACCACACAAGCAAATCGCGTAATCACGTAAAGTCTTGCATCATTGGGTAGCCACTACCATGTCTGTGCCTATTACGTAGTTTATTTTTGGTACCAGACTGCCTTCATTTACTAAACTATCCGTACATTAGTCGCCATGTTTTCGTGCAGTTAAAGTGGATTCCGGTTGCTTTCATGCAAATCGAACAGACTTTAGCCAGGTTAGTTTGGCTAAACTTTGGTCTAAGTAGGTTGGCTACTTAAGTAGGTCAAAGTTTGGTCTAAGTCAGTTGATTCAGACCAAAGTAGACCAAAACTTTAGTCTAAGTACCTACTCTTTGAAATCGCTTCACTTTTTGACTTGAATAGGTACTTACACCAAAGTTTAGTCTCAGCGAAAGTCTTAAAAGTGAAGTCGCCCTTTGTGTTTAACGTGACCACCCTGCACTGCACTGATGGTGGCTGATCATTTCCGAAACTTTTTGCTTGCTCGCTTGCACTGATTTTGTGAACATTTGTATCTTTCACACTAGTATCTGTACATTACGGTAGCACAGTGAACAATTAGACGACTAGTTGTTATTCAGTCACCGGTAGTTTAAACGATGTATCTTTTTCACTTCATTATTGTGTATTGAATCAGTGTTACTTCAGTTGCTTGATGCAGATAATTATGGCATTAAACTGTCGATGAGTTTTGAACTGTGTTTTCTTTTTAGATGCATCTTTTTGTATCCCAAACATCACAAGTGGGTCTGAAATCTTTTGGAGTTGACTGGTCAGTCCAACTCCAAAAAAATAAGATTCTGTGTTTTCTGTGCAACCGTGTTGACTTTTTTAAAAAAACTGGCGTCGACTACCATCAGCCAGTTGCGTAATAATGACATTAATATGTGAACTAACTGAAAACAATGCCTCCTTTGATAGCTGTCAGAGGCAGAGGCATGATTATAAAAGTTTGACTCTATATGAATTTTTAAAAACACATTCTTAAGAACAGAATTATGTATGGCAATGCTTGTAAAAAATTACAGACAGGAATGTTTAATGTTAATTCAGTGAAATGTCAATGTCTCTAAGCCTGAGCACCGGGTTGGTATGCTATGCTGGTAATGATAAAACGCCTTATGCAAAATAAGCACATCATTATGCAGTTGAATGTGACGTTATTTGTATGTGAATCTCAGTGTGGGTTGCTTGGAATTTGGCAGACGACGAGCGCCAGCGAGCCTTGACCTTGGCTGACCTTGAACCTGCAGCACAGCCAGCAATTCAAGGTCATTACCAGGGAAAACAGCTGTACAGAAGTTGAAATAACGTGCATCAAAAGACCAACAACACATTAGTCCTAACAGTAAGAAGTTTATGAATAAATAAATAGTTCATCAGCTGGAATCTTTGTAAAAAAAAACTTTGCAAATAAAATTTTTACTTCTTATACCTTATAGCCCAAGCGGGTGTTAATAATGAAACGACATTTTTCTCATTTAGTGGCTAAAAAAATTCTACCGAATCCCGATAGCATTATCAGTAAATCAGTCTATTCAACGTGTTAACCTGTTGAGCACATAGTGACGTGGGTTAGACAGCAGGAACTTGTCAAAATAACCTTACCTGCAACCTCTGGGGACGAGAAGACTGTCGTCAAAGTTTAGCGTATACTGCTTGCCGCTGATAATGTCCACTTTGCTCGTTCCTTCCTGCAATCAGTTTAAACATTTTGAGTGCAAGCCTACAATGTCCTGTCTGTAGAACAAAATACGGCAGTTCACCTTAAATTTTTGCCGTCAATAAATTTTCGTGTTTAACAAATTCCATCTAAAGTACGATATTTGGGGCTGAAAAAAATCTTCCGTTTGGGGGATGTTGGGGCTGTCAACATGCGTGCATCAACACTTACCGGTATTTTATTTCAGAAAATACAAATGTAGGCCTAAACATTTTGAACACATTTAGAACAAGAAGCCCAGCTGTCGCTAGGGAAGACGCACTATAGGCAATAGTTGCAATACTGACCTTTAAGGTCATCCAAGATCGATGATTTTCATCTCATTTGAAAGGGCGTATGCAATTTCCTATTAGCGATAATTAGCAACGTAGGGCCTATCTCTCACCGTTTCTGAGATACGGCGAGTTTTCAATTGAAAATGCACATTTTGCCTACCTACCTCTATTTAACCCCAAATTTGAAAATGTTTCCCTTGCATTGCATCCCCATAATTTTGTACCCAAAGAGCCTCGACTCAAGGCTAATTATTCGTGTAAAAGTTTTCCAATTTTTCCATGTGTCTGTAACGACGACGATGCCAAGGTCGCCGTACAGCATGGCTGTAGCGCGTCAAAAAGCATTTAGTATGTAATAACAATAGCCCTCTATTTTCAAGTGTGTACAAATGAAATGAGTGCACTCTAACCATATTATGAAAATGTCAAACAACGAGTTAACGAACGCACAATTTGCCAGATCCACGTGTCTTCTTTCTCGAAGTAGTCGGAATTCTTGCCTTGGCCGTATACGAATACCTGCACAGAACAATGCATACAATTATCATAGGCCTAATGTTATTGGAACTGTAAAATACGTTTTCACATTTCGAACTAATTTTGCTGATAAACAGCAGCAGCATCGTTAGTTTAAACAAGAAAAGCCCAGCTAACCCAAAGGAGAACGCGCGACAGCGATGCACGTGTGAAAGCCAGGACTGGTGCGAACGAAATCTAAGCTCACAGCGACGTTTCATTTAGACTCGACGGCGGATGACGCCTAGCGCCATATCCAGTGCGTGAATTTCAGTATTGGCTAAAAATCGCAAATTTTCCCCACCCCTCTCATTTAGCAACCTCACTCGGGGTGACCCCTTTCGAATCTATGGAAAAGCTTTACGGTTCCTGAAACTAGAGTCTTCCAGGCAGCCCCCGGGGAGTGCGCTAATCAGACTTGGTCATTCTCTAGCGCATGTAAAAATTTGGGGTATCAAAAAAATACTGGCCTGCAGTTGATGCGTGCTAGTATCGAAGACGGCCATCTTGCCCTGGCCGTCAATCTGCTGCCTGTGTTGAGCGACCCAGTCTCTGAAGCAGAACGCATCACCCAGCTCGGTCTCTGTGTCTACCTTCACCGGACACGGTTCTCGCAACGAACCTTCAGCAATCATCAGTGGCATCTTTATACCTGGTGGGCGCAACTTGCTCCAAGTGAAAAAAGAGCTTTGCTAAGGATCTAGATCACCCCCTCCCCCACAGTTTTTCACTGGGCAATCGACACCCTTAACAAAACTTTTCCCCTATATCTCACTGGGCTATGTTCAAGCTTCCATGTATATTTTTCACTTATTTAACAAAACACTCCATTCCTATTTTTCTCTGAGCAATCAACACCCTTAACAAGAAGCCCGATAGGCGAAAGGCTTGAAAAGATAGAAGCCACTGGCAATAATAACACACAACTTGCCTGTGAATAACAAAAATACGTCGGTCCAGTGCCGACATAATGTGCGGCCGTCCGGCTAAAGCTGAGCAACTCTAATCTTAACCCTAGCATTTGAGCTGGTTTTTAAGCTGAAAATTGGCACAAAGGAAGAATGCGTTCACAACAATGTTGGTTTTTTGCGTTTTCAAAATATTTTAGAATATTTTTTTAAATCGTGAAACATAATATAAGCTAATGATGCTATTGTAACTACGATGAAAACTAACCGACAACTGGCCTTCCAGTTTTGTACTGCTCTGACGTTTTGAACCTAGAACAATAATAAGCACATACATGTATCTGTGTACGATCGTCATTTAATAGTAGGCCAATAAGCCTGTGTATAACAAGAAACCCAGCTGTCGCCAAACTGAGACGACCGTACTGCTTATATGCGAAGGCCAGCGTCCGACTTCCGGTGCGAAAAGAAAGTCACAGAGTGACTGCAGTTCCATGCATGCACTCTATAATGGCGTAACGCCGCTATATCGAACGCTGCAATCAACGCTAAGACACGATACTGGCTGCAAGCAGCAACTTTGCATTCGAAATTGCGGCCAAACCACTGCAGATAGAGACACGGTTTCTACTGACAGCGTATAGGAAATCGTCAACGCCGTATCCAACTGTACTATCGCCGACCCTCTACGACGTACCGCTTAGCCACAATATCGCACGATTGACATACTATTGACATAGATCTAAGGTTGATGGTTTTTGTGTCATCTGAAAAGGCTTATGCGACTTCCTATTAGTGGCCAATAACAACTTTGGCTTTATCTCTCACCGTTTCTGCGATACGGCTACGATAAAAACGCACATTTTTCTACCCCACCTTTGTTCAACCCTAAATTTAAAAACGTTGCTTTGCACTGGGTGGCTGAAATTTTGCACGCAAAGAACCGTGACACTGGGATAATTAATTGTGTAATAAGTTTTTCGGTAAAATCTGCCGCTGAGCCACAAGACATGCGTTACAGACAGACGACAGACGACGACAAACGACACATCGTACCAAAGACTCGACCTAACGGCAGAGATGTTAAACGAGGCCAAAATCTTGAGGCCGAGGCCAGGGCTTGAGGCCGAGGCCAAGGCTATGAGGTCAAGGCCGAGGCCGAGGCCAGGGCTTCGAGGCCGAGGACAGGGCTATGACGTCAAGGCCGAGGCCGAAGCTAATTTTTCGAGGTCAAGGCCAAGGCCGATGCAAGCAAACTTACAAATAAAAAGTACTAACTGATGGTGAACAATGACAACATACAGTTTAATTTTAATAGACCTGTACTGATTAACTTTTTGTTATTCACTACATATGATTTCAAATCAATCAAAGAATCTTCAATTCATTTTTCCAGGTAATCAGAAAGACCATTGAAACAGCAAAATTCAACTACTGATTGTTGTTATTTTTCTTAAACTCGATCAAAATCGAAAAAAACGATCACGACGATGACGACGATAATGATGATGATGGCGACAACAGCACGTTTGCGATGGCTTTCTGCTATGGCGAACACAAATTATCCTACTGATGCTGCTGATGATACAGTACACAAACTGTGATGCCACAGCTCAGAAAGTTTAGACGTCAAGCTCTCACTATACTATAATGATTCGGTAGTGAACACTAGGCGGTCGTATACAAGTGAGTAAATCATACTGTAATCACACGTTGATTATCTGATTGTTATCAGAACTTGACAACCAGACTGAGGCCAAGCCGAGGCCAAATGTTTGAGGACAAGACCGAGGGCAAGGCTAAATTTCCGAGGCCGAGGCCAAAGCTTTGAGGCCGAGACCGAGACCAAAATTTTGGCTTCGAGATCGCTTCGGCCTCGAGGCTTTAACATTTCGGCCTAACGGTCGGCCAAAAATAACACTGCTAGTGTTTGGTATATTGACAAAAAATAACAAAAAACTAACCAACTTAACTTTATACATAGGCGTAATAAAAATAGTCTAGCATCTATATGAAACTGACGCGGCGATGCTGTCGGCCATTTGGTATTTGCCGGTCTGCCAGTGAAACCAAGTCTCGTACAAAGTTGTCACCGTCGGCCTGTCTTCTACATCGTGCACGTAAAATCTGCGCTCCAGCAAACAAAACATAATGCGTTTTATAAAAAAAGAGTAAATTCCGGTACTTGTTATATCACTACTTATATGAGACGGACGCAAGACCAAAACGGCTTTACAATTTCGGAATTGGCAGCTGATTGGCATAAGCTAGTGATACCGCAGCGCACTATGCGGCCATCCATAACCAGCGTCAGCGAACAATTGGACCCGCGGTTTGAAGCAAGCAGACATACCACCGCTCCAGTCAGCCACACAAGGCTTTCGTAGGCCGTAAGCTACTCATTTTCCATCCCACGGAGGGTAAAAGGCTGAGTTGGCTTGAGCACACGGTAAAACTTGCTCGAGGTTGTTTGCAGATGACCGCCAGTGAGAATCAAACTGTAACCTGAAAGTTACGAGTTATGTGCTTGTTGCCTGTGAATCTCCCCGAATCTGTCTGTCCCGGAAGCTGTGTGCCCCTGAGATAGGGAGATTCGAAGGTAGTCTAAAGCCCAGTCAAAAATATGCATTGAAAATTGCAACCAAACAGTACCGATAGCAGAATAAACAGACTCAGTAATCAGCTTAACAGTATCTATACCCATCGTATCCATAATCCATTTCCCTAGATGTTACCTAAGTCCGTCGATTTCGGCCGGCGTTCTTAGCCGTTCGATGACAAGCCCGACGGTGTCTTCGCTCCTCTGCGGTGAATGGGGAATCCGCGCCGGCAACAGGAACATCTGAATATATTAACCAACCAATCAATCAAAAAATAATCACTTATGTACACGAATGACCAGTGCAGTACAACAAAAGCCTTAAAAGTATATCCCAAAATAGTGTGCAAATTTTCAAAAGTTAATCAAGGTTAGATAAAACGCTCGCTGAAAAAGTAATGTTTTAAGGTTCCGTTTAAAAGACGCAGTGTCACAAGTCGGGCTTAGGCCTATGTTAAAGCGACTGTGATTAACGTGATTTGACCAGGGATGTGCACGAGACCTTCTGAGCCGAGACCGAAACGAGACCCGAGATCCATGTCTCCGAGACGAGACCGAGACGCTCAAAATTTTGTCCGAGACCGAGACGATACGTTGCAGCTTCCGAGACGCTGGCCGAGACCTTGAAGCTCCCGAGACTCTCGATAGTCTCGGGAGCTTCAACGTTTCGCCGAGACGTTTTTCGTAGCGTATGGTGAAAGACATTGACAATGAAAAAATTATACGGATTAATTAACTCACACCGTGGTACGCATTTTCTAGGTCACTTTATGACGAAAAAAAACTGACATGACATAATTCTGCTTTATGATAAAGAAGTAAATGAAAAAGTAAAGACACTGTAAACGAATATGTCTAAGCCACAATGTCATGCTGGTTAATATCGCTCTAACTGCAGCTACAGTATGCACGGCGAGGGCCTGCACAAAACGTCTTGACGAGACGCAATGACCCAAGACCCGAGACGAGACCTACAAAGACGAGACCGAGACATATTACTCTGAGACCAGACCCGAGACGCATTAATCCGAGACCGAGACATTGAGGATTTTGTCCGAGACGAGACCGAGACGAGACGTTAGTACGTCTCGAGATCGTCTCGAGATCGAGACGTCTCGACCGAGACCACATCTCTGGATTTGACACTTGACTGCTGCACAGTAATAATTACGATACTAAAAAATAAAACTATTCCATGCAAACGAAAGTCAAAACTAATCCCCAGAATTTTTGGCTCCTATAGCCTTTCGGGGGATGACCCCCATTAACCCCTTTGTCTACGTCACAGACTGTGCCAAACCACATCTCTTAACTACGAGTTGTCAAGCTTGAAAACGGAGGAGTAAAAAGTGACCCCCTTTCTTTGTTGACCAATTAACAGTTAGGTCAAGCATTGGTTACGATATGTCGTCTGTCTGTCTGTCTGTCGTCTGTAACGCATGCATTGTGGCTAAACGGTACGCCATAGAGGTTGGCGGTGATATATTGTTGGAAAGGGCGGTGACGATGTTTCATAGGTCGTCAATACCGGTAGTAACCATGTCTTTATCTGCAGCGATTTGGCCGCAATTTTAAATGCAAAGTTGCTGCCTGCAGCCTTCACCCACGTGCGCCGAATTAGGCTACTGCAGGCCAGTCGTATTCGTATCCTCGCGTAGATTGTAGCGTTCGATATAACAGCGTTGCCGTAGCGTGTATAGAACCGAGAATGCAGTCACTCTTGGAAATGGCTTTCTTTCTGTGACCAGAAGTTGCGAAAGCTGGCTTTCAAATACAGGCGGTACGGTCGGCCTTCCCTAGCGATAGCGACAGCTGGACATTTTGTAATTTACCTCTCCTTCTCTGATGATAATATCACGATGTTGGTTTCGCTCGACGACCTTCAGCATCATGTCTCCTTTCAGCTGCAGGAATAACTGCCGTACAAACAATAATTACTAAAGTTTAGACATTTTTCTCATTGCAAGTACACACGATCGCCTCTTGCACTTTGCAAGACTTTACTATCTTAATGTATAGGCTTGTCGGCTTTCGTAGTGTTATAAAATGCAAGCCAATGGCCTACTTTTGGGGCTTTTTGAAAACTCATAATAACGTGTCATAATGCCATTGTTTTCTTCTGTATTCACGGCGTGTAAACGTAGAGGCAAAAAGTTGCAAATTGCCGACAGAGAAGATCATGCTTGCTCAAAATTTCAATTTTGTCATAATTACACCAAAATTGAGGATTTGCAGCCACAGGTTTTATATTTTTGGAAGAAAGTTTTGCAACAATAGGAAAATTTTCCGACAGACTAAAACTCAGAAGAGCATTCGTTCCCAATAGCCCCCCCCCCCACGATGGCATTGACAAACTTTAGGTATACCTCTTCTCCTTCTTCCAAGTGATAGTCAAGTCTTTCGTTTGGGCCACCAACGAACATCACGTTGATCTGAACATCGTGCCTGTGAACGACAACAAATAACCATTAGGCTTATGCTAGCATATACTACAACGATTACCATGGTTCAGTCACCCGCCAGGAACATGCATGCCCTAAAACCAGGTAGGTTTTTTCGGGGTAAACTTTTTGGTATAACTCTCACCACGACCTACTCAAAAGCCACCTGAAACTTTCTTTAATTCCAGTCTCTTCTTTTAGTAAGAACGCCTTTTTTGCAGGAACGTTGTTGAGAAAAATAATATTGACGGATAGGCCCCTATATATTTGCAATTTTTGGGATGTTTATTAATATAATTATTGATGTCCATAATAAGCAATTGTCATTGATTCTGATAACTTTAAACTATAAAACCCTAAAATATTTTAAAACACGGTTTCAGCGCAGAAACTAGGCCCCTATACAAGATGTTACGCGCCGGGAAACTGTGAACTTTGAGAGAAAACTAACTGTACATCGCGCCGATCGACACTCGATAGCAAACATTTCGTTGCCGGGGCTCTAGAACTGACTGTGGATTTTACGTCCTGAAAAACAGCGCAAATTTTCTGGCCTAAAGTAGACTGTCTGTATAGGCATATTCGACTTACATGAGCTTGTTGCAGATAGGCGGCACGAAGCATTGTTTGTTCTGCTCGATCCATTTCGATACGTTCAACATCACAGCCTCAGACGCCATCCTTCTGACTGATAGCTTGGACCTAGACTTGATTCCTTCCACTGGTGCTGTTGACGACGTTCACATTATGTGGTCTATAGTTAGGTGACAGTCGCGCCTTGGACTTTGCGATGTCGTACGGAGACGGGGCATGGTGCGATGTAGCCTACTTAATGTTATCATCCCAAAGTTCACCATCTGCCAATATAGACGCATATAGGCCTATAAACGCGTGGTTCCTAATCAGATTTATTAGTCTTCATTTAATTACTACAATAACCAACAGTATTCAAGCTCGTTTTTCATTGCTGTTCAAAACTCTGCACTAAGAAGAGCAAGTCAGCAGGAGAGACGAGCTTGAATAATCATGGCCGTCACTTTGGCATCTGCAATTCGCGTAATCTCTACCCGCGCTGAAAGCTTATATAGCATCGACTCCTGAGACTGACTATAACAAGTCCAAAGTAACTTGGTAAGAGGCGAAATCGCGCTCGCTGGTCCACGCAACTTCTCGTTTCTGTTCTATAGTTGATATGAGAATTCGACTAATCGACTCACTAGTTCTCCCTTCCTATGGGGGCCACGGAGTAAATATTTCACATGGTGAACCCCGCAAGTGTACCGGTAGACGGCAAGTGACATCCAATTCCATCGGTTTAAGCTAGGTGCACAAAAGCGAGAGACGACAGACAGTCTGACAGATGACAGAACACGCTACGGAGAAATGGGTAGCTATAGGCGGAGTCGCTTGCGTTAGAATGACTTCGCCTAAAAGTAAGCCTGGCCTAACTTCGATATGTATCCTCATCAAAATACTAAGATTTTCAAAATTCCTTAGCCCAATCCTAGGTAAACTTGAAAGACATTTTACACCCCATCAGCTAGTAAACGCACAGTAAAATAAGTCTACAGCATAAAAGCTAGGCCTACTTTCTATAACTCCCTACATTTTACGACGTAGGCCTAGTGTAGTGACGCGTTAGAAGTGTGACCGCGTGACGTGATCTTTAACGATCACAGTTGCAAATTTACTGCACAGTAGATTTGTTTAAGATTTTGAAAGTACAGTTAGGTAACATTATTTTGTCGTAACACGCAACAGCTACGACCAAAACTTCAAGGCTTACTTAGGCCAGAAAAATTCTTGTGCTTCCGTTTGCCGTCCGTCTATAGAAAACTCCCCTCAATTGCCTGAAATCCTTACTGAGCCCACAAAAATATTGGTGGTTTTTTGTTTGTTTCCAAAGTTTTACGGAAACAAAACTGTCTGCATACGTTTATTATGCCTCGGCACTTTCTACTTCAGTTCTCATGGGTACTAATGCGATTCTATAAATGTGATTCAAAAGAATAACGAATATCAGTATGGCAGAAACATTTAACTCGTAAGCATATATGCCTAGATAACACAAAATGGACTTCTACTGAATGTACCACGTTAAGATTCAATCGGCGGTGATTATAAATGATTCATGGTGGACAGATGTCGTCAAATTTTGGTTTGCATAGAGACGTCAAAATTGTAAGGATGGCGTGAAAAACACGCAAATAACTGAAAGACATTTGTTTCAACCTGTATTCGGCACAAAACGCTATCAGACATCAGTTGCAATACATCTTGAACAGTTAAAACTACGGCATACTACAGTCACGCTTTAATGGCAGTCAAAAATAACACAAAAAATGGTGTAATTAATATTAGTCACACATCAAACACAGCAAATAACAGTGATTACACAGCAAATTCTGCCTGTTGACGACCGATACATCGCTTGAACAAAAATCACCGACACACTAACATGCGGATAATGCATAAACATGACTAATTAACTGCCTAAATGTCCTAATGACACGTGCATATATTACAACATGACATTAAGAAGGACACAGTGGACGCTATATACATACATTAAACCCAGATCATTACAGTGGCGAGGCCATGGCCCAGCCCCTCACCCCTCGCTTAATCCCCCAGACACTATATAAGCATAGACGTTTAAACTGCAATAAATATGCCATTTTGTTTAGTTGATTATCAGCAAAATAATTAAATAGTTGCTACCAGATCTTATATTTCAAAGCTATAATGCACCAAATCCGATTTCGGCTGGGGCTCCGTCCCAAAACCCGCTGGGGGAGCTTACAGCGCTCCCCCATACTCCCTAACTGCATTTTAAGGGTCATACTTCTAATGGGAGAGAGGGAAAAGAGGTGAAAAAGGAAAAGCGAGGAAGAGAGAAAAGAAAGGACAATGAACGAAAGAGAGAAAGAAATGACAGGAAACTCTCCCCCTAATTCACATTTTTGGCCATGCCACTGAATCATTACAGCAGTAAATATGCTCGCTATCAGCCTATCACTCGTGCACCAAAAAACGATGCAACTGAACAAACTCACAGGCTGAAGCAGTAACTAATATTAGTTCACCAAATTACAGCCTTTATTCGCCGATTTGTTGACGTTTCAGCAACCACCGTTGCCTTCAACAAAACAACATATAACAGTGAACTGAAATCATTCCGAAAACGGCAAAGAAGGCATAAACAACGGTTGCTAAAACATCAAGAAATTTGAGCTAATGCTCATGAAACGCACGACAGCCTATAGCAGTTCCTGTTCCAGGTTGTCTTGGCATACAAATGTATCTCTAGCCATTCCGCCACAACTTGAAAATCGCCCAAAATCGTCAACATTTTTAGTGAATTTGTTTTCTTGTAGTGAATAATTAACTAAAGCTCTTTCTTTAATAGGCTACATGCCATGCCTGCGTTGCTGCTGGTGACGTCAGAGACAATGCACAATCTGCTGGTGACGCACTGACGTCATTATTGTCATGACATCATGCCGCTGTAGGCAGACAGAAAATCTGACCGACACATTACCTCCTCTATTCACTACTATAAATTAGCGAAAATAATAAAAGCTGTAATTTGTCAAAGAGTTTGTCAGTGAACGATGCAGTTAGTCACAACAGTATACTCAAGTCATCAGTGAAAAGCGTGCAGGGCACATGTAATACTGTTAACAGTATTGATCACTCGTTAATACTGGATATAAATCAAGCATATAAAGTAAAGTAACTGAACTGAACTGACATGGTTTAGTTTTGCACGAACTGACCAACGGGCAAGCAGGGGAAACCCATTGCATTACTGCTTGCCCATCGGTCAGTTCATCAAAAACTATGTCAGTTCCATGTCAGTTCGACGCAGTTCAGTTCAGTTAGGTCACTCCGTACGTGCCTTGACACACTGCGGTGCTGCGACAGATGTATCAACGCGCATAATTAACGAACCGAGTAAAACTGCAACAATAAAGTTTGTGAGATTAACTCACAATTTCACCACTAATCTGCCTCTCATCAAAAAAGAATTGTGTACTAATAACAAAGCAAAATCCTCTGTATAGTAAGCTAAAAGCCAATGTCACAATGTACTGCTTTGCGATCAGTGAGTGAGTGAGTGAGTGAGTAGGGTTCAACGTCGCACCCGACACAGTATAGGCCATTTTGGGGACGGCCTTCCCAGGCGGAATGCACACAAACACATAATAATGGAACAGCAAATTTAACCTTTACAGAAATACAAAACACAAAATACCAAAAAACAAGCTAAACCTATACTTGTAAGAACTCAATTATACGCGTGCATGTAATTAACATAATGGTAGTTCTAATAATCTTCCCTGTTATCCTCCAGACAGACATCAACGTAATAATGCTGTCTATTGGAGGACAGGGGGCTGCGATCAGTGAAAGAGCTCTCGACTGATGTTGAGGTAAAAAAGGTACCTCAGGTTAAATAACCGAATGAGATTAAGGGAGATTTTATCTAATAGCTGCAGGGATGAAGGGCAAATTGAGTGTGAGTGACTAAGATGTAACATACCACTGCCAGGCACAGTATAGGTCATTTCGGGGACGGCCATTCCAGGCAATGCACATGCACATAATGATGGAACAGAAAGTTTAACCTTTACAGAAAAAGGTCCAACAGTTCAGTATGCTAAAATTAACTGCATTAATGACGGACACACAGTGATCAACCTGATTAGCAAGATCAGAGTGACCCAGGGAATATAATGCAACCAACATAAGCACGCAACGAAACCGCAAAAAAATACATGTGCAGCGCAGAAAATATTACCAAAACAATTTCAGTGACGAAAAACAAGCACGAGAAAAGTGAATCGAATCAATTGATCACCAAATTTTTTAAAGAAATAAACAGGAAAAATCAACAAATTGCTAACAAAGTAGCAACAATGTGCCACCAAATAAAACTGTCATTTAACTGAAAGCAAAAGTCTAATAATTTGTACTTAGTTCGCCTAAAAAGACATAAGTCATGTCCCACTGAACAAACAGCAGTCACTATGAAGAAGCATCATTCGAAACAATAAAGTGTGTAACTACTGGCAAACAAACTAACAACGCTACTGTGACAAGAAAACACACAAAAACATAGAAAATGCCAACAGAAACTAACAAACAAAACAGTTCACTACGACAATTAAATCAAAGTTGAAAGTAATCTTACATCTCAAGGAAAACAGCCGAAGCAGTAAACAAACATACACTTTTAAGTTTTAACAAAACAAATACTACAGCCAACGCTACTAATAATACTAGTAACTAAAGGTTTTCACCTAAATTAAATGGCAACTAATGTGAACTCCCAAAGTTTGGTGGTCTCACAGTTATCTACATAAGTTAATAATATGTCACAGTATGTTGGAACATAATTTAACAAAAAAACTACAGTGAGTTTTCATAAGTAAAAAACAGAGCACAATTTAAGAAAGAAAAGGTTATGCATAATTCCCACAACTCTTCAACACAATGGACACAATTCCTCTTGCAAGTTAATAATAGAAGTTGCAGAGACTGACAAATGAAGAAAAATGCCACAAAACAAAATACTGCCAATAATTGAAATAAAAATCACAAAACAACATTAACACGTAACTTGATTCTCCCCAGACCCCAATATTATGCACTGTAGCTAACTGTCCACTTAGCAGGTTTTGGGAAGAGGAAAACCTGACATACCAGAGGAAGCACAGTCAGATACAACATTTGAGCAGCAGACGCACTCAGAGTAAGCAAGATGTTACAACAAATAATAAACACAAAACTCCATGCCTCATTTACATCCACACAAAATGTAAGCCTTGTTCGGGATTTTTGCATAAAATCACAGGCTGAAACAGCAACTAGTAAACCAGCAGGATTGGAAAATAGGTGATATATATTCTCCAAATTATAACCTTTATTTACCAATTTCTCTTCACTTCCAAATTCCATTCCCTCCTATCTATGACAATTTTTTGCCGTGGTGACATACAGCCGTAAACAGAAATCACAGAGGTGCTAACGAAACCAGCCGGATACAAGGCTGAGACAGAGGTGCAAAGAAAGTGTGTGAGTAGGGTTTAACGTTCCGCCCAACACAGTATAGATCATTTCGGGGACGACCTCTACAGGCAGAATGTGCACAAACACAGTAAGTTTAACCTTTACAGAAACACAAAACACAAAGAAAACTAAACCTAAACTGGTAACTTGTAAGAACTCCAACATATGAACGCATAAGTAACTAACTAATCTTCCCTGTTATCCTCCAAATAGTCATCAACTTCAGAATGCTGTCTATTGGGAGGACAAATGCGTTAGAGAATAACCAACTGTTTACGAACTATAAACATCAAGACGAAGATTTTTCTTAACTTCTTGAGTTTAAACTTCAAAGTCCTAGCAGTCATTGCAGTTCAGAAACACGAGTTATTCTAGCAAATCATATTGTCTTAACTTCTAAATATTAATTAATGCTTTAAATTTTCATGGCCAATTTCTATGAAGCCAAAGCCAGACACCATGACGAAAAGGCCAGATACTATAAGGCCAAGGCCAAATAATTTGGCCACGAGGCATAAATTCCCTGAGAAATCATTCCAAACAACAGCGTTTGCAAAACAACTGACAAATTAGTAAATAACTTTAGGTCATAACTTGATGAATTCACACATATTTGTCCGACATATATTGCCAACTATACTAGAACTTGTTGAGTTTTGTATCCTCCACCCACTGGAATCTTCACCATGACCTTTGACCCTCAGAAGGTAATCAATGCATCTTTGTAAAGAATCATTCACCACTAGATAAAGTTTAGTGAACGTCATGTCATGATCGCAATGATACCGGATACACTAAGTAAAGCAAGCCTGACAATAATATCTTGGCACATTTAGCCAAGCTAAGACCTTGACCTTTGACTATAAAACCCAACTTTATCAGTCTAAAGTTTGCAGTGAAAATCCGTTGAAGCAGATATTGCTGAAATGTTACAAACACATATACTGGTACACATACACAAAAATCGCCAGAACACACCAAAGCAATGCCTCTAAATCAACCTACAACAGGAGGTAAGAGGCATAAAACCTATCAGTTACAGTAGCACAGAATAGGTAATCATCCGACCACAAAAACTAAATTTCACAACAAGTATGCAAGGCACAGATCAGAAATTTGAGAAAATGGACAATACGCACATGCAAATAACACTCACAGAATCTACTCCACTGTTTTTTATCCTAAAAATCCCCAACAGAAATTCTGCATCAAACATGCAACGGCACATGCACCATGGACTTATGTAACCTTAACAGCCAAGCGAGACAACAAGCTGGCCATTTCAATGAACCAATTATGAAAAATACAGACAAATATATGTATTCTATTTATCACAGCACCTCCTAATGATATCCTTCTCTGAAGATGTGACGTACAGTTGCTTGGTTAGCAAATGAATGACACAGTGGCAGAAATAAATACTGCAGACAATAAAATATCTACGAATGCACATCGGATATGTGTGCACACAGCATGATAGAATGGCTATGCCTTTGCCTGCAGAGCTGTTTGAGTTTGGTAATATTTAACTAATTTCTACATAAACGTATTTGGAAAAGAGAAAACAAACTGCTACAGATGCTTAGCGTATACAGTTTCCCATTTCACAACCACGAATGAGCAACGTTGCCACACGATTTCGGAAAAAAATACTCTGATGAGACAACAATTGGTAGTAAAAATACTCAAAACCCATGCTGAAGTTTCCCATAGCAGCTCATAAGAAACTCACCAGAAAAATTCCGACGAATGCAAATACGCAGCGATTATGTGTTGACGTAAGTGTCACAGTAACCCAGAGGTAAACAAACAGATGTCTCATCGAAACTGAAACTGGGGAATTCCAGCACACAGCATGAACACCGAGATGTTAGATGGCATATTCAGCAGCTTGATGTCCGAGGGTACAGTACATGCATACCAATTAGAGCGATGTGCTTGTCACAATGCGCAAGTGAAGCTTGTTCAAATTGATAATGCTAAACACAATGTGATATTCGTTACACACATTACAATCGTCAATGCTGAACGCTGGATTTGGCAATTATCTGAGATCACGATATAGACAGACAGATAGACAACTGAACACACTGTCACTGTGTCTGGAAAAAAACTGCCCCTATAAACCGAACAAGAAAACTTCATAAAACGCATTAGTTTTTTTGCATGTAGATGCAATTTTCATGCCAAATTCGCCAAACATATGATTGGAGCAATACCCCGGTACACTTTAAAAGGAATCATCAAAAATCACAATTCTCACTACTGCATATGCATGATTAATAGCGTTCCGAATGTTAGTATAAAAGATGAAAATAGTGTAATGCGGTAAATGCAGTTCACTGAAATTTACACAGTGTGCCTAAATGAGTACCATATATATGAGTACCGTATACGAGGATCATCCCAAAAGTTTCCGGCCTCAACATATTAGACAATAATATTTTTCACAAACTATACATCAGTGAAACGTAAATCGTTTACTGACTCATACAAGTCTGTTGTGGATATGACGTCATTGTAATTTATGACGTCACAAAGCACTAAACCGAAACGATTTGGAGCGCTAACGCAAACAGCATAAAATCGGGTTCGCTGTTTTTTTTCAGTCTGTAGCTGGATTTGTAAAAGTGGGGCCCCGTGGCATCTAATTTTGTGAAAACCTTGACAAATATGCATGTAAATTTCTCATTTGTGTACGTGAATATACAATAGCTTAAATTTGTGCTGACCACAAATAAAAGCATTCGAGTGAATTATAGTTTCATGCAAAAATGAGAGGCAGTCAACAATTTTTGAGTGTCAATATATTACACAAACAATTTTTATTGTCTATACATCAGTAAAACGTACTTTTTTGCCTATTCGTGTGAGCAGCTTGTGGAAGTAATGTCATTGTAATTTATGACGTCATAGAGCATTAAGCTGAAACGATTTGGAGCACTAACGCAAGCATTTGAATCAGGCTGGTAGATGCATTAAACTTTTTCAGTCTGTAGCAGGATTTACCAACCTGGGGCTCCGTGGCATTTGATTTTATGAAAGCCCTGACAAATACGTTTATGAATTTCTTATCTGCATCTGTGGGTATACTATAGTCTAACCTGTGGTGGCTGCAAATAACAGCATTTCAGACAATTACAATGTAATGCCAATATTTAACAGTGTCAACAAAATTTTATTAAAAATATTACTGTTCATTATATCAGTTGTGTTAATGGAAGGCCAATCAAGATTTGTGACTACTTTCATGGGCTGGGAGCGAGCCCCACACCGTAGTCCCCTAATTTCAGCACTGCACCTTAGTCCAAAGTCTACAGTTACCCATCTGGCTGTTCACGATTATGATTTAGTACTCCAAGACCACTCAATAATGCCCTGACCCAAATGACTATTATCTAGTTTGAAATCTGAAATTCGATCATAGTGGTGTCTGCTATTCATGATGATGAATGACTCGAACCTCTTTCGCTGACACTGAAAACTGTTTCTACGACGATGTAAATTACAATGACGTCAGAGCCGCAGCAGACTCATATGAGTCAGTAAAGGATGCACATTTCACTGATGTATAGACTGTGGAAAATATTGTTGTCTAATATGTCGAGGCCGAAAACTTTTGGAATGACCCTCGTACATGCCAATGAATTGCATCTACACTGTGTCTAAAAAAACATCCAGTACATTTCAACTGTAACTTGAACAAAAATGATCAGATTTTAATAATTTTCGGTATGAATATTTCTGAGACAGCTAGCCATGAAACAATCATTCAGTTTCCCACAACACCCAACGTCTGTTGCTGCATTACCTGGGGAAAGCAGAACCAACCAAATATTACAATGTGGTATCATTACTTAATCTAAATAATGCACAAGAACACATTTTTGTTTACATTTTTTCACATATTGACTGATATTTCATCAAATTATTTTGTTTTTCAACTGCCTACAGTAGAATTGCTTGAAATGTCAGCCCATTGTGCAAACACAGATGATTTCTCCATGCATTGATAGCAGTGTCAATAATGTTCTGCTCCAGATTAATCCAGACTTCACCAGTCAGTTCTTGAATTCATAAACATTCCTAAACTTCATTTGATAGACACACTGCTGCATGCCAGTCAAACCTTGTAATCAACTGGTTGCTGGGGGCCACAGATATAGATAAAATTTATTTACGTTTTTTTTCAATCATTTTAACACATATTTTGCTTGGTCAGCTTTCCCCAGGTAGTGCAGAAGCAGACATTAAATGAGGTGGTAAACTGAATGTCCATTTGATGGCAAACTGTGCCAGAAATATTCACACCAAAAATTATTAGAATTGAATACTTTTTCTTCAAGTTACAAACGAAAATGTCTGGGATGTTTTTTTGAGACACTCTATATGTTACAGTATTTTTAATGGGGGCAATTTTTTCTGGACACACTTTGCGTGATCAGAATCGAGGGGGGTAATGCCGAGCGCCAAAAATTTCGCATCGGGGGTAATTTCCGAGCGCAGGTGAACGTTTTGCTTGTTGCGAAGTTGTTCCATGGTTTTGCCAACGGTGGCGTTGGCCTGGAGTTGGCCAGGTCGAAACACCAAAATTCCGATAAAAATTCCCCAAAAATTGGGGGATGGGGCTAGGTTTCCCAGTTTTGGAACTTAAGCAGGGGCTAAGGCCCCCTATCGTGTGGGGACAAAATTTCCCCCAAAAACCCTTTGGGGGAGCAGATATTAGGGGTAAAAATTTGAACTTTGGTCTCGATTTTCTTGAAACTGGTAAACTTTGGTCCACATATATTGGCACTTTTCAAAAGCCCTCGATAAGTACTACAAGAAACACAAATAATGTGGGCCAAAGTTCAAAAACAAAAAAGCTATAAGGTCAAATTTTGAGAATAATTACAATTTTCTCAAAATTAGTGAACTAAAATGTCTCATATCTCGGAAACTGTTTAGAGTTTTGACCTAAAATTTTGCACACTTACTTCGCAGACACAAAAGTGTCTCCAAACCAAATTTTGTGGGCCAAAGTTCAGAAACAAAAAAGTTATTAAGTGATCAAATTTTGAACTTTGGTCCCAATTTTCTCAAAACTTGTGAACTTTGGTCCACATATTTCAGCATTGTTGGAAAAAACTTGAGAAGAAATACAAGGCAACCAAATATTGTGGACCAAAGTACAAAAACCAACAAACTATGAGGGGTCAAATTTTGACGATGATTCCGATTTTCTCGAAATTGGTGAACTTTGGTCCACATATTTTGATGTTTTTGAAAAGCCCTCAGGAAGGGCTACGAACCACCAAAATTTTGTGGGTTTAAGTTCAGAAACGAAAAAAGTTATTGAGCGATCAAATTTTGAACTTTGGTCCCTATTTTCTTGAAATTGCTGAACTTTGGTCCACATATTTCGGAATTGTTGCAAAGTCCTCAAGAAGGTATACAAGACACCCAAATTTTGTGGGCCAAAGTTCAGAAACAAAAAAGTTATCGGGTGACCAAATTTTGAACTTTGGTCCCGATTTTCTCAAAAACGGCGAAATTTGGTCCACATCTTTCGGCATTGTTGGAAAACCCTCAAGAAGGTATACAAGACACCAAAATATTGTGGGCCAAAGTACAAAAACAAAAAAGTTATGAGAGGTCAAATTTTGACGATGATTCCGATTTCCTCGAAATTGGTGAACTTTGGTCCACATATTATGATGTTTTTGTAAAGCCCTCGAGAAGGGATACAAACTACCCAAATTTTGTGGGCCAAAGTTCAGAAACAAAAAAGTTATCAGGTGATCAAATTTTGAAATTTGGTCCCGATTTTCTCGAAAACGGTGCACTTTGGTCCACATATTTCAAAATTGTTAGAAAGCACTAGGGAAGGGCTGTAAGGTGCCAAAATACTGTGGGCCAAAGTTCAAAAACAACAAAGTTATGAGGGGTCAAATTTTGACGATGATTCCGATTGTCTCAAAATTGTTGAACTTTGGTCCACATTTTGTGATGTCTTTGGAAAGCCCTCGGGAAGGGCTACAAGCCACCAAAATTTTGTGGACCAAGGTTCAGAAACAAAAAAGTTCTTGGGTGATCAAATTTTGAAATTTGGTCTCGATTTTCTCTAAAATGGTGAACTTTGGTCCACATATTTCGGAATTGTTAGAAAGCCCTAGGGAAGGGCTACAAGTCACCAAAATTTGGTGGGCCGAAGTTCAAAAACAACAAAGTTATTGGGTGATCAAATTTTGAACTTTGGTCCCGATTTTCTCAAAACCGGTGAACTGTGGTCCACATTTTTTAGCATTGGTGGAAATATCCGTGAACGGTCTACGACATGTCAAAATTTTGTGGGCCAAAGTTCAAAAACAACAAAGTTATGCATCAAAAACCCTAAAATTATGGGGGGTGTGACACTTCATGGGCCCATAGCAAAAAATCTACTCTACACATGTCCCACTTTGTTTCGTTTTTTCAAAAGCACTTTGGACGGTCTATCGAAAGAAATAATAAAAAGTGGGGGTCTCAGAGCTCGTTTTCAAGATTCCGGGGGTCGAAGTTGGAGAACCCCAAAATTCCGAAAATAATTCCCCAAAAATTGGGGTTTGGGGTTGGGTCCCCCAATTTTGGAACTTAAGTAGGCCCAAAGGCCCCCTATCGCCCCGTGCCAAAATTGCCCCCCAAAACTCCCTGGGGAGGAGATATCAGAGGTCGAAATTTGAACTTTGGTCCATTTTTGTTCGAAATCGGTGAACTTTGGCCCACTTTTTCGGCATCTTTGGAAAGCCCTTCGGCAGGGCTACAAGCCCGCCAAATTTCGTGGGCCTAAGTTCAAAAACAAAAATTTCGCTCCGAATTAACATGGGAGCCCCCTCTGCCCATACAAGAAAAAGATAGCGGGACCCATGAGACTGTATCGGAATCGAGTGATATCAGTTAAACATTCCTCCACACTCTGCGTGATCGGAATCGAGGGGGGCAATGCCGAGCACCAAAAATTTCGCATCAGGGTTAATTTCCGAGCACAGGTGAACGTTTTGCCTGTTGCGAAGTTGTTCCATGATTTTGCCAAATGTGGCATTGGCCTGAAGTTGGACAGGTCGGAACACCAAAATTGGGAAAAAATTACCCAAAAATTGGGGGATGGGGCTAGGCCCCCAATTTTGGAACTTAAGCAGGGGCTAAGGCCCCTTATCGTGCAGCGACAGAATTTTCCCCCAAAACCCGTTGGGGGAGCAGATATTAGGGGTCAAATTTTGAACTTTGGTCCCGATTTTCTCAAAACGTGTGAACTTTGGTCCACATATTTCAGCATTGTTGGAAAACCCTCGAGAAGGAATACAAGACACCAAAATATTGTGGGCCAAAGTACAAAAACAAAAAAGTTATGAGGGGTCAAATTTTGACGATGATTCTGATTTTCTCGAAATTGGAGAACTTTGGTCCACACATTTTGATGTTTTTGGAAAGCCCTCGGGAAGGGCTACAAACCACCAAAATTTTGTGGGCCAAAGTTCAGAAACAAAAAAGTTATCGAGCGATCAAATTTTGAACTTTGGTCCCGATTTTCTCAAAATTGCTGAACTTTGGTCCACATATTTCGGAATTGTTGCAAAGTCCTCAAGAAGGACTACAAGGCCCCCAAATATAGTGGGCCAAAGTTCAAAAACAAGAAAGTTATAAGGGGTCAAATTTTGACGATGATTTCGATTTTCTCGAAATTGGTGAACTTTGGTCCAAATATTTTGACGTTTTTGGAAAGCCCTCGGGAAGGGCTACAAGCCTGCAAAATTTTGTGGGCCAAAGTTCAAAAGCAACAAAGTTATGAGCCAAAAACCCTAAATTTATGAGGGGTGTGACACTTCGGGGGCCCCAAACCTCAAAAAATGCTCGTTGACCCCTGATTTTTTTCCTCGTTTTTAGAAGTACTCTGGACGTTCTAACAACATGCAAAGTTAAAATAAAATCGTACTCGGCTAACTCGAGAATCAGGGGGTCAAAGTTGGAGAACCCCAAAATTCCGAAAAAAATTCCCCAAAAATTGGGGTTTGGGGTTGGGTCCCCCAAGTTTGGAACTTAAGTAGGGCCTAAGGCCCCCTATCGCCCGATGCCAAAATTGCCCCCCAAAACTCCCTGGGGAGGAGATATCAGAGGTCGAAATTTGAACTTTGGTCCACTTTTGCCCGAAACTGGTGAACTTTGGCCCACTTTTTTCGGCATCTTTGGAAAGCCCTTGGGCAGGGCTACAAGCCTGCCAAATTTGGTGGGCCTAAGTTCAAAAACAAAAATTTTGCTCCGAATTAACATGGGA
>Ga0056128_1000560_pt1 | contig 34348 bp, 20 predicted proteins | sample WorMetLIZISLAND2_FD_71113 | JGI IMG/M metagenome (GOLD analysis project Ga0056128, IMG submission 71113) | Marine gutless worms symbiont microbial communities from Max Planck institute for Marine Microbiology, Germany - Olavius geniculatus... ...
ACAGACAAACAGACAGACGATCGCCTTATGACTTAGGCATTGTTCGCATGCAACCTTCTATGACTGTCGACGCTTCTACCGACCGCTACTGGACGCTTTTACATCTAAACTCCACTACCTTCATCTGTTGTGGATTTCTCGAACAACAAATCGTACACTGTATGAATGCATGTTAATTAGAAATTAGAAATAAACATTTATGTGCGTACCTTCTTTTGGAAACAACGTTTTTAATAACACCGATATCAAATGATGATACACGTCATCTGTTCATATTCAGTACATTCGTTTCGTTTTCAGTTAAATAATAGAAAGTAAATCATTCCTATTTGGCGAACTACTGAAATGCACTATTCGACACAGCCGTCAACGCGGTGATGACAGGATACCGAGAAAGCTGTCACTGTCACTAACCATTACCGCCGTCCGCGCATGTACTTACTTACTTACTTAGTGCGGTCTAGCGGATATTCAGCGGCAACGGACACGTCGTTCGTCGTCATCGGTTTAATGATGTCTGTAGCGAGGTTTAGCCATCCATTAAACCCCAGCTGCGGCATCACCAGACGCAAGCTATGGCGAGTGTCGGTCAGGGTATCACGACTTTCTCTCGGCCCAGCGCACACATAACCTATGGATGCTGCGTCGGTGACGGCAAATCGGTAAAATCTGTACAAGTAATCTCCCGTGCACCGGCGAAAATCTTGCACGATCTCTGGAGGCAGATGAACGTCAGGTTTCCGGGTTCTGTGCACGTGAGCAATCAATGGCGTAACCAGAAGGGTTTTTTTCGCGAGAAACAAATTGTAGTGTGGCACATGCTGACTAATATAACGTTTTTCTTTGTTACTTACATTCGTTAAATATATTGCAATCAACTATAACAGTAACGGAATTGGCAGAAATATTATACACAGCAAAATTAATACAAACAAGTAAGTAAGTCTTTTTACATGTTAACTGAACACAAATATGAAAAATTGCAAAAAAAGTCCCGTATGCAGATGCGATTTGTATGGTGCGAAAATCTGGTGATAAATGAAATTAACAGCTTTTAAAATATCAGTCTAAAAAAATTTTAAAAGTCAGCTGGGTAGACAGTGGCACTAGCGAGAAAGTACTTCAAAATGCAGGAAAGCAAAAGACTCAGTTTAGCAAGCAGATGCATTGGACACATCTTGAAGCACGATTCACCAAAGTACCGCAAAGCATAATAAAAATAATGTTAAGTATTTTTTAATTTTTACAACTAGTAGAGTTGTTTTATGTCTTATTTTAATTCAGTTTAAAATTTCAGATATTTAATAAAAAATAAAGCCAACTAATGACAAATAACTTCAAATAACTAAAATTTGTACCTTTTTAATTTATCGCTAAGTACGGCTGAATGGGGTTTTCAGGTTAACGAAATTCGAGGTTATCGCTTCAATTCGTTTTTATTCCGTTTAGTAAATGTACAGTTATTCGCGTCCGTATGATAAATATCATTTTTTTACGAACGTCGTTACTTTCGCAAATACTAGGTGCGGCAAAACAGATTTGCGCAAAACCTCTTCTGTCTGCATGAGCTTCGTGCAGCAAGCCGGACCCTCACGAGTCGTCATTAGTCGTGTCAAGTCTCTGGGCTTCGTTTTGTCGTTACACGAACGACCGGCTTAAAACACGATCGATCAATCCGCCGGCGTCTTTAAATTACTGACGTTTTCGTTTTCTTGCGGATACGCCGCGGCTGATGAATCGCTGTTCGAAGCGCGGAGGCGTGTGCAACCATAGTACGGGGACCGGCTATTTTCCATCGCTGTAATTAACGAAACCTACGTCTGCAATCGCTGGTGCCTAAACCTACAATCAGCGAATAAAATTAGCTGTACGTCTACGGACCTGCTGCACAGGTCTTAGATCGTAGCAACTCGATGTCGCTCGAGTAAAACATCATCTCACTAGAGTACCCTCGCGCGATGTCGTCTATTGACGGGATATTTGCTCTTGAGCGGCAAATGTCACCGGCCATCGGCGGCATGCACACGGCTTTCAGAACGACAGAACCGCGAAGAAGTTGTGAAAAAAACTTTTATTCTGCACAGTCGTGTTCATGACGTACGACGCAGCGCATACTAAAAGCTGTGGTAGGTAATCTACGAACTGGTTTTATAGTGTCCTTGAGTTGGGACGATCGTAAAGACACCGGCGACGACACGATAAACCACATCAGAACGAAGCCGGCGTTTTCATTTAGCGTCAGGAAACGGCGCGGTTTGATCGTACATAGAGATGTGGACAAAGACAGCGGTTCTACATGCCCCGACCGACGTTATCCAAACTGCCAAAGAAATCTAAGTCAGTCAGAGAAAGCATAAAGCCGTTTACACACAACTCACACAGCTAATATCGCTCAGATTCAGTTCCACCACCTGGAGTTAACCTATAGCATGCATTTCATAAATCCATAAAACTTAGACATTTTTAATAATTTTTTTGTCTTGTTTGACTTTTCAGTTACTTATTTCCTAGTCTTACTTACAAAGCACTGAAATTTTAACTTTAATTTTTATAGTGTTTATCTGCATTTTATATTAACCTAGTCATCCTGCTGTTTGCGAATCAGCTTCGATTTAGCAACTCTCGTCGTGTCTTGTAACAATTTGATTAAAAATCGCAGCAATCCAACAGATTAGTCTCGTCGCTTACCGAAGGTAGTTCACTGGCTGTCAGTTTGTACAGTGATGCTGCTGTTACTGTCATGATGCCGCGATCCGTGTGACTGTCTGTCAGTCTCCGTAGCCTCGCGTGACGTCATCACTCGTCATTATATACGGCGTAATCGAATGACATCGCACTTATACGCACTACACCTGCTGTGAGCGCCGCCGCCGGTCACCGGTGACCGACATATATATCTTTGATCAACTGCAGTAGATCAGCTGTAAACAGCAGCCAGGAAATTGTGTTCCGCCTGACTGCAGTGCGAGACTTGGTCGAGCAAGCGTCGTGCTGTGAGTCGGCATAAACCCGAGCACCTCGACCTCCAGGTTCGAAATTCCCATCCAGGCATTTATGAAGACAATCCGGCCACGCGGTCATATAAACGCCTGCAGTGAGACTGCGATCCATGACGATTACGTACCGATGAACGCCGACGACTAGGTTCCTATATAATGCGACGCTGCATAGCCAAACATCGCACGGCATACTTTAGGCCCTCAACTACAGACACAACAAAGCCCCGAGCGATTGACATAATAAGTGACCTCTTGATTCTAAAGTATCGTTACAGCCACAGCTGAAAATGAGTCTCCGCGTCAAAAACCAGTGGCAAACCTAGCGTTGAATCACCAACCAAAGTGATCCTAGTTTTATCTAGTTTCTAAGACGTTTGTGTTTCAAAACGTTTAATTGAGTTGGAATAGATTACGGATCGAAAAAAATCATTTCTGGCTGCAGCAGAACGGTACATCGGCTAGGTTCGATCCGGTTGAGTCAGGTCGGGTCCAAAGTACTTCCGTAAAAAGTGGGTTCGGTTGGATCGGGTCCATGGGCTGGTGAGTCGGGTTGGGTCAGATACAGGTGGTCTATCCATGGCTAACTATACAGACTATGCTGTAACTTCGTCAAAAGAGTGCTAGCGCGGTATTCGTCGTGATTTCCTAAGGGTCGTAGAAATTAGGCTAATTGACAGCGTTCTGTCCAGCAGCGGAAAAAACGACCATACTATTTGTATACGTTCTCTAGGAGACGTGAAACGGTGCGCGCTTGCAGATAGGATATGCATAGCTTACTGCATATCCCCTAGTTGGCTCTTGAGAGTAAGCAATACATTTCTGATTTAACGACGTTTGCATAGCCAAAGCTCGTACATATTTTCGCCTATAAACCGCACCCGCTCACTAAAAATTTGAAAACAGTCATTTTATTTTCGAGCTTACTTTTCACATATTGCTGAAAACAAACGATGTTTTATCTCCATACTTTAACATCCCATAAACTAGCTCGGTTTTAATTTATACCCCCTTTTACGTCAAAAAAATATACAAACAATGACAAAATGGGTCTTGTTACAATTCATGATGTTGCGATTGTCCACGCTTTTAAATAAGTCTTTTAGAGAAAAAATACAAATATTTTGCCAACTAACGCGCAGATCTGGACACAAATCAGCTAATATTTTTATGCTTCGGTGTGAAGGGAAGTCCGCAGGGTGGTCATCGTCTGCGGACAGTAAATAAGACTGTATTGTGTCGAGCGAAAATAACGAATACGAAGCCTATAAACTGAGAACTTCCATCGCTTGATGATGACAAAGAGCTTTACACTGCAGAGCGGATCAAATGGTTAGAAAAATAGCGAGAGTTATTCTTCATACAATTATTATTCCAGAGATCCCGCCATTCTTTGAGTGGATTGGAAATACACAGGCCTATAAAGCTTATGCCTGCAATCGACAAAGTGAACCGACTAAGCTGTATTTAGTCGAAATCTCGATCTTGCTATCGGAATACTGACTTTGGCTGCAGCGCATAACAGTTCAGTTATTGGCCGAGCGTATGGTCGAGCCTTGGGTACTATGCGTGTGTCTGTCTTTTGTCTGTAACGCATGCATTGTGGCGAAACCGTACGTTGTAGGGGGTCGGCATGGTACCGTTGGATAGGACAATAAAGAGTTCCTATAGGCTGTCAATATAACCGTTTTTATCTGCAGCGGTTTGGCCGCAAAGTTGCAATGCAAAGTTTGAATGCAGTCATCAAACGTGCGCTGAATAAACGTATCGTATCCTAGCGTTAATTGTAGCGTTTAATATAGCAGCATCACCATAGCGTGTATGGGACATTCGGACTCTGTAATCGCTCTGCAGTAAATCGCTTTGTTTTCTCAACCGGAAGTTTTACGCCGATCTTTGGATATGGGCAATACGGTTGGCTATCCTAGCAACAGTTGGGCTTTTTGTCATTGCTTGTCAAGGTTGTGCAAATCATTACCACTACCTATGGTGGCTCAAAATAAAATACCCCGCCAAACAGTAGGCCTATGCAATTTCTCTGCCACCAGCTGCCGGATTACAAAACTTCTTGAAGCTGCTTAATCCTGACACTACTCCGAATCGAATAGTATACAATGTACTCACCGCACCTATTATGCAACAACACTACCAAGCATATGCGTTTAATTTTAAAAATCATAGAAGGGTGGGCTGTAAAAAAAGCTGTCAATCAGACTTTGCTAATGGTAATCCGGATTGCGATCCGGATGTATTGTTTCATGATCCAAATCATACGACCTAAATCTAGATTTTTTCTTAAAAATATTTTATTTACAACTGTGACTCTTATCGACAGCCAAGAACAAAACATGACAATCCTCGGCGGACTTACACGCTCTCTGTCTCCAGCTAATAATTTTCTGCCAGTGTCATTAGGATTCCCATAGGAAGACATTAGGGTCGTTTACGACCACGTTTGTATGGCAGCGGCGGGCGAATAACCTGTTATTTCTGTGCGTTTTTTTCTTCTTTGGTTACGGACCGAGCAGTAGATCTACCGCATGTTACGAGACGGACTGGCACGTAACAATATCAAGCACCCGTCTCGCAGCGGAGAAAATAACTGCAGAACGCCGTGGAAGCGGGGTTACCACGTCGGAATGTAATTTTGCGCTCCTCGCAACCCTCGCAACGAACAGTCTCAACCAAGGCGCACGCAGTCAGTCTTCATTATGTATTCATCGAATTCGACTTGTGTGGTCTGACGTCATGTTGAGAAAGAAATGGAGTCGAACAGACGAACATGAAGCGTATCAGTATTTGTTAATAAATATATGGTATGATCGCATCATACGACGTCCCTCATCCGTAGCACAGGGGCGCCAGGCTAGCTCTAAAACTAGTACAGAAATATACTAAGAAAATAAAATAATAATAAAAAAACTTTAGAAAACCTCTAGTGTATCGTTAACATGTTTATAATACAAGTAATTTGAGCAGTGATAAAACGTCGCCGGTGCAAAGTATTAGCTTTTGTTTGCAAGGAATTTATGATAGGTTGTGACGTCATTCATGTCAAACTCCGCAGCAGAGATGCTATACTCTGGAACTGGGCCTCAGTACACTGTACAGTCATGTATTTTTGGCAATAAAAACGTAGCGCTACTATTTTGTGCGATAAATCAACAGACTTGATCGTGAATCTGTCCGGATGCTTTCCGTGTCTGAACACACTATTGTCGTTTCCTGCTCATTTTACTGTCCCACTGAGGACAAAAAGCTGACTTGGCCTATAGGCACTGTAGTAACGGTCTGCAGCTCGTAGCATGCCGTAGCCTATATTGCTACGAACGTGCTCAAGCTCGCCTTGGGATTCGATCCTAGAACAATATATAGGCTACAGTCGTAAACATATGTCTAAAGCAGTCAGGCATATTACCGCTAAGCCACTAGACGACCTGCTACAACATACGCCATACTGATGAAATACATAATCCATGTTCATTGAAAGCCAAACTTTCTCATTACAAAGCGATATCAGACGTAATTCTTTGCGCTTGAACTAAACGAATACACGGCGTTCAGGTAAAAGGCACTCGTTTTCTTTTTTTCATAACGCGGTCAAATGACAAAAAATTCAAGCGAAATTTTACAAAGCCGTAGCTCGAAGAACGTTAATTCAATAAGTTTGAAGAAACTCTGGCTGGTAGATAAATTTTCTTTGATAGTCTGAACGTATACGGCAACGTTATGAAAGCTACTGATGACTGAGATTTCCCGCTTTTTAACTCTGCATTAGCAATCGAACATTGCCTTCAGTGCGCATGAGAACACTTGGTCTAGTCTTAAGGCGCACACAGAGCGACGTAACTGAAGTGAACTAAAGTGACATGGTTTAGATTTTGACGAGCTGACCAATGAGCAAGCAGTAATTATTACAGTAGGCACCGTCTAACAGCGTCGTTGACTACGTGACTACGCTCACGTACACGTCAACCAATGACCAATAGGCTCGCGCTGCTCACCCATTGGTCAGTTCTGTTCAGTTCAGTTACGTCGTTCTTTACGCGTCTTTAGGCTCTTAGTCACTCACTACGTAGCTCTGATTCACGGGCGACATATGGTGTCATATAAAATTGGTTCAACCGCTGTATGTGGAGTATAGTACACACGCGTACCAGATACGGCTGCCACTTTTGACAGAATAACGTTCAGAACTTGAGAAACGTTGTCCCATTTTAATATTTTAAATATCAAACAAACCGTTTCTTGGCCTTCTACAGGTGGCAAAGGCTTGGCTTAGTAGCAGTATCACATCAACGAAATTACCATAAAGGCGTAGGTCGAGCCGGGTTAGTGCTAAGATGAGTTTGCGGGCATACCGCAAACCACCCACGTCAACTCAGCCTGGCCATCCCTCCGTTTTGAGGCAAAATAAAATGAGTACTGGCAAATAGTTACGGCCACCGACAGAAAAGAAACGGCGAGTTCTGCGCAACAATAAGCCCTGTTACCAGGACCGCTGGCACTGACGCGGTCGTTTAAAGTTTTAAAGACGTTGGTTGTTAACGGACACGGCCAATTCGGCAGACTTGGGTTGTATAACTTAATTGGGTTCAACCATCGCTGGCTCGAAACGCCGCAAAGAGGATGAGCTCCAACCACGACAAACCCAACTGTCTGTGCGCCGATCTTCTTCTTCTTTCCTTGGCCTTTACAGCACCCACGGGCGAAGGACTTAACTGATTCTTCGCGCACGATATATTATGCTAAATTTCTGCTCGGGATGGGTGAAGTGCGCCAGGTGCAACCGGCACAACGACGAAATTTCACTAACGGCGTTATGAATGTGCTGATTAGTTTACACGCCGGCGCGTTCACGTTGACGTGAGTAGGCCTATAGCAGCAGCACGCGACTCGGCGTTCCTATAGTCGTTGGTAGGGTACAGAGCGATGAAGCTTGTTGTGGGCTGTGTGTGATGCAACGCAGCAAACGACGGCGACGACCACAGCTACTGCAAAACCTTAGACACTCACCCTGCGTGATGTCAGCACAGGCGCACGTGCCTAGTGCGCATGCACGGCAGGTGCGCGCCTTTAGACCCGTGAGTGTATGTGACTGACTGAAGTACAGGCAGACAATCGTACGGTAGCATCCTTATGCCAACAGGCGTTGCTAATGGCCGCGATGCCACATTACCTGGAAAGTCAGATCAAGATTTAGTGCAAAGGCAGCTAGCTATATACTGCAGCTCACATGTTAATGCATCACGCGGCCAATTCTAACAAGCTTTTCGAGGTGGCGCCCTCTGTAGCTGCCGCGGTATGGTACAGTTAACTGTTGATCAGTACCACGTCAGATTATGGAGTATGTGAACAAAATAAACCTACTAATTCAACTGGGGTTTTTATTATTCACTTCATGTTATTGTGCGGCCTTCCTAATAGGCCGCAATTTGTGTTTTGTCCATCTGTCTGTCTGTCCATGATCCTAACTCGGAAACAAACAAGCACAAGGCACAGGAATATTGAACGTTTCCCTAGTATGTCAGTTTTTCAGCCCAAACTGTAAAGCGTTAAGCGGATGGCCGCACATTATGTCGCCGTCGGCAATGGATTAACATATCTTTTTAGTTTTTGTCATATTTCCACCGAACTTACCCTTCAAGCCTGATGATAACGCAGCAGTGGTTGAGTGACAGACCATGTACAACTTTAAGTGCCCGCAAACTACATAGAATACTTGTGCCCATAAATTTACACTTTAACCTTTCCCAGGCGCAAACTCGACTCCTCAATCAACTGCTCAGCGAAGACCTCGAAAGCCGATGCCCTGGACAAAAGATGATTGGCTTCAATTGGATTTCGTCGGTCAGCGCGCAAGTGTGACTGTGAAGATAACTAAGATGGCATTACTTCGTGAATCGTGCGCTGGTCAGGCGGCCTCGGGCAGTATCCTTTGCTCACACGACCAGCCTAATTGAAGTAAAAACAAGAAATTTGAGCTAATGCTCACGAGACGCGCGAAAGCCTATAGCAGTTTTGGTTCAGCAGTTCAGCTGAAAATTGGGATGTTCACACTAAGTTAATATACAAATACCAAATCCTCTATCTGGATCGCATAACGATAGTTCCGTGGCGCCACCTTGTGAATGATATAGACTTGAGTTGCAGCCCGAGATCGCCAAAAAATCTATAAAACCCCCTATTTTGGCGTTCAAGGTCATTGAATTCAGCGCCAATCGAGAGCCATCTACGACTTCCTACTAGTGATTGATAGTAACTTAGGCCCTATCTCGCACAGTTATTGAGATACAGCGACTTATTGGGCAAAAATCGCAAATTTTGCCTACCCCCTCTCATTTAGCGCCCTCGTTTGGGGTGACCCCCTTCGAATTTATGAAAAAGCTTGACGGTTCGTGAAACTAAAATCTTTCAGGCAGCCGACGGTGAAGATTTGGTGATCCTAGCTTGGACCGTTTTTGCCTGATCCATCCGTGTAACAGACGGACAGACGGACTGACGGACAAACAGACGGACAGAATTGCGATGGCTAAGACGCACTGAAAGCAGTAGCTGCTTTCGCGCGTAAAAATCATTGCCTTTGGATGACCTTGATGGTCAGTACTGCAATAAAAACTCTATAGGCTGTAGCGCGTCTTCCCTAGCGACTGCTGGACTTCTTGATTAACTTGTGGTGGTTCTTATTTACTTATTTGCTAAACACAATACAATGGCTGTTACTGTGCTCTACGAACCATGCTGTTTATCGCTTATGTGCAAAATTGTATCGTTTATACTCTGACAACAGGACACATTGTCACTGTGCGAAACATTGTAATGGCTTCTCAAAAATGTGCAGTGCAGGCTATATAACTTAGTCTTTAAAAAGCGGCACTGCAGCACTGTAGCAGTAATCTCATCGTCGGTCCTAATGAGTTCGTAAGATTGCTCGCACGTCCAGTGCTCTCTTGAGTCGTGACGAGAAAGTTGAACGCACGGCACGTGCACATTAATGCGCGTCAAAAATATTGACGTAATTGAATTGAGTTGACGTACAACGCTCTGAAGACTGACTGCTAATTTTGGTACATCGATGAAAGCTTATAACACTCTACTTTCTCGCACTGGCATTGCCAGCGTTTGTGACTGGCAAGGGTGACCATTTTAGGGGAAGCATTTTGCTTTGTATTGCATTTGCACAAAGAGCTTTTTTAATGTCAATAGAAAACAGACGGTAGGCCAGAGCACCAAAACCCATCCCTTACGTACGCCCATGCACGTTTTTTGCGCGCGAAAGCAGCTACTGCTTTAGTGCGTCTTAGCCATCGCAATTCTGTCCGTCCGTCCGTCCGTCTGTCTGTCCGTCAAACGGGTGGATCAGTTAAAAATGGCGCAAGCTAGAATCGCCAAATTTTCACCATCGGCTGCCTGGAAGACTCTAGTTTCAGGAACCGTAAAGCCTTTCCATAAATTCGAACAGAGACACCCCGAACGAGGGCGCTAAATGAGAGTGGGTAGGAAAAATGTGCGATTTTGGCCAATAAGTCGCTGTATCTCAAAAACGGTGCGAGATAGAGCATAAATTACTATTAATCACTAACAGGAGATCATACACGCGCTTTCGATTGCCACCCAGAGCAATGACCTAAGATGACCTTGAACGTCAAAATAGGGGTTTTTAATAGATTCTTTTAGCGATTTCGGGTTGCGACACAACTCTATAGCGTTCGTAAGGTGTCGCTACGCAACTAACTCTTTATGCGCACTCCTAGAATGAACTGCGACGAAATGGCTAGAGATAGACTGACAGTTTGCGAACAGGAACTGCTAAAGGCTTTCGCGTGTCTCGTGAGCATTGGCTCAAATTTCTTGTTCAATCACTGTTAGCCTATAAGCCTATGCATGCCTTAGTCTGGCACATATGTTAACACTTAGCTTAGCCTAGCAGTCAACCTAGTGCACATAGCACAAGACAATATAGGCTTGTTTTACGCCAAAACTCCGCTGAAACGCTTTCGCACTTCCTGTTCCTGATACAGTATTTCGTGTGCTTCGCCCGCTCAAATAAGACATTATGAGTCGGCCAGAGGCATGGCGAAATGAAGAAACTGACGACTGACCGAACACAATTCTTGCCAAATAGCGTTTATTACGAGTCCGTTGAACTTCCAGTTTTTCATTGCCTTTAATTTACTTTTTATTGTCACGGTGGCACAAGTCGTGGTGTGTCTATCGAAAAATAACTTTTACTAATTAGCTAACTGTTACGTCAGTATGCTTGTGGTAAAATGTAGTGCACCGGCGTTAGCAGCCTCGTTGCGTTTTTTTCAGTTTCAATTTATTCGTTTAGTAATATTGTCGACGCTTCTGTGCCACGTGCGCACTAAACGAACAATAAAGTGAAAGTAAGGGGGGTTCCGTCCGACTCAACTCACGCAACGTACGCAGCGAACGCAAGAAAAGTATGCAGTAACGCAGCTGATGCAGCTGTCGCAAAACGCAATGGGCATGAAAGCGGTCGTTGCGTTCGTTTTCGTCAGCTGCGTTGGTTGCGTTGCTTACGTCGCGTGCGTTGCGTTGGCTGGAAACCCCACTTAAGTAGAACCATGGAAATATACATTGCGATTCAAAAATGACGACAACTCTCGCCCCAAACACGCCTGATCCAGTCTGTAGTTCGTGGATTTCAACGGAATATCGAATACAGTCTATCCTAATAACTGTTATCTACCGCCACACCTGTAATGATCGCGCCTTACCGTGCACGCTCGGCGTGACGTCATTATGATGTCAGAGTGTGTCTATTAACATGTAAGTTAGAACCGGTTTACTGCGTGACATAGCAGGCGACACAATGTCTTGGCTGTCGTAGTTGTTAAAGGTTGTTAGTAATATCTTGTCGCAGAAGCCTTCAGGTAGAGGCACGCAACGGTTGTCAGGCAACGCAACTGACCACGCTTTCACATTAGTCGCTGTCACGCGTTGACGACGAACTCCACAAAACAGCTGCAGGCAGTGAACTGGATCTGAATTCTGCAACGTGTTGGCATACTGCTTTAAATGGCTATGGTTTTAAAGCTATTTTTGCGCACTATATCGTTGTCAGTTGACAACGACAGCTAAGCGCATTGTAGGTCTATTAGACATAACGACGAGGCGCTTCAGCTAATGTCGGCATTTCGCAGTGACGCAAGAAAAAACACTGTAAGCACCGCAGTCAAACTTCCCACGATGCGCAAAAAACATCTAGAAACCACAGCCAGGTATTATACTAAGGCATCTAACATTATCTGGCGTCTTTCTGCCGTCACCATAATTTATGGTAAATAAAGTTTTCTACAGGCGTGTTTTGTAAGCCGAGATTTGTCTATGTCTCGTTATTCACCGAACTAGAAACTTTGCCAGAACCCGGCGAAGGAGCTAACCGAGCTTTCCAGATCCCATCTAAATTACGCTAAACTTGAAGAAGAACAAGGGTTCGGGTGCAGAAACTAGAAAAAAAGTATTGAAAAAAGTAACAGAATGAGGGATAAACATGGAAGCTAAAAATGAAAGCAAATATTTTCATGTACATTGTGTTTTCTTTTAAACAACTTTGTTTACTTTTTGGTAGAAAAAGTAAGCAAAACAAAAACAACATAATAATAATAACAGAATAAAGAACATAATAAAGACATACCAGGTGCAAAAAACAGCTACAGTGAGCAAATGATAAATATGTCAGTTAATTAAACAATGAGAACAACGTGGTGCTTTAACTGGATTATTTCTTTAAAACACTCGAAGACGCGTCCGCATCTATAAAAAGCAAAATGATGCATTCCTTCCCTCGGTCCCTGTCCCAGTTGCCTAGACTATAAGACGTATAGTTTGTGAGCGAAAGCGGATACAGCACGAAGGCCGACGGAATTATATTTGTCACAGCAGCTGAACACGCTTTAGCGTTCAGATGGCTGGAACGAATTTATTGCATAAACTACGCGACGCGTGGAGCAGAGTGTATAAATAACCGTTCGATCGATGTACGTACTATATACTATAGTCAGACGTGCTCAGATGTCGACACCCGTCGTATCGGTACTAGGCAGCGACGCTACGTGGCACCAGATGGTGGGCGCGTGTACGCGTGTGTTTCACAAGGTCTTTGCAGGTAGACCTAATACTCGTAAGTGTATGCATAGGTTGAGTTAAATCTCGCCTGCGTTTAATCTACTATATGTACGAGTATAACCTGCCTGTCGCACGAAACGAAGCAGAATTTTAACGGAAATCGAAATAAGAATTATCAAAAATCGATATTCATAAAAGTCTGGACAAGCACAGTAAACCTTGAAGGAAGTCAAGATAGATAAAATTAGTCAAAACATAAATTTCAGTTCAGAGTGGAATAGCGAGTAGCGGAGTGTCATTTAGATCAAAAGTAGACGTACGCCGCACAAATCATACTTCTGTTGTTTTCATCGGCCCAAGAACGAAGACAGATGCTTTGATGGTAATCTTTATCCACCAACACGATGTGGTAGGTAATGAAACAAAAATACATAAAACAGTTACTAAGTTATGGCACATGCAGACACACGTGATCTTAACTATACAGAGTATTCTAACAGCTTTAGTTTAACAAACCATAATTGCCCATTTATGTATTATTCTCACCTGCGTCTTCTAAGACGTCAACAACCCGCCACGCTGCACTGCAACGCAATTGCGTCTCAACTCTCAATATGCACTACAGTGTGTAGGTTTATCGCACGAATCAATTGAATTACAGAAGAGACTCTCGCCATGCAATGGCACCTTTGATGTGTTGTAGGCATGCTGATGTTTAGACAGAAAAAAACCTATACGTAGTTCATCATGGAATCAGGTTTATGGCGTCTGTTAAAAATCTAACATTTTACACACGAATTACAACAAAAAACTAAACTATTGCTGCAACGTTTCCTCTATTATACCAGTGTTACAATGTCGAATTCGTAGTTGTAGCCTAATAAATATCCAAGTCACAATCAAACTCGTCCAAATGTCTCTTGAAAGTGCTAACAAATATTACGTTATTAAAACTAAACCATGACAAGAAATTCGGTTTGTCTGCTTATAGTATAGTGCACAATGTCTACTGTCTTTATTGTCTACTATGCTCACTTGTACAGTTTAACGTTTAGGTTTTATGTTTATATTGCTTAGCACATTTGCGTATACACATCTCTTTACATGTTGCGGTTTTTACGTTTGTGATTGTAAACTGCAACTAGGCCTATGTACATGGGTAGGGTATGGTTTAGCGTTATTATGTTTTCGTTACGCGACGTTACTGTCAGTGTGACACCGGGTACATCATTAAACGTTACTATTCAAAAAGATAAAAAACGGACTTAAAGTAGTATATGCCGCGTCGCAACCGCACGACATCATTTTGGTGTTATTGCTGCTACAAAATAACATGAAGTAAAAATATGTATGGCCTTGATGGTCGACAGTCGACACGATGTGCAGTTTTCTTTTTCAACTCTGCTACCATACGTTTTTCACGCTCTCACAAATGTTGCTGAGACTTTGTGAATAAAACACTGCAAATTCATTCATACGTATTGATACCCCTTCAACATTTTCAAACATATGTTTACAAAATTTTGATTTTTCACAGCTTATTATATATGCCTTTGTTACAATAAGTTACTTATTATTTATAATCGCGATAGTAACCTATGAACTGATCGCTTTGATTAAAAAAACATAAAATGTAGACTTTTGTAAATTCTTTCACTTTAAACTTATGAGTCCGGAAAGGGTTGACTTCGTACGCAATCTTGATCTTTCAGTTATTAACTGCGCAAGCGTTTTGTAATTAGATGACATTTAATCAGTGCGATATTTTTGCACTGATAGCACGTTTCTTGTATAAGTTTTGGGTGTGTTACAAAATTAGTACGTTGTATTTTTTGTTTACAAGACCGCTGGCACGCGAGTCAAATGTGGCGTGATATCTTACGTCAGATAGACTGACGGACAGACAAGACGCAGTGCATAATGCGGCCTCCCACAGTGGCTGTCGATTAACAAGAATGATTAGAGGCACAGGAAACACGTATTCTCAGGTGCTGATGATCCAATTGTCTGCTGCCGACTGCCGACGGAAAACAGCAGCGCAGAGAAAGAAACATCGCGAACAAAGACTGACGTCTAATATACGACTACTGTAGTCACATCTCACCGGCACACGCATTCTTTCCTTCGCACCGACGAACTAAACAACTGACTCTGCTGTCGGCAAGAATACATTGCGATCAGTGACGCACGAATCGCAAATAATTTGTTTTTTTGTATGCTGGTTTCTTCGACTGTTGTTGTTTCTTTCGCCTAAACAGAGACTATAACTGTGCACTGCCGATTTTCTGACAGAACGTAGCTTTTAGAGACATAGGCCTATCTGATATGCCACGAATCATGGCTAACCAATTAGGGTACTATAATTTTGTGTTATTTTTCATGCTGCTCCACCCTGAGTAATGCTGTAACTTTCATCACTCGTCATCAGCTACGAGCGTATCATTAGTGTGTATTTGCCAACGCCAAATCGCTCGTACGGAGTAAAAAATGGTGACAAGACATTTACGATAAATAGAGATAATTTTAAGTGCTTTTCTGCCAGTCTTTAAGCACAGTACGTTAAACCGCAATAGCAATAGTCATTTTTACAGCCCGTTAATCTAGGCCTAAGTGTGCTCAGTGTCATCACGTAAAATAACGAAAAACACTATCCAGGTAAACAGCTGACGACATCATTGTAGAGAAAGTTCACGCGGTTCAACCCAGAAGAGTGCTCCCAGCGGATCGCTTTTCGTATCAAGATCTCCCTGCAGACTGCTATATCCTACACTCGCTATCCCACTGTATTATGATTTTCAACCCGGAAGACGATAGTCCTACTACAACATACTCGGATGTTCAGCCGCATTGCGATAACTACGCCGCCCATATCTGCTGTCGAAAACTAGAATGATGCGCTATCGTGTACGTGGCAATAATTCGCGGTAAATACAGTGTCTGCGCACACGGTTGACATGGGATCTCACTGGCTCACACACTAATACCTCAGGCGACAGCCCGCGCATGAAAGACACTCTAGTTCCGGGGTTAGTTCAGCAGAGTCGTGGCTTCGTCCATCGACCGTTTATCACGCTCATCATTTCGCATCCTTCCGACGCCGGGCAAAGCAAAGCACAGCGTGTGAGCGGGAGTTATAATATCACATACACACACACACATTCAGCCGCCGAGATCGGCCGAAAAAACCTCACTCCGCGCAATCGCCTACTTCCGTGTAACTTATTTCGACCGCCGCGCACTCACTCAATCTCACTCGCACGCGGGCACTTCATTTCTCATACTGTACACCGTAAGTCAAACACGTAGACGGCAAAGTCAGTCCTAACTTCATCAAATACTGTCCGATTTTCATAAATCATAGTTCTCTTCTCTTACTTAATGGTCTGAGCATTTGTCTCGTGTCCCGCCCATCTTTTTTCAAGCACATACGCTCCCCGCAAGAAAAATTGCAGCGAAGTAAACGCAAAAAAATTCCACTATAGTGAACCTCTGTATGAAATACAAATCTTTAAATTTATTTTTTAAAATGTCCACTTTTCGTCTGCACGCAATTCTCTGCAAAGCACACTAAAAATCTGACAAATATGTTTTACATTCACGCCAGGCCTATTAAAATGTGGCGAAATTTTTAATGATAATTTTATTTGCAACTTTTTCAAAAAGTGCCAAAAAACAAGTTTGAATATTTCGTAAAGTTATAGCAAAATTTGTACTTACGACGTATTTTCATTTTAGGACAATAAAAACAGCTAACACAAAATCCGACTATACGATACAACGTATTCAAGACACGTTGATTAAAAGTCAAATCAGATATCGCGTTTTATATTAATCAAAAACTTACATTTAATTTTTTTTTCTTTGCGATTAACAAAAATTGCGACTTTGTGTCTCATTGTTTTGCAAATCAAAGAAAACTATATAAAAGCTGAAAATCGTCAACTTGTGCCAGCTGACCTTTAATTAGTTTTAGATGACACCTGGAAATTAAGATCGTGCAGCTATTAGTAACGAACTGAAAACTATCCTGTTTAATGTTGTTTTATCTCTACTGCAGAGTGTGATAGATTGATTGGCGAACAAACAGATTTTACTGAGCTATAGCACACCTGCGACCCGCGTGCGATAAAAGTACAACCGAAGCAACTGCTTGCTACATAAAATATTTTATGTACGTTATTTAAAAGTCAGAGGAAGAAATGCATAAATGTACGCTAACAAAATGTTTAAATTAAATGTGAAAACTTAAAACAAAAAACGTTTATTACTAATTGAAAGTCCAAATTAAATAAAATACCGCCATTTGTTTTACTGCAGTAATCAGTATTAGAGGCTTGGGCTAACAAATTCAATTGTAGTTTGTTTTAAATCGTCTGATTGCCTCGTGGTTATCGGCGCAAGAAACGATTTATCTCTTCACGAGTTTATGGGATCGTTTATAAGCGAAGAATATTTTACAAGAGCGAGCGACTTACGGGTGCCGTCGAAGCGGGTGGCGATGGTGTCGAGAAAAGTGTTTTGCGGCGCGAGAAGTCCTTTTCGACCAGGCATCCTGCTGGCTTCAGACGACGACGACGCGCTGACGAATACGAAGACTTAACTTGTCAGAGACTGGAGCGCTGCGTCGCGCTGGCGGGCGATTTGACGCAGAAGACAGCAGCATTAGACACCGGACCCGGGACGCGGGATGACGGCGAAACCACCGGTGTGATGATGCATCAGTCGACGTGCTGCTGCTGCTGTCACCATAGCAACAGCAGCAACCGCCACCACGGCGACAAGTTGTGCATCGCAACAGCGCAGGAGCGAGCGACAGCGATCATACTGCGAGAGAGAGATCCACGGGCGACTGATATCTAGGCTGAAACCTCGCACATGCTGCGTCGCACGCCAGCCGCGCTTTGTAGTGCAGCAGCAGCAGCAGCAGCAGCAGCTGCAGGATCAGTATTTTCATCAGGCGTCATCTCGTCGGCCGGCGGTGCGCTGCATCAAAATTTAACGGCGTGACGACGTTGAAAGGTGTCACAGCGGCGAAGCACCAGTTCGCTTTCTTTAGCCTTCTTCTCTTCGCTCCATATGAATTCCCGCTTTGTTCGACCGTATATAATGCAGGGTTTATTTCTGTTAACCCCGAAGCGCCAGCCGAAAAAATCTTGGATGTGTGCTTCTATTTTTTTGGGTGCCTTGACGTTGAAAGACACACCGCCCATAACGACAAAAGCAGAGAGACAAAGGTGACGCTGTACTGTTGATACGTACGTCTGTTTGAGAACTAAAATGCAAAAAAAAATCCAAAATGCAGACGTGGAAAATACGCGACTAGAATTTATAAAGCAAAAGTGCAAAGGTAAAAAATGCAGAATAAATGCAACGATAAAAAATAACGAAAACATAGTCATACCTGCTAAAAGCTTACGACGTTGTAAGCTTGATATTGCAACTTTTTAAAGAAAAGCAGCTTAAAGAATGTCGAATTTACGTTATAGTCCCAGTTCTGACACCTGGCGAATAACAATAGCATAATTTCTTCAACAGTCGAAAATTTAATCACACTCGTGGACCTTGTGGTCAACCAGTTACTATCTGATTTATTTTGGTCGTTTTCTTAGCTTTACATAATCGCAACTTTATTTCTTTGTAAGTTGACAATTGTTTAAAGTTGAAACTGGAAAATATTAAAAACAGAAATGCCGTAGGCCTATTGTCAATCACTCGACATAGGCCTTTATGAAAAAAATTAAAAGAATAAAAACACCCAACTTCTCGAGTAGCGATTGCAGTGATCGTATTAAAGGTTATTTTCTAGTGTGTCATATGAAGCACACCTACGCTCTATTGTTGTGCAATCTCGACCTAACCAGATGCCTCGGCAGTCGGCGCCGTCTTGTGGGAAACTGTGTCAGATGCTGTTCAGTGCATTCTTCATAGAGGTGGAAACTAACGGGACCGTTACGTCAAGCATTGGATACGACATGTCTGTCTGTCGTCTAGCTGTCTGTCTGTAACGCATGTATTGTGGCTAAACCGTGCGTTGTAGGAGGTCAGTGATAGTGACGTTGGATACGAGTTCCTATAGGTTGTCAATAATAACCATGTTTTATCTGCAGCGGTTTGGCGGCAATTTTAAATGCAATGTTTCTGCCTGCAGCCATCGTACAACGTGCGCCAAATTATCGTATTTTATTCTGGCCTTGATTGTATCGTTCGATATAGCAGCGTCGCCATCGCGTGTATGAGATGTAGTCACTCGGAGAAATCGCTTTTTTCCGCCATCGAAAGTCGGCTCTCGGACGATGGCCTTCAAATATAAGCAATGCGGTCGGCTTACCCTAGCGACAGCTGGGCTTTTTGTCAACCTTGGCATAATCACCGTCGAGCGCTATCTAAGAGTTGTACACCCAGCCGTCATAGATCAAGACAAAACTGCGCAACAGAGTGTTGTACATGGGTCGGCTCCATTGTAATAAACGCAATTCTGACAGTTGGTACGAGCCTAGTGATGCCGTAAACGGCCGATCTTCTCCGGTTCTGATATGAAAAAGTAATGCAATGAAAATATTTCATTATCATCGTCATCATTTATAGTGCGCCGTTCACTGTAAAATTAAAGGACAGCGATGCAATACAACGCATCTCTATGCATACACCAAACTAAGAATTAAAAACGTTAAAATAGTAGGCCTACAAGTCGGGTCGTCACCTCACGGCCAGCGCGTCGGCGGATTTGTCTGAGACGTTTCAGTTGGTGGAAGCACGCGCTGGCGACTTCAGCGACATGTTGCTTCAATGAAATCTCACTATCAAGCCACACTCCCAGATCCCGCACCGCAGTGGTAGGTTTGATGGTTTCCGTGCCAATCGTCAGTATGAGATCTTGGCTGGCGAGTTTCGTTAGATTATTCTTAGATCCCACCAACAGTTCTTCAGTTTTGTCGGCATTTAGCTGGAGTCGGCTAGCAGCACACCAGTTCATGACGTCAGCAGAGCATTGTGACAGACGCTGGCGAACACCTGAAACGTCAGCTGCAGTGGAGGCACTTGCGTGCAGCTGCATGTCATCAGCAAACGACTGAGAATGCGCACCGTGCTGCTGGATGACGTCAGTACTGTCATCGATGTAAGCGATAAATGCCAGCGGTCCTAGCACTGACCCCTGGGGTACGCTACAATCGACGGGATCTAGTCGTCATCATGCTCACGACGTTCATTGTTTTCTACGGACGTCTTCTTTTGGACGGCTTTGGTGTAGTCTCACTCTTCAGCTTATATAATTTGGTCAGCTTTATATTAGGCAAAAACAGACTGATTAATCGAGTTACTGACTGCTACTGACTAACTGAGTGACTAATTAATTGATTAGTTGGATGATTGGTGGTCGATTGATTGATTTAGTGACTGATCGGTATATCTTGCGTCGGCGGTGCACAGTTTGAGAGAAAATTGTTTTCAATAAATATTTTTGATTGTTGTCGTGAGTAAATTTCAGCTGCGAGCGGAATGTTTGTTTATTAAATGCACGCAGAGAACTCGATTACATTCTAAGACGAAGTTTACTGTGACACGAACTCAACGAACGTAAAGCGAACAAACTACCAGCTGTACACTGCTAGACATTCTTAACAGTATAAGTTACGATACGCAACAGCAACAATAATGTGTAGTTCACAACACAGATACGGCTTAGAGAAACGGGATAAAATCCAACCACAACCATAATATGCCGCGACCGGAGTTGACGGCAGAAAGCAGGTTTTTATTTTCACTAATAATATGATAAATATAGCTTAACAAAAAATGACCTAAAGGCTGAGCAATGGTTTAAAAAATCGCCGGAACGATAAATCGACTTATACAGGCAATGTAAGCTATGCTATTCGTCAGGCGGTGGAGCCTGGAAAAATTACTTTAGAAAGAAAATTGTGCTCAAAAATGATTGTGAAAATAGTGCGATTACAGTTTGCAAAAATGCGGGATTTTTGCATAGCCAAGTCACCAAATGCATAAAAGATTGTTCCTGGTCGTTAAACTTTAGTTGAGAGCAAACAATTCGTAAAATGATGTCTCGTATTCTGGAGAGGGGAGGGGCTGCCGAACGTTTTCTTGCTCGTCAAGTGGCCGATCGTAAGAGGCAACTGCACAGCGATGTCTGCGAAAGTGTCAACTGAAAAATACTATCGCGAACTGCTGCCCAGTTATCAACTTATCCGTGCAGACAGCGTAGTAAGTACGCTGCAAAGTGTGATGTAACGAAACCCAACAAACTACCGGACAACAGGTCACCGATCACAATCTTTAGGCCTAACGTCGTCGTCGTCGTTGTTACAAAGAAAAAGGCAACACACCGAGCCATCTACGAAACGTCTAGCCGACTATACGCAACTACACGCAAATTGTCTCTATACCGTATGTAAAACAACTCGGCGACAGAGAGACGACACGTTGAAGTTTGCTGTGTACGAAACTAGTCACTAGAAACGGTACATATAATCAACAGTATACGAAATCACGGTTCAACCGCAGCCGCAGTCGCTGCTGCAGCAGCGGTTCAGGCTCTGTAAATCTGAATTTTAAAACACTCAAATTTCGTTTGGATCTTTCTTTAAAACCTAAAAATCTCAAAGTTAAAAGTTTATTATTCACTTCTTCATAAAAGTGTAAGTTTAATTCGACTAATTGCGTTTCTAGCTGATTGAAGTAATGCTTGTGGCCGAATATCCTAGAGTCTGATAAAGAAAGAGAAAACGGCAAAGCGTTTTTATTCATGCGATTTTCGTGTCTAGTCTTCGTTTGTCAAAACCTAGAAAGATAATAATGTTTGCTATCAAAAACTTAGTTTTTTTCAGCCATGCAACAGTTGCTGCAATGCATCCGCGCGAAGCTGATGGCCGCAAGTTACTGCACCGCGATCACAGATGTGCGACAGATTATGACATGTCATTGTGACGTTATCGTGCAGTGAACATGACTTGTAACAACAAGCAGTGTCACAGTATTCATGAACTCAGGAAAATGATATCATAACAAAGGCCTCTAGCGACAGCAGTACGCGTACAGTCATAGTCGTAGTGGATGGGCAACATGCAGATATTCTCCATAGCTCGAACTCTAGTAGATAGATTCGTCAGTAGTCACGGTTTTGTTGTACAACTTGTTGCCTTTTCATGTTGGGGCTTCTAAAACAGTTAAATGCGATTACGCCGTAGAAGCGTTCACCCAGAAGGCTTTTCGAAAACATCTGATGCTGTCCTGACACCGTTTACAGCACCAGTGAAAACTAGTACCCAAGTGAAATTAGAGAAAAAGCCTGTCTCCATAAATATAATATACGCTTACAAACAAAAGTTCTTGCTCTAAACTGATATGCTTGCGGCATAATGCGTTTACTGTGCAAATAATTATTGATTCATTAATTTTAATATCTAGGTACTTAGCATCAGTTGGCATGATAAATGTAATTTGTCGCAATGCAGCACGCGTGCTACAAAATTTAAACCTGTTCATTCACCAGAACTAAACAACTAATAACTGGTCGTCGAAAGACATCATAATTATTTTTGTCTCACTTGTTTTCACGGCAATTGGTATAATTATTTTTACTTCTGGATTATTATAAACAAGCCACAGCACGATGAACATTCAAGTAAAGACAATAACAAAAAAATCTAACGGCAGTACAGCTAACAGAAATCGTCTCAAGTATGAGTAAAACGACCAAAAACGATGAAAGTTGTAACCAAGTAACAATAACGAAGTTAACAGTTAACCGAACAACAAACAGCGTCCATATACAAGGCTCAGCCTAAGAAAATTCTGCGATATGAAAACAAGCAACAACAACAACAACAGCGTTGGTCAACGCAGCTAATATTTTCATAATAAAAGCTGAAACAATTGAAATAACGTTTCTCTCTCTACAACAGTCAGTGAGCTTCTGCTATAAATTTCATATTCCGATTTTTAATGTATTTTACCTTCAAGAACAAAAACGTTCTGTTTAGTTTTCTGGTTTACCTAACAATAAAATTGCTCAAAAAGTTATAAATAAATGTTCGTGTTATTTGTGGACAGTGTTCGGTCAATTTTCATTCAAGAAACACTCGTTATGTTATGCGGAAAATTGAAATCTAAAAAGTTTGTCTTTATTTTTTAATACTGCAAAGGAGTGCCTCCTTTTTTATCACGGAATATAGTGTCACTCTCTTCCGTGTTTTGGCTCATGTTCATAGCTAGCAATTGAGCATTGTCTCGCACTGAAAAGAGCCTCCGTGAAATGTTTTAACAGGCTCAGTCGAGAAACAAACACAGCGATCACGAATGAATGAAACATAATCCGATAAATACAATACAGCGACTACTTGACAGGATCAAACAGTTTAAAGCCTATAACATAACGTCTACATTGACTATTCACCACGCATTCGGTTGCATAATATCATGAAATCAGATTCGAAAGCGGTCCACGTACGCAATGGAAACACAGTGCGTCACGCGGCACGTAACTAACAGACGATTACTTCACATAGAGTCGACGTGAATCTGGAAGTTGGATCGAAGAGTGAAATGGCGTCGCGAGTTGCGACACTCGGCGGCCTTTATCTCTGTCCGTGCTTTTTTCCATTTCACGTCGCAATTCACAAAGTCCGCCCTAGGCTCGTCGACAGCCACAGTGGTACCCGGGGAAACATTCTCGTGGCCTTCCCCCCAAACATTCTCGCGGAGTCCCTCTGGAGAAAGATTTTTTTGGTAATTTTTAAAATGGTGCATTTTGATGTACTTTATATTTTTGAGCGACGGCGGAACCTCCAAACGTCAGGCGGCCCAGGGTAGCGTACTCTCTAACTCCCTCTGGACGGGCCTGGTCCGACACTGCGACTGTGTGAACGTCCACACCACACGATGTGACACGACGAAAAAACTTTAACAACGAGCAGTCCTCGATGCTTCCTTCCGCGCAAAAACAGAACGAAAATTAACAAATAAAACAACTTCAAAAAATCGAATAGCTTTAACATCCAAATCCGAAGAACAGTTCAGTACCAAGCAAAAACCGAACGCAAGTTAGCCTACCTAACAGTCTGTGTCAATGTCATTGATACATATTTCGCTTGTGCGTGAAATAATGTGCACTGAGCCGAGTCAGTTTATTACTAATTCAATCTTCATCATTTCGTTTTTCTTTTTGTTATAGCCTAGCGTAAAAGTTGCAAAAGCTAAAAGTTGAAACGATAACATTGCTGTAGGAGATGACACAATGTTTGAAATTGCAAGCTACTGTTTTTGTGCATGCTTGCAGCGAACTCCGGGTAATGCATGTCACGTTCATTATTTGTCTCCAGTCAAGTTAAAAACCGTCGCGAACCAGATTTTCCAAGTTGTGGACGCACGGACGTGGAATGACCTGTCAAATAAGACAATAATGTAACAATGACTCAAAACGTACCCGAGGTTGACTGAAAATGCTGGACATGAATTATACGAACATAAAATTTCATGTTTAATTTCATTTTTATTGTTCATCAATTTCACGCTTGGACATTTGGTCCGTCAATTTCATGCCTGGACATTTTGATGGTCCGTCATTTTCATGTCCGTCACTTTCAGCACCCCCTTTCCTTCGTACCTGGTCTAAACCGCCAAGAATGTTGGCAAATTAATTACAAATTGATTTCGATTTTTTTGCATTATAAAATAATCAAAATCACCTAATAATTAATTCAAAACTAAAATCAAAATTTAAACAAAGACGATCTCAAATGTCGATTTTTAATCATTTGATTTCAAATCTTACTTAATACTGAGATCGCAGAACTGAACAATTAAATAATAGTAAAAGTAGTTAGTATAAAGTTGGCCTAAACCAAATGAATTTAAAAAAATAATCAATTATCAGCAATAATAACATCCAATTAATGTTTTGTAAAAAAAAGTCAAAATATAAAACAAAAAAAATTGCAACAAAATGACGTAACATAGGCCTAAGCGAAAACAAAAGTAGCCTACCGCAAAATGATTACTAATATCGTTAAAATTATGTACACGAGTATTTCGGTGAAGACAGCTAATGTAGTGCTGTACAGATAACGAATTTAACTAGTATAAGAATCTCACGAATCTTTACAACGACAAGTTGCGAGTTCTAAGCGCAGAGCTGCCTTTGCGTTAGAAAAAGTACAGTCAGTAGGAACTCTACGCTACAACGAACACACGATTAGGCTTGAATATACGTGAGCCAGACCGTGCTATGTACAGGCGTGCGACGCACATGAAAAACACTTGAAAAACAACGGAAAACAGGAAACGTGTATGCATACAACGCCACAAGTCGCCGGTGATAGAACATAACTGCAAAAAAACTCTCAAGCGCGTTGTACAGACGGTACGGCAATTCCATATGAATGCAGCGACACGCTCAGACAAACAGACAGACAGACATACAGACATACAGACATACAGATTTCACAAGATCAATATTGCTAACAGTGATTTGAAAAACGTACGCACTCGGAAAACGTTTATAATGTCGTCTATAGCAAGAGGTGGCCAGGCCCGCCTAATTATACACTGTGTCCGGAAAAAAGTAACCCGGAAAACATCGTAAAATAAAAATGTCAAATCTGAACGAATCTGAGTAAAATTTTGCAAGCTTAATTCGGACTAAATTGTTAAAGCGACCACCAAATTTCGTTGAAAATTATTTTTAGCGAAGTTATTAATTGTTCAATATCGATAACAAAATATCTCCATTACCAAAATGACGATACATAAGTAAATCTGTCTGTTAATGTACATTGTGCGTAACTCCAACAAATATTTGATTTCGGAAAAATTTTGCAGCAACGATGCGTCATCTAATGGCAATAATATTGCCAAATTTTATTTAAATCTGCCAAAGCAAACAATAGTTACAGTCATTTTTGTGAGGTAACCTCGAAACACTTGATTTTCAGGTATTTGTGAATGACGTCAGACACAAAGACCTGAAACTGAAGTGTTTCTGGGTGATTTCACAAACGCCACTGTAAGTTTTGTAACTATTGATTGCTCTGTTAAATTTAACTGAAATTTGGCATTTTGACTGGCAATAAATGGTGCATTGGTAACGTAAAATGTTGCTAAAATTAGATGTTGTTTGTTGCAGTTACGCAAATGTACAGTAAGAAAGTTGTTTACTTTTCTAAAGCCAAATTAGTAACGCAGATATTTTGTTATCAATATTCAACAATAAATAACTTCGTTAAAAATAATATCTTTCAAACAAAATTTGGTAGTCGTTTTAGCTATTTATTCGAAATTAAGCTTGCAAAATTTTATTCAGATTTTTTCAGATTTAACATTTTTGTGGTACGATGTTTAAGAGGTTACTTTTTTCCGGATACAGTGTATAGATACCGGCACCGCTAAGTATTAAAAAAACAAATTGCCCACTCTATACAGCGGCAAGAAAACAACAAAACAAAAAATAAAAACAGAAAATATTACGTACCAAACATACTAGATTGCGACAACGTGTTGCCGACAATCTACATGCTTTTAGTTACGTTTTAGCAAGCATTTTGGATGAAATAGCTAAAAAAAACATGCAGCCACAACTTCCCATAACGCTGAGCAGTGTCATCGAAATGTTCGGCGGTCCTAGCGAGTGCTGGAATGTATAAATTATGGCGGCAACCGTTTCTACAAAATGTCGGATCTAACGGCCCGTATAAACGATTACACACAGTAATTAATCACGGATACAGCTGGGCGACTCGGCGGTTGAGAGACTACGGAATGAATGAAAGAGAAACAGGCAGACAAACGAAACGACGTCGGTCGCAGCGTGAGAATAAAGTACGTTACAGCGATCGATATATCGTACGTACGTACGGCAATAATAATGACACACGTGGATCATACGAAAAACCGAGCAGACAGACAGAGCGGAGCTCGCGAGCGCCGAAGTGATCGCCGGCGGCGTCTATTATTGCATGTTGTTGTGTTGTGTCGTCGTTGTCGGCCGCATTCGCTAGGCGGCGGGCGCGTCCGTGACGGTCCTAGCAGCGTGCGGCGATCGGTTGCGGCTGCTGCGTGGCGGATGAGTTGGCGTCGACGATGGAGTACCGGGCGTGCATCGAGTCGCTGGAGGTGAATGACTGGCGGTGCTTGTACGGCAGGTGTGACACTGCACTGGCCGCCGAGCTGCAACTCTCCTGGAACGCGTTCGCCACGCAGATCTGAACACAAACGCACGCAGCGAACTTTTTGCACTACGAGGAAGGCTGCTCGGACAGCGCAAACTCCCGCGAAGACTACTGCTGCTTCCCCCTGGCGAGCGAAACTCGACTGATACGATCTGTTGTTGTTGTCCTACCGGAAATCCTAAATTTGCATTGTCAGAAAATTCGTTTAGATTTACTAGACTCGAAAAGCCTGGACAAAGATCTTGTACCAGATCGTCACCAATCCTGAGTTCGTTGAACTTTAAACCGTTTTGATCTTTCTGTAACATTTAATTAAAGTGCCGTTAGGCCCTATAACTTGCTGAGATGCATTGCAAAGTGTCAATATTTACGCTTTATTACTAATTATTTTATATGTACACAGAACGACTCATTGTGAAGTACTCTAAATGTTTCGAATCTGAACAAAAATGGCGTACTGTTGACGAGTGGCGTCAACGTGTACGCGCTTGCGTTCGTGCTGAAGGCGTACATTTTTAGCACATGCTGTAATAAAGATGATATATCTCCAAATGGTAAAGAATTGTGAACAATAATCCGGAATTCACAAAAAAATTCGGATCGCCACCAAAATATAATCCCTTCCGAAACCTTTTTAAGACCGACCGTTCGATCAATTTCGTCAAAATCCATTTATATCTTCTTGAGTTATTTGTGATACAATCGGACCGAACGATGGAGACTTTTTCTTCGGGCGAACGTGACAGACAATTCATTTCACTAACACGGTTATGGCTATCTTGAGAAGTTGCAAAACAGAATAGTATTACGCTCAATTTCCAAACTAGACTCTCATTAATAACATGATGTCATTGTATGAGAAATCTAAGTAATTTTAGTACTGAAGAAAAATAAACGTCGGTGCAGAGTGTTGACAGAATATGCGGCCATTTTCGAGTTGCCGAGTGTCTCAGGCGTTCACAGTTATGGTGGAGTGATTAGGCCTTCATGTAAAATCCCCAACGTATTTTGCGAAAATGTTTTTGCAAATGTTTTGTGTTTTATTTTATATGCACGCATATATGACTCGTTGTGAAATGATTTCTATATGTTTCGTATGTCAGAACAAACGCCGCAGGTTGCTGTCCATTCAGCTGCTGCTGTCTGTGCCAAGCAACCTTGTTCACGGCAGATTGCACTGCAGGAGAGTAAAGAAGACGGATCAAATCAATAACCTTGTCTTGCCGTCTCCACTCAAGCGACTAATTGCAAGCTATGGTTTTGTCGGAATGCAGACTGCTGCTCCGTCAAACGACAGCGACTTTTGGAGTGTTCAAGTCTCGACGTAAAACTACTATTTAATAGAACGCTAGCTTTCCAGTTCTAGTTTTTTTTCATTACCGCACCCAACTACTATGACATACTTAAAAATTAAGTACTTTTACTTCTAAAAGAGTGACGTTTTTAAAAACAATGAACTAACACACTACCTTTCGCGTACTATTGCAGTTTTACAAGCTTGTAAAAGTTTTCTTTGCTATACGGACTTGTATGTAAAACAATTTGAAACGAAAGTGCTTAAACCGTAAAAGCAAATACAGTTGTTAAGGGTAACCGGTAATTGTTGTCATTTATTTTATTTTTTGTCTGCATATGACAAATTTGCACTAACATTTTAAGCGGGAAAAATGATTAATTTTTAAACATTTTTTTACAAAAAAATACCTACAGCTACAGCATGACTACAAACGATGGACGATATAGAAAATTTTCCACCAGTTAAATTCAGAGCTACCTTTACACTGTAAAAGTAGCATTTTTACTACTCTTGCGCGTTGCGATACGCTGCGTTGCTTTGTTGCAATAGCTATCGCGTTGCAGCGCGTTAAGTATAAGGGCCTACATGTACATTAGATTGGTTACAATTTAAAGTATTTGTTGTAAGACATATGTAAATCTGAAACTCGCCGACTTGTCTGAAGATGACGTCAGTGTTGTGGCAGAGTGCGTTGTGCGTGTAGATTACAATTAGTTAATTGTACAGTTCGTTATACACCGTGTCCGGAAAAAAAGAGTCTACGGTATTTTCGACATATCTTTGACAAAGTTAAACCTATTTTCATAATTTCTGGCAGGATTCGTCCTAAATATTCACTTTGTTTTACTGTCGAAATATTTTCTCTTTATATTACCATGTCACTACGTAAAACTGACGTAATTATGACGTCATCGAAAATGCCGTTATCGTTGTATTCGAGGTGAAAAATGCTAACATCGTTTCGGCTAATAACTTTAACAAATTTGAACTTTTGTTTATAATTATTTGTAGGCAACATTAGAAAAATAACGTGCAACTGCCAGTGTACTGATAGTTCACTTCGCCGGAATACTGGCGCTACTTTACCGTGTAAAATAAAACACTTTTTATATTCTTTATTTACTGTGCACCAAAATAAGCAGAAATGCAGAAATTTGTTTATGCCTAAAGCTGCTTTAGTTGTCAGCAACAGTGACAAAACCTGCTACTAGCCAACTTGTGAGTTAACAAATTTATTACAAATGTGCATTACCGCGACGCTAAGACATGCTGCAGAGATGACGCTGCCAATGATAACGGCTGCTGCACAATGACGTTCCCGCAGCGCACGCGAAGAATACGCTTAACATGGCGAAAAGCAAAACTGAGTTCAAAAATTTGGATAAAAACTAACTTATTTCTATGCCTTTAATCTTTCAAATTTTTTACTGCAATTTTTTCATCAGTTTTCCTGTTTTCGTATTGCAGAGGCTCATTTAGACGTTATTTTTTTTAGCCAAAATGGCATTTTCGATAACGTCACGATTACATTTAGCTGTACTTAGTGAAAAAAAACATTTTGAAGATAAGTTTTAGATGTTTTTAGTAAAGCGTATCATTGTGATAATGTGTGCCAAAAATTACAAAAGTAAATTTAAATTTGTTAAAGTTATTCAAAAAAGTGTAGACTTTTTTCCGGACATGGTGTATACCGTCGTAATTGTACCTGTGCCGGATCTCCGACTTTGCTATCAAAAATCATTCAAACTGTCGTCGTGTTTGTCCGATGACCACATCATTTTTTCTCTTCTTATGTGGATCTCTTTTACTCTAACTTTTCTGAACCTTATTGTATCTCTGATCTCACTCTTCTTGCCGTGTTTTACGAACAGATGCCTCTTGCTCGTTTATTCGCGTAACCACAAAAATGATAAAAATGCGCTTTAGCTGACAAAAACAAAATGGTGATTAAAACATACAGAAGAAAACACGAAGGCGAAACAGCAGCGACACATTTGCTGTTTAATAAACATTCTACTGCAACACGTAGGCCTACGTTCATCGTCGTCATAGTGCAATAGAGTTATCAATATGAGCATCAAATACATAGTACAGCGCCAGCTAAATACAACGCTGCTGGTAGACCAAACAAAAGAACTTAATGGCCGATTAGTCGTTCCTCTACGCCCATCCGCTGGTTAACTTAGTATGGACAGCTCACATGGAACTAAAATTTTGCGAAATCATGTGACCTTGATTTACCACCTCAAAATGACGCAGCGGGTTACAGCAATTCAGAACAAATCTACTTACTGGAAAGACGACGTAAAAACGCTTCGATTTTCAGTTCTGAACCCACGCGCTGATGCTCTGTGTCTCAGAGTAAAAACAAAGTCAAGCAAAAGCTATAATTTCGGCTGCTGATCCTGCAGTTTCAAATGGCTAAACTGACTATACGTATTTTGTACTGCGCCATCAACAATTTCAGCAGTCAAGTTTAAACTAAAACCGACCTGACAAGGAATACTGCGTTATCTACGCATGCCCAAGAATATCATCACTATACAAGCGCTACTTTGACGTATCTTTTTACAAGAAACAAAAAGCACAATACGTTTTTGACGTCATACGTTAAGTTAGATATTTGCATAAGCAAATTTTCAGTCCCATTACGAACTTTGAACGCATGTTCATCAGTGTTACGATTAACACCTACACGTTACGTTTTCTGTCTACTACAAGGTGGGCCAATAAAAAACGTGGCACTTTAATTTTGTCCATATCTTCGCCAATTATTGACCGATTTTCAAAATTCTTTCACTGGCACACTCGGCGGACAGTTTGCAATAATGTGGTTATTATACATCTCACCACACTGTAAATGCATCTCTACACTACCTTGTGAGATATAAATAAAATAGGTGTATATAACCATAATAACAAACATTTTAGAAAAATAAAAAAAACACTTCAGACCCAACATTGCAGTGAATGATCTGTTATGACACTAGACTGTGTGGGTCTAGCACAGTTTAGTGTCATGCAGATCATTTATCGCAAGGTTGGTTTGAAGTGTTTTTTTCATTTACCTAAATTTTTGTTATTATCGTTTTTTCTCACGTTTATATTTCACCACGTAGTGTAGGGACGCAGCTATGGTGTTGTGGGATATATAATAATCACATTAATGTAAACTGTCGGCAGAGTGTGCAAGTAAAAGAAATGTAAAAATCAGTTAAGAATTGACGAATACATGAACAAAAGTAAAGTGCCACGTTTTTACTGGCTCACGATGTACATCGGGTCGCACGCAGACATTAAACGCTATTAGTCTAGGGACAGAAGCATGACCTCCGAACTTTGTGTGATTACCAGCGATCCATTTACTCCCCAAACTAATTTTCATACGTCAGCCATAAAAAACGAGCTAAACGAAACAGCGTATTTCGAATTTAAGGCTATACCAGTGCCGGTGAAATAAACTAACAAATGCACTTATTACGCAACAACATAGTTTATTTTTTAAATGCTGCCATCAGAGCCCGAAAACTTAATCTGTAACAAGAAATATTATTAGATTGTCACCAATCTAATGTACTCCTCGCGCGTATCATTTTCTTTTGTATTCTTTCAAGAGCTTTTTCGTTCCTTTCTGTTGGTATTAGAGACCTAGCGCTAATTGAGACCCGTTTAATATTATACTAATACTGACTGGCGTCGAGGTCGTTATCGGAAATTGTCTCTTTGAAGTTAATAAAATATTGCCCGATTTTAGAAACTGAGAGGAAAAAATTTCCAGTAATGGTCGATGAAGCTTGTTGCCATTTGTGTTGCTATACCTCAACGCATGCGTTTATCTAGCACCGTTGTGAAGATAATGGTGTCACGACCTTGACCTTTTGGGGGTCACGTGACGTCATCGGTCACGTAACCATTCGACTCCTTGGGGTCGACTTCCTACGGGTGGTCCATGGTGACTATGCGTCTATCTGGCACCGTTACGGAAATATGGCGCTTCAAACATAATGGGGTCACGACCTTGACCTTTGGGGTCACGTGACGTCATCGGTCACGTGACCATTCGACTCCCGTGGATCGACTTCCTATGGGTGGTTCATAGTGACCATGAGTCTATCTAGCACCGTTATGGAGATATGGCCGTTTGAAGTTCTTCCAAGCAGGCTCTTACAGAAACAGAGGTCGGTCGTTGGTCGGTCGGTCGGTCCTCAATATTACACTGATCTTATATACTCCTCTTCGCTACGTTAGGAACGTAGCGCGCAAGGAGTAAAAATAGTAGTTGGTTCACAACAATGTAAGCTTACCTGCACACAAAAGCCCTAGTCCGTCCCCGAAAATTCAGGCAGGCACGACGTATTTGTGATCATAAGGGATATACTTACTTATAATTACCGGGGTATTTTGAGATAATCTTCGCATGTTCAAGCCTCGCTGTAGGAAACACGGAACCTATCGTTTTTGCCGTTAATTTTTATGACAAGTATCTTGCTAGTCAAACACGAAAACGATCTAGACTATAACGAGTTGTTGCAGCGCAATGACTGACAAGTTAGGTGACTGAGTCCTTAGCAACCCACGTTGTCATGGCAACGAACGAGTAACAGGTGCGACAGGTACGACGAGCACAATGACATTCAGACAGACACTGAACACAGACGACAACACGACACGTACAACCACTTAACTACTTTTGTCAACTCATCAATATCACAAATGACATATTTCTCTGTGCATACGAAATTAGCTGCATAGCTGAAACAATATTAGCAATAAGATTTTTTTATTTGTTCCAGTTGCCGTACGGACTGCATAGGAGATTATTGAACGTTGCTGGCACAAGCTATTCAGCAAATCAACGTCTTTGCTTTGTCAACAGAATTCTGAGCTTATTATTTGTGCAATTTACTCGTAGTACAAAAAATTGTTTCGCCAACTTCCGTACTTAACTAGTGTTAAATTTGAAATTCAAAAACGTTTATCGTTTATGCAAATTAAAAATATTGTAGCTTGTTATTGAATTAATTCAGATCGCAGTTTAAGCATAATAATGAAATAGCCTAACAGCTGTCTGTGTTCATAGGCCTAGGCCTACTATTACACTGAACAGTATTGTGAGCGCAAAAAGCCGCAAAACAAATGTAAAAACCCAAATAACTGAAACTACAGAAATGCGTATAAGTTGAACTTAACAATAAAATATCGTCTAATAACATCACTACACACATTTCGTATTCTAAATATTTGCGGTCTACATCTATACACGGCAAGTGTAAAATCAAGCAAATTTGATCAGCAAAACAATCAAAACAATAATAAAATGAGAATATATAAACAAAAATAACAATCAAAACAGCAACAAGTAACAACATTGACCAGTGCGAGGTGACAAGATTTGACAAAATATCAGTGCAATTCTTACATATCCTATATAAAACTACATAGTGAAATCCACAGGCCTACGCCGAAACTGTATGGTGACACATCGGCTAATACTGTTTTGACGTACACACACGTGACAACAACGATTAAGCCAAAACACCGTGTATGGCATGCCATTTCAGTATTTGGCCACTTTTGGCATTCTTTTTATTTTAACTTTTGTAAACTGGAAATAAAATTTAGACCTAAACGTACAAGATGCTAACTTGCTTAAGTAATACTTATTTCTTTAAAAAGCCAATACAGATTCTGGCGGCTTTTACAGTAGTCTACTACAAAGATACAAAATAAATATATTTTGACCGGAATATATATATATATATATATATATATATATATATATA
>Ga0056128_1000561_pt1 | contig 34345 bp, 24 predicted proteins | sample WorMetLIZISLAND2_FD_71113 | JGI IMG/M metagenome (GOLD analysis project Ga0056128, IMG submission 71113) | Marine gutless worms symbiont microbial communities from Max Planck institute for Marine Microbiology, Germany - Olavius geniculatus... ...
GGTAAGACAGTTGCACTAAATAGATGAGGTGGGAAATGAAACCACCATTCGATGACATATAGTCTCATTAATAAGTGTGCCAAAAATTATTATAATCGGACATTCATTGTTCAAGTTATTTGCAAAAAATGTAGTCACATGCTTTTTTTTGAGACACAGTGTAGTTAATCCTGGGATTACTTACTTGGAAAGTGATTGTCAAAATGATATGTTGTGTTTCTTCCCACTGTTTCCGCATACTGCCGATATTTTGACAAATAGCCACCACAATTTTTCTTATATTCTGAACATAGCAGTGACATGGAGAAGTAATAATCACTAACAGTGCGTAGCCGTCACATACCTAAGTCTTATTCACTGTGTGTGCTTTTTACAAAGCTGAAGAATGATAGTAGAAGTGTTACTGTAGAGAGAAGAGCATTGCCTATGGGTGCTTAGTAGAACATGTCTTATCTAAGTGTGCTGTATGTATGTGGTCTGTGTGTATGACAGGGCTGAGAGGCAGATGACAGCATTGAGTGAGGAAGAATTTGACAGCATTCTGCAGCGTAATAAGAGTGTGTCGAGTGGAGCCATTCTAAGAGCCGTCCAGGATGCCAGCGAAGGTTCGCCGGATCTTTTTTCTTTCTAGCGATATAATAGCATAGTGCTTATAGCATGTTCATTATAGCACAGATGTCACCGAGTAGTGAGTTGCATGTTGACACTGCTCCAACATCGAGTTCCTGCCAGAAAATAGTGGATTATCATCTTTTTTACCAGAGTTACTCTGAACATCATTACGTCACACACTGAGTGAAATGCATCTATGAGGTTACAAATACAAGAGCGCAGTTTTTTTGCTGTTTTTGTAAGCATGCAGTTTGGATTCCGCCTAATGTTGACACATTGAACACCTTATTTTGTGTGATGAACTTTGCCCCACTTGTAAAATATCTATGTCCATCTGTATTTAGGCGACTTTCCGGTAGCGATAGAGACACTGGTGACGGCAATTTCGCTGATAAAGCAGAGCAAGATTGCATCAGACGATCGCTGTAAAATCCTGATCAGCTCTCTGCAGGACACACTGCATGGCATCGAGTCCAAGTCATATGGATCAAAGTATCTGATTTGATATTCTCATAGCTTGTTATTACGTTACCTATTCTTAGCTTATGAAGCTGTAGTTGCTGTGACACTTGTCACTGAATTTCTGTGAATCATTTCAGAGCTGAATGCATGAGAATTAGCTTAAATAGTCTTTGTACCATGAGCAGAAAATTGTGCTCTTGGACTCTTTTTAAGTTTTAGAACTGTAAAGTTTGCATGTCTGCTTTGTGGATTTTCTGGTGTTGTGGCATTGTGCAAGCCCATATCTTCTAATGGTATGAAACTGTGTATCAAGAATCTATTAAATCATTTCAGTTTTTTCTTTGACGATGTTCTAGGTCCCAGAAAGAATATCATAGGAATGGGCAGGGCCTACAAGTAAAATCTTGATTGGGTTGGAAAAATCATCATCGTCACTATTGTTGTCATAAAAACAATCTGTACTGTGCCATTTGCAAATAGGACAAGAACAGTACTGCATTGCATGGCCGATAGTTTCAAAAACTACCGATTAAAAAAGTGTGTTTTAGCCTGCAGTTTAAACTGTCTTAAGATCGGTGCAGCTGTGAGCTTGTATAGCCGCAGGGAGTTATATGCTGCCAGTTCAGCATGTGAAGAAGTTTGTTGCCGAACTTCGGAAGTAGCCGTGATGCAGTGTAGTTGGTGCTGTTGACAGATCGAACTGTCTACTGGCCTTGCCATTGTTGTTCAGGCCCATTAAAACGGAGGGGGCGGAAGTCAGTGAAATTTCCCTGCAATCGCAAGACGTTTGAGGGGCCCCGCCATAGCTGAAAAAAAAACATTTTTGCTCTATGTTCAAAACTGATTATTTGAATTAGGCTTACGTCAGTCGTTAATATTCTGTGACAATTTTTTCAACAAAGTTGACTATTCCTTTATCGAATGGATGTATTCAGTATTCTGTTTGAGCTTTACTTTTTCGTAGTTGTGCAACTGTAGTAATTCGCTAAACAGTTTAGGGCAAAGTTAGGCTTGTTTTACATGTTTGGCAACTTTTTCAACGTGGCCACTGTTGGGGTAGCTTTTAAAATGTTTGGCGGACAGCCTCTTCCCCAGACACCGTCCCATTAAAGGTCCCACAAGAGTGGTTTCATGGACCCCACTGTGGTTCTTGACTGGTCTGTTGTTGTTATTTGTCAGAAGTCGCCGCGAGTCATCGGACCGGCGTGATTCATCATCAGACCGCCGCGAGCCGTCGGACCGCCGCGAACGTTCACGCAGCCGGGACCGAGACCGTGACGACCGAGACCGCGACTACGACCGCAGTTCAACAAGCTCAGCTCCCCGTGCATCCAGCAGTCGCCACCGCTCTCGCAGCGATGCCACAGCTGCACCCGCACCTGAACCACTGGCTCCGCGTGAATCACGCTATTACGACACCCTCGGATCATCTGCATCGTCGTCGTTTGACAGACGTCGTACCTCCGACAAGCTGGAGCGTGACCGTGGAGACCGTGTCAGAGATGCTGACAACGATGGTGTGAGAGAGAGGGCCAGAGATCGGGACCGGGATCGTGACCGAGAAAGGGACAGGGATCGTGATCGTGACAGAGATCGTGAGAGAGATCGAGATCGAGAGCGTGGTTCTGATGGCGACTACGTCAGTCGTAGTTCACGCCGCTGATGACAACCCAATCGGCTCAGTGCAAGTCCTACATATGTATGTATGTATGTACGTGTTTATCATCGTCGCCTGTCACTTTTGTCTCGATTCCATGTGTTGTATCGATATTTGTTGAAGCCGAACGTCAACTTGCAGTCTTTACAGTTTCCATTACATCTGACAAAAATCTGATGAAGTGGACCCATATATATGCGAACTATCTTTAGCTATACTGATTTTCTTTATATGTTTTTTGCTTTCTGCATTAGCCGTGAGCTGTTGTATTTGCTGTACCCTATTCATTGGTAGAAAGGGAATTTTGACTTCCTACAACTCCATAAATTTTGACCAATTGTTTCAGAATACCATATTATTTCAATGCAGTTGTATCCATGTGATTAGTTGGAGCAGCTAAGTATAAGTTGTATGATCAGTAGAACTGTACATTGTGCAGTTATGATTGTGACCATTTATTTGTATGTTAGGCTTTAGTCAAGGTTTCTAGTCACAGTTTCTACTGTTATCAAATACCAGTAAGTGTGATCATATACTCATCATGTATGTAGCCAGTCGTAGGTACTAACACATATCATTTGCAATATTTCTATGTTTTATAAGATTTTCGGTGGTGATTGTGGTTTTTACATTTTTCTTAAAATGCCTATTTTTTGCTTTTTCTTGCTGCTCTTTTTTTACAGACCTTGCTGTTTGCAAAAGTAATGCAGTTGTGTTGACCTGACAAAGTTGAACAGGAATGAAAGTAAGCGTCGAAAGTATTGCAGAATAAACTGTGACATTTTTAGTGTTATCCTAATACATGCAAGTTTTCATTTGTTATGTCTGAATGGTTTCGGAAATGATTTCTGTATACTATAGCAGTGATAGTTAACTATTATCGGTAGCACATCTAATCCATTGATGCTTTCATTGTCATATTGGCTAGCGCCTGACTGCCTTTGTATGTGTCTGCTCAGTCATTGAGTAGCTATTCCATATCATGGTCAATGAGTGGGTAAGTAAGTGATCTATGTAGCACATTTACTATAATTGTCTGCAACTAAGAATGAGAAGCAGAAATGTTTGAGAGTCATAAGGATGATATAAATTTACTACTGTTGACGCCATTGTTTGTTGGCTCCTTTAATTTGTGGTGGAAATTTGACTCGACTAAAACGTTGAGTCTTGGCTGTCCAGTGAATAACCACTTAGTTCGATTTGATATTAGCCTGTTAGTCTGTGCCCAATTTTGTCACAGCACTTCATAACGGAACTTTGTTATGAGCGATGTTAATATGACCAGGAACTAGATCAAACAGATTTGTGTTTACTTATAGGGCCCACAGTTTTCCACTGAAAATTTTCCGGAAAAACACCGGAAAATACATGGAAAGTCTGTTTGTTTATCCATCATACCCCTCTGGTACCCTCTGTGTTGCACGGTCGCTGCAGACCCAAACTGCAATGTTTGAGTCTGTTGGCTTTAGGTGTGTGCACCCTAGTGATGATTCGATGTCAGGATTTCAACTTTGACACAATATCGATACGATATTTTGAAAATATCGTGATATCCATATTTTTAAAATGGTAAGTATGTAAATCTTATACAAGCACTAGAACCAAGACGTGAACATTCAGCAAGGCAGTTTGTTTTACATAAATACTAACACGTGTCACTGAACTTAAAAATTAACTATAGACAGTTGTGTCGTTAAATTACGACACTATAGTTAGTTTGTTTTGGTTAGTTTGTTATTTTTTGTCTTATTTATTCTCATTATTTTGGTGATGCAGTAATAAAATTATAAACTTTTAGCGTAGAATATCGGGATATATCAAAAATATCGTGATACATAAAAGATGTCACGATATATTGAAAAATTATGTATTTTTTCCTACGATATGATAGGATATATCGATATCGAAAACGATATATCAGTATTTTTGATATATCGAATCATCACTAGTGCACCCTACTTCCCCCACGGGCAGCATGAGGGAGGGTTGAGTTGCCGGGTAACTCAGTGGACCCACCCATAGGGCTAGTTGCAGAGAATGAAATGGTGTGTTTTGCACTAAGTGGGTGGTCATCTAGCCATTCAGAGATAGCATTGCGGAGATTGTTGACTGTAGATAGAGCTGTTCCCATGTGAGACCATTTATCAGCAGTATGATCATCATTTTGATTGCCAGTTTTTTTGTGACCCTTAAGCACCAGCCTTTTGTGATACCAGACATTTGATGTGCAGACACAGCACCATTTAGTACTAATTATATATGGCATTTGGTGTTGCATTCGGCATAGAATATTAGGCTTGGATTTTGTCGCTGAACTTTTGTTGGTGGACTCGAATAATGTAGCACTGATCAGGTAATCATGTTGATCTTCACACATGCCAGCTAAACTAATTAGTTTTAGCAAGACCATGAACTCGCATTCCACTCTTCTCTGTTCTGTGATTTTGTAAGGGATAATCATTTCTGTTTGTTTTTTGTCGGCATTCTTTTTGGTTTTGATCTTATTGTGAAATATTTCATGTAATTATATATAGCATAACTACCCATGAGTTTCTCAGCATGAGTCTGTACAGACGAGGTTATTTATGTTGAATTTGACATGTATTTTACGCAGTATTAGGCGGCCTTAGAGTAATACCTACCAAGTCTTTCATATTTTTAATTAATTATGCTGTAATATATTTTTATGTTTTTTAATATGATGTGATATCGTGCAGTGTAGATTTTCACTTTTGGCTATTAATATCATATTTAATAATATCCAATAATGAATATGCTGGTACATGTGCTTGTGACATATGTAAGCTTGTGGTAGTTCCTGTCAATGTGCAAAGTGGTTACGGTCTGGCTTAAATCCTAGTGGTAAAGGAGGTTATTTTATATTAGTAACTTGTTCTGCCATATGAGCTTACTTGTTGGAACTTAGGGGGTCTTATGTCTGTATATTTGCTGTGTTATACCTTTCACGTTGTTATTTGGATATCGAGGAGAGCCTGCAGATAGTCCAGCGTAAACCATTTAGTGTTCCTACTTTTCAGGAATGTGGCATAACTTAAGTACCTCCTAGAAAAATGGCTGGTTCAATAATATTGAAAGTTTTTGTAGTAATCTTAGTAGTGCAGTAATTGCAGTAATCTGCTGGCAATGCTGTTTTATGTGGTTAGTAATCGCACACAATTGATGGGTTTTTGACTGAGATCTTAATTTTGTCATTGGCACTTGGTTTGCTTCTTCTGTTAATTAAGTGAAGTTATGTAATTTTCCCTTTGCAGTTTGGAGAGCTGCAGTGAGTCTGCATATTGTGAATTATTCGATGATGTGATGTATCATAATGTAGAGGGTTGTTATGTTTTGTGGAGGATGGATGGTAAGTAACATTATTGGAACTGTCTATATTGTGTATCAAGATTTTAAGCACAAACAAAACATATATGAACAGGTTTTACTAAGTTTTGAGTGCAAGGAGCAGAATTTTTTTGTTACCTTTCCCACCATCAGGGCCTGATGGTTTTGGTTTACAGTGTAGTTTTTGTGCATTCTTCTTATCACCTGCTTGTTCCACTGTTAATTTGTTTAACTCTTATGTTTTGTATTTTTATATTTCTGTCATTTGCTTTGAGTTTGGTTATCCACAGCAGTTGATTTGTACAGAGAGATTTGTCTATAAACAACCTATTATGTGTCGAGCAGCTTATAAGCTCTACTTTTCATATACTGTTATACACTATGACTTAACACACACTGGCTTAACTAATATTAATGAGCTGCTGCTTTAGCAACACCTTGAACTTGCATTTCACTTCTCTGTGTTCTGTGATTTCATAAGAGATAATCATTTCTGTTTGTAATTTTGCCTGCATTCTTTTTAGTTTTGTTTTTATTGTGAATTTTATTGTTATTTCAACTGACGTATTTTACTTGGCATTAATGCGGCCTTAGGGTTATCTTTACCAAGTCTTTCATATTTTAGTCAGTTATTTTGTAACAAATTTTTGTGTTTTTCTGAGACAATCGATTTAAGTGGTGACTATCCATGATCTCAAGTGTGCATCTGATGTGACCCTGTGTTATATTAAGCTGGATTTAACCAATGAATACCATGCTCAGTACAGTGCTATAATATTTTCAGAGTGTTATACTTGTATTTTTCGAGTTGGTTTGTAGTCAGTATGAAGGTGGCCCTGCATGACTGTTAATTTTGTCGATTTTGGCTGTTGGCTCATATCCCGTCCTCCAATAGAGACCATTATGAGATTGATGACTGTCTGGAGGATAACAGGGAAAATTATTAGAACTGCCATTATGTTAATTATACATGTGCGCATATAATGGAGTTCCAACAATTTTAGGTTTAGCTTGTTTTTTTGTATTTTGTGTTTCTGTAAAGGTTAAACTTACTGTTCCATTCTGCCTGGAAAGGCCATCCCTGAAATGACCTATACTATGTAGGGTGGGACGTTAAACCCTACTCACTCACTCACTCATATCCACCGGATGCACTAATGCATGTATGCTAAAGGGTGTTATTTTTTGATGCAATAGCAGATGCAACTATACCTAGATTTTGCCGTTTGGGCAGTGTTATTTGCACCTCAGTTATTGCAATAGGTTCACATAGTATTGAGGTTATACAAATGAGGTTTTTCAACTGACACATTTTGCATGGCACCAACGTGGCCTTAGAGTAATCCATACCATGTCTTTCATATTTTAGTCATTTATTTTGTAACAAATTTTTACGTTTTTTTTCCGGAGATGATTGATTTAAGCGGTGATTATCCATGATCTGTATTGACTAGTGATGATTTATCGAAAATGTTGATATATCGTATCGTGTCGTCGAAAGAAATATCAAATTTTCGATATATCGCGATATTCAAAAATATTGTTTAAATAGAGCATACTGCCTTGCTCAATGTTCACGTCTTGTTTCTATGCTTGTATAAGATTTACAAACTTATTATTTAAAAATATTGATATTGATATTGTGATATTTTGTAAGATTTTGTATTGATATTGTATCGAAATTCAAATCCTGATACTGAATCATCACTAATATTGAGGTTATACAGTATTCAACAGGCATGTGGTCATCTAAGACTGTCCTTGAATGTCAAGGACAAAAAAAGCATGGCTTTGGTCTTGGTCTTGAAAATTTCTGGCCTTGGCTTTGGCCATGAAGACCATTGGCCTTGGTCTTGAAAATGCTGGCCTTGAACCCATCGCTGGTGTTAACGTCATGAGCAGTGTATATGGCGTGTAATCTTGTTTCTGCAGTCACTATAAGTTTCTGTAGAAAGAAAGATGGTTAATGGTTGATATCTTCCATTTCATATATTGTTCCAGTCAGCTTGTAGTAAAGTACATTCGTGGTTGGTTTCAATGCCAAAGATGTTCGAGTACGAAGCCTTAGTGTAGTGCAGTAGATTTGTGGTTGGTTATTTCTGTTTTTTGACTGGTTTATTAGTATTTATCTTGTCTAATTTTTTGTACTACTGAACTGTTAAGTCTTCCTTATATTCCTGACATACATCCCATTACACAGTGCCCAACAGCCTGTACATAACGCGCTCGTCCTTCACTGCTTAGACTTGGTTAGACAACAACCATGGACTTGGTTGTTGAATGGGAAATAGCATCTAGCTTCTAATAATACTGTCACAGCAGTTACCAGGGAGTATATTAGTTTTGGGTCCTGCGTAACTTGCACTATCTTCAGAAATGAAAATGTGCCGATTAAACAAAAACTGATGTTGTGTGAGTGTTCAGTTAACTGACAGTCAGGTTTCAGTAATTTCATTTTTGCAATTATTTGTAGCTGAATCATTGTCGGCTTTGTGTAGCATGTAGTACCGTTTAATCTTATATTTTTGCTCTATTTTTGTCCCTCTTTTTAGTGATGAGATCACAAAACAATGCGTATTTGTGTATTGTAGGGTTTATTTAGCAATGAATGTTTACTTTTACAGTGGTAACTATTCCGTTTAGGACTTTGCTCTATCAGGGCAAAGACACAGCTCAATGTACAAGAAAACGTTGCAGAAATATTTAATTTTACTTGTGACTGTGGCCTAACATGCAAACTGCGGAAATGCATTACTTAGTCTGTGCAGCTGCAGCAAAATAATAGTATATACGTTTGTTGAGATGACACACTTATGTCATTTAGATGCATTTATACGATTTTTATGCTATTTTGTAGTTTCGTCATTGAATGACTATTGCATTCATATTCCTGTGATAATATTCATGATGCTGTGTTAAGCATTCTGTAGACACTGCCATGTGCTGTCATGACTTTATCATACTTGTCCCATAAAACATACTTTTACATTTCTAAGCATGTGCTAACCAATTTCTGTATGGTAATTACTTCACCACCGCAGGAAGAAAATCTGCATTTAGCAGTAACTAAAATTTATACGAAAGCTTACATTTGTTGCTGCAATAGATTGTTTTTTCTGTTGAACTGTTCAAACCTGACTTGTGCTTGTGATAGAGTAAAACTTTTGACCCAACAGATTTTTCACTGTGGCACATTTGTGTCATGGCAGTGGCACATATTGGCAAGGCCAATCTTAATCAAACTGTCCCAACTGAGCACTGAGCATCAGTCAAACTCCCTTCCCCTCCACTGCCGTTCCCTTACTGTCCCTCTTTTGTCTCCCTTTCCTCTTTTTCTGTCCCTCTTAAAACCAGCTACAGGGCCTGGGGAGTGCTGCAAGCTTTTCCAGAGGGATCCGAGGCATGGCTGCAGTTACATTTTGCTGCACTAGCATGCTCGCATAACTCTATTGCAACATTTCTCCCAGTCCATATGATACACTATATTGCCCATATCATGTTCATTTGTGACCCATACTCATTCACTCGATGTCATTAATGTATGTGTTTGTGCCACAATCTGAACATCAAAGTTGTTCGAATTTGCGAATCACTTTATACAAAATTTTTAGGGTCCCTAATGGCGACCCCTCTACAATTGGTGCCTTGTTCGGCCGAACACCTTGAACATGCCTAAGACTGGCCCTGCTTATTGGTAGCAACAGAGGTGGTTCGGTTTTGTACGGCTGACAGTGTATCTGTGTGTGTTTGGGTGTTGTGTTTGTTTTGACTGTAGGCAGACACTGGCACTGCAGTGCTAGGCCAGCAGAGACGTAAGCCACACGGTGATTGCATCTTATTTACAGACTTTATGCATCACGTGAACTACGCAGACTGCTTGTGTAAATTCCTCGTAGTTAGACGTGTTTCATTTTCATGTTATTGACTGCTTTCTTTTTATCACTCACTGGTCGATGGTTCATAACTCTATAGGTTGAGCCAAAAACTGCTATATGCACAACGATTGTTGTTTATTTTCGCATAATGTCTCTCAGTGTTCACTACTGCAAATATCTGTTCTCTCAACAGTGAACACAGCATGACTAGGATAAAAATTTGTCAAGATTATCCAATACGGAAAATTATAAATTTTTTGTAGCTGCAGTTTTGGTTCAACCTGTAGAATTGTTCTCAAGTATTTTAAAGGTCCATGGCCGGTCAAACTCACTTGTAAAATTTATGTAGACCTCAATTAGACATTTCACCTTGCCTATATAATATGATGATTTAAGCTTTACTAATGTATGAAATTAATGCCTGAATATAACAAAAGATGGTGTTACGTTACGTTATGCTGAAAAATCTGACCTTGGCAAGTGGCCGGAACTGACGTCACCGCGTGTACCCAGTCAGTGTTTACCAATTAATTTTAATATTTTTAATGGCAAAAAATAATGTGTCGCATGACAACTACAGCAGTACATAGGTAGACAATGTGATTTTATAATGCTTATGTTTCTGTGCGTATTTTACGTTGACTACGGGTACACGCGGTGATGTCATCATGCCTGTCAACCTGGCATCTCGTTTTCTGCGTCATTTTCATAGATCGTCGATTTCAAATGTAAGTTTCTTAATGTTGACAAAATGCTGGGTGCCGATATTATTGTCAAAATTCTCAGAAAATTGTGCTCTTTTAGGAAAATGTTAAGTTAATTTTGGTGTCCATAGACCTTTAACTATACTGTTGTGGTTTGTCGGCTGAATTTCAATAGTCTGTAATATTGTCTTACCATTGCAATATTTGAAAAAATATCTATAATTATGTTATTCAAAGCAGTGATAGCTATTTAGCTAAACTGACTGCATAACTATAAGCAAACAGAACCTTTCCATGGTCAGATTTAGTTTGTTGGCTTATTTAGTTATTGGTTATTTGTGATGTCCTGTCTACAGTTTTTGGTTAGTATCACATAGATACTTCACTAATGTAATGTATTTAGTCCACATGCATCCCATGTGGTATGATTTTTGTTGCTAGTGACAAAAACAAAATATTCAGTCGTCCAAAAACTGTAATAACAGACCAGAGATGTATTGACCCAGAGTGGTTGTTAGTTGTATGACTTTGTGAACTTAAGTGGATTACTTACTGGGTACACCAGGCATCTGTAGGTTTCATGTCCAGTGAACTAGTCTGTTGACTGCGCATTTTGACATCTGATAATAACTGTGACTTGTGAGTCAACTGACTTCTTACCAGAGATGTAGTATTACTGCATTTTGTTGTATGCGATGGTGGTGGTAGCATTAATGAAGCTTATGATTCTGTTAATAAGCAGTGTTGCATCTCATTCTGTTCTTACTAGTGTCATATTTAATTGCATCTGAACAGTTTGCCTCTAAATTAATCAACTGATAATTTTGATGATTGTGAAGTTTTAGAGATTAATTTATTTTAAAAATTTTAATTTGTCTCAGACCTTATACAGTGAATTTAACCTTAAGACACCAGTGTGCCAAGGTTGGTATTAATGATAACCAAAGAAATCATTTTTCTGTTACAATGGTAACAAAAAAGCACATGCAGACCACCTGCAAAAATTAAGACTTGTCAACTTGATAATCATACGATTAACACAAATAATCGATGGTTTGATAGCCATAGTAAAATGTGTATAATTTTTCAAAATATGACCTATGTGAGATTCGTCACACTGGTAATGAATTAAATAACTGTATACACCACAGCTGACTTTTACAAAAAGTTGTACAATTTTTGGACGAATGTGTGTATTGTCAGTGCATTATTTCATTCAGCCAATAAAAACAATTGAAAAACCACTGTTTGACCATTACCATCCAGTGATAAAAAGCCCTCATTTGCCCATATGCTGATGAACACAGGCAGTGGCTTCTGTCCGCCAAATCAAAATCAGGCTCAAGTTTCCCCTACTTCCCCTTCCTCCGGATCTTGACAGAGCCTGGTTGCCAAACTGTAGTACATATTGAGCCAAAAACAGCACTTCTGGTAATAGCAATTTTGCACGCACCCTTAACAAAACTTCCCCCACCCCTATTTTTTACTGGGTGCAAGCTGTGCCCACCAGGTATAGGGACAGAAGCCCCTGATCACAGATAATACAGCAACAGTCATTCATTGTAACTGCATTTCACATCAGCTTGCATCTGTCGGTTCAGTTGCGTATGTCTCTTGTCGTGGAAGGTCGACCGTGAATGAGATGATGTCTGGAGATCGTAACACAGCCATCGGCAACACTCCAAGTGGTGACTCTAACTCTCGAACCTTCACAACAAAACGTTCCTGTAATCAGCTTGCTGCCAGAAATTTAAAAATATATTTCTTTTCAGCTTAATTAATAAAAATTAAGAGAAAACTGCAACTACTCGGAACTGAATATGCTTGGTAAGTGGATAAATAAATTTAAATGACTGCTGATATAATGCTTGACACTAGTGAGACTGCACCAAGTGTACCTATTGCCAGCACAGTGGAAACAAAGTGTCGCAACTGAACCGATACGTCTTTAATAGTTATTGAAAACGGAGAGACTGTGTCCCTTGCCTGTGCACTAAGGACGCGATGGCAATGTTGATAGCATACACGCTAGGCGCACGACTGCCGTGTGGCCGTTATTATAGCCCTGCAGCAGCACCTGTGAATGCAGACTATAATGCAAGTGGCCGTTGTCTACTAAAATGCAGCCAGCACGTTTGTCACTTCTGCACTCTTTTTCTGGCATGCCAGTTTTTAGGAGTTATGAACTTATTACTATATGGGGTTATGATATTAAGTTTTACACTACTAACTACAATAATTTGTAGGCCTAAATGTAGAGGCCTAAGTCGACAATTTCGGCCGAATGTTTCAAGTCAAGTGTCTTGGGCACAATGTGTTGTCTGTCTGTCGTCTGTCTATCTGTCATCACCTGTAACACATGTATTGTGGCTAAACTGTACGTCGTATCGGGTCAGCGGGTACTACTGGATAGGACAATAACGAGATACGTCGCGCTGGGTGACTTTGGACTGCTGTCAATAGTAACCATGTTACTATCTGGAGCGGTTTGGTCGCAGTTGCAGTCTCTTCTTTTTCTTCTTTAGAATTGAGTAGGCCTACAACCTTTATGTGCACTGAATTACAGTATCGTATTTTAGCATTGATTGTAGAGTTCGATATAGCACTATCATCTTAGCATATATGGTACTTATTCACTCAGGGAAATCGCTTTCTTTTCAGAAGTCAAACGTTAGCCTTTGGATATAGGCGGTACTGTTGGCCCACCCTATAGCAACAACTGCAGTTCTTGCCTGCTTGTCTTTCATCTCCAAGTCTACCTAGTACCTACACAGCCGCCGTGGCAGTAGCTTCAGACCGCCGTGCACCTAGTTTTAGCAGTGTTTGGCACTAAGTACACGGCCGCCGTGCGCGTAGTCGCAACACGTGACACGGCCGCCGTGCCCCTAGCACTGGCGTATTGAAAGTGTTAGAATTATGATGTTTTGCTGTCGAGGTTCAAGCAACATACTGTTCCACGTCTTGTTTAATGAAAATACGCGCAGGAAAATACAGAGTGACAGTACTGAGAAACGTACCTATAAAGAAAGGTGCGACGAAACACCGCACCGGCCGCACCTTTCGTCACACCGTATAAGGAAAGCTAGAAACGTCCAAGTTACGTTTCACAGTTTCACCACAATAAGTGACAGCTTGAATTGCATTTGCAACAAATTTTTAAAATGACTAAAATTAATCCATAAGACAAAAAGGCTAATCACGAGAGCCTCAAATGATTACCTGAAACTGCAGAATATCGAGATCGGACACACAGAATCGGGCGGAAACGGTGTTGCCATTAACCAACGAGAACTTAGCTCGCTGATCACTTACTGCAGCCAACAGACGCAAGAAACGTTCGCGTAAAAACGTCCGCTGTTCCTGCTGCAAATCAACCGACATCTGCTGCCTATCTGATAGCAATATTCATTCATTTATTTTATATCTACATTCTTGACATTTCACTCTATTTATTTATAATGAAAGTTAGGTTTTCTCAATCATCAATTTCATTTCCGGTTTCAGTCAGAGCACCTGCTTTGTAAGTAAGTAAGAATGAACAAAGTTGACAGTCACTCGTCGATTGTCGTCGTTAGCCGTAGAGGACGATCAATCGACACCCCCTGCAAGTGGAAATGCCTGTTTCATCGTGAAATCTAAAAGTAGATGACAACTGACGACTGTAATTCGTATGTTTACTTTTTAAACAGCGTGTTAGTGAAGTGCGTCAGTCATGGGCTGTTAAATTCTGTCAAAACGACGTAAGCAACGATGCGATAATTATAGTTATTATAGCAGGATCCTCGTATATAATGTCGACGAATGCAGCCTATATGCAAGTTTGAAACAGAAAAGCATTTGCGCCTATGCGTACAATTTAACTGCGTTTTGTAACGACTAAGCTAAGCCTGTAACGCCAAGTGATGGTGAACTCTGTCTATAGGCGATGCTTTTGATGAGATCGAAAGTTCGAAATCGTAGTTGCACTTCTTGAGCTTTAACTAGGCCCAAACTACCAGGCAAAATTTGCGTAAATATTTGCTTAGATATTTTGCTAGTCTTTATTTTAACTATCTTTAAACATAAAATTTCATACTACTCTAGGCCTAGGCCTATACATAACCTGCTAGGCTGCTAAACGGCACAGTTCTAATATTTTCGGCAGCATATCGACACCCGGTAGCGATTGTACATGTAGGTGAAACTCACTCAGCTGGCGCAGTCTGCACCTCTCAGCTGAATTATTTCAATATAGCAAAAATGAAACACACCAGCACATTGTGCCGCGTACAGATGCACGAACAGATATATAGGCCTACCTCGGTTTTCTGTTAAGTTTTGTTGTCAGAAACTTCAACTGCGCTAGCGTACGCAGGTTATGCCAATGCCAAATAGCCTAGGCCTATTCAATAGGCCTCTTGAATAATATTCATTGTGTAAAAGAAACTAAATATCGAAACATCTCGAACACACTGTTACATAGTTTTATATTATACTCAAGTACGTAAGCTATTTTACATATATACATATATAAACGCACAGCTTGAATTTGAACAATGCGCATGCAACGAGTTGGTGGTCATTTGACGACCATGAGTGACACTCGGTTGACAGACAATGCCTACGAGTTTATAAACGTGCGACATCAACAACTACAAACAAATGCCTTGACAGCTTGACAAATGTCATACAAAACAACAGCAACAATAACAAAAATGCTAATTAATTAATTAATTAATATCTTTATCAAATTCAAAAAGCACATTGTTTCGACCACTGGCAGCGTTCGGACTGCAAAAGTCTACTGCGAGATACTACGCCTAGACAAAATTATTGCTATTCTATGGGCCTATCCCATATAGCTTACATGATGCACTGTAGACGCAGGAAACAGCAGAGAGAGACAACGGAAATATATCCTGTGTCTATTCTGGTCATTATCTAAAGAGCGAGTCATGATGAATGACACACCATGCAACTTGTCATGAAATCGGTTTGATTATCTTTTTGGGTTTATTAGAAATGCACATCCAAAACGAAAATTACCTAAACTCTGTGTAAAAACAGTAGGCCTAACGAACTTCAAAACTAACTCTTGGACTTATAGTATAGGTTTATAAGCCTGAATGTAGGTCAGTAGAAAGCCATGTTGTTGTGTTCGATGGTACACTGTCGACAGGAGCGCCTGACAGTCTGCAGTGCAACGGCTCCAACGGCCGGACAGTCCAAGACACACAGCTGACGCAGACGATTACACTGTTTGGCGACGACGCACACCCCCGCGTTTGTCACTCGCGTACATCCTCTCACGCTGAGTCGCCTGAGTCGACCACACCCGCCAGCCAGTGCCCGCAGGGACGCGTCGCCGACCCCCACACACTCGCCGAGGTCACAGAACCTCAAACCGGGGGTTCTCGACGCCAGCGCGGTGACGCCATGGTCGGAGATCTGGACACACGCACGCACGTTGAGGTAGCGCAGACGCGTGCAGTGTCGCGACAGGGCGTACAGCGCCTGGTCGCTGACTGCTGGACAGTGCGCCAGGCTGATGTAGCGTAGACAGCTGGTCCTATAGGCCGCCAGTTCGGAGACGCCGTAGTCGGTGATCAGTTGACAGTCCGACACGCTGATATCTTGGAGTGACGACGAGTAAGCCGCCACGTACTGCAGACCTAACATGACGTATCAGAAACTGCAGTAGCCTATACACCACGCCACTATAGAGCCAATCAATCAATCATTTATCCACTGGCGTCGTGCCCATGGGGACCAAGACCCCCTCCACACACACAATATTTTCAAACACGAAAAAATATTATATACATGTATAAAAACATTTTGCACACGTAACACGTTTTGGAGTAGCGCACTGGAGTATAGTTTATCTATCCCGCAGTGCATGAAAATGTGCAATTTCAACGTTGATTTAGAGATACTAGGGGAGGGGGGTAGGGCGCTCTTACGCAAACACAACCCCCTGCATTAATAAGGCTTACGTCATGATGCAGCGTAGATTACAATAAAACGTAATCACTGTAGGTATACACCGCACTACAAAAATGAATACAACGAAGATAAATAAGTGACTAAGAATTTTTAAAAAGCGCAAGAACCTGTGTGTCCGTGGTTGCATCAACTACAAGAACGGTCAAAACGATGCATGCATAACCCACATTAATTAGTATCGGTTTGATATTTTTAGGAACTGTGTTCCTTTTAGTTACCATGATATTATATTATTATCTGTTTGAGTCAACACCGACTCAGTCTTTTAAAAACGTGAAAGCCAAAATATATATTACAACCATTTAACAATAGAATAAAATAAAGAAATAAAAAAATAAAATATTTACAAATAAAAAGATTTTGCATTCGACAAAATGTAGGCCTAAAGAAGTCGATCCCACAAATAATTAGGCTACACACCTAGGTCGGTGACGAGTGGACAGCGGCGGATGTACAGCTGGACAATCGCCGGACAATACGTGACCACCAGTTGAAGTCCGGCATCGTCCAGTCGACAGCAGTCGGACATGTCGACGTAACGAAGACACAGTTGATGACCGTAGCTGACCGCCGCCATGTTAGCCTCGGGAGTCAGACTGATACATGTCACCTGCGCACAGCCTGAACACACCCATCGCACAATCAATTAGGGATGCGCACAATCGAGACCCTTTGAGCCGAGACCGAGACGAGACATTAGTACGTCTCGAGATCGAGATGTCGAGACCGAAACCACATCCATGCAATTAACCAATCAGTCAATCAATCAATCCACTCTAGCAAAATGAAGCAATCCACAAATTAAAACATGTTTATGAAACGTGATATGACACGAATGAATTAGCAAATTAACAACGACGAATCAGAGCCGTATAAATAGCAACGAACTTTTTTCACGATTTTGATTCCAGCACGGTTACCACGACCAGCATATAGGCTGGTACTAGATTTACGGAAGAATCAGTCAAATAAGCAATGACAACTCGCCACAGTAGTTGTAATGAAGTGAGCGTTGCTTTGTAGGTTTCGCAAGGCAATGTAGCGACACTTTTTATCGCTATTTTATTCTTACTTACGCTTCTTTTAAATTCTTGTTTCGTTTATTTTTGCTTCTGAAAAACGTTAAACGGTCAACGTGACGGTGATCTGAAATATAATACAGATTATCGCCGTTTACCAGTGACGTCAAGATGTGAGAGATTGACACATCTCGAGATTACGTCGAACAGTGCGACGTTGCTGACTCGCTGGCAGTGGGCGATCTCTAGTGTTCTGAGCTCCGTGCAGCGTCGAGCAACGGCCTTGACGCCGCGATCAGTCAGACGCCAACAGCCACTCAGTACGACTCGATCCACGGTCAAACACACCGTCGGCGTGTCGCGGCTCAGAATACGCGTCAGGCACCTGACATACGAACCCTTTTAGCAGAAGCTTAAATGTGTGTAGCCTATATAGCTTTTTACGAAAATCCGTTTCAAAGCTACGAAGTGTCACCTGCCACATAGCATCACACAGTGTTACCTGCCACAGGTGAAAACAAACAACTCCAGCCAGCCAGGCTGATGGAAGGGTGAGTTAACGTGAGTACGGGTAGTTAAGTAGCATATACTGAGATGTTATTATGTCTGTCTGTCTGTCTGTCTGTCTGTCTGTCTACAATATCACACTTGACGAATAATTAACAAACGAATAATTAATTTTGAAGAGATAATGCATGACCTTAAAACAATTAATTATATTTTATTGGTAATCTGAATCACAACACCGCATCGAGGGATTCTGTATTTACTACTGGATTCCTGTAGCCAAAGATGAAACACAGACCTCAGCGCAGTTTTTGTTTAAATCTCCGAGTGCTTGACAAATTTTTCTACCGTTATTTGCTCACTCGACGTCAGAAGGTGATTAATTTATCTCACTCCGTCTTACGGCTATTTGCAGAATGCAGAGTGCGACAGATGGACAGACTACGGTGACATTTGTCGCAATATACTCGTAGGTGAAATCGCTTTCAGACGCATACAGAGCGACGTAACTGAACTGAACTGACATGGCTTAGTTTACGACGAACTGACCAATGGGCAAGCAGTAATGGATTACGCCTACTACATTACTGGTACCGTCTAACGGCGTCGGTGACTGCGTAACTACGCACACGAACGCGACAACCAATGATCAATGGGCTTGCCCTGTTCGCCCATTAAAAACTAAACCATGTCAGTTGAGTTTAGTTACGTCGTTCTGTTCGCGGCTTAACGCGATGCTGCCTAACAAAACAATAAAGCCCAGCTATCGCTAGGGAAGACGCGCTACAGCACATACAGTTCCTATACAGTTCCTGTTGCTGTACTGACCTTCAAGGTCATCAAAGGTCGATGATTTTTATCTCATCTGAAAGAGCGTATGCGATTTCCTATTAGTAATCAATAGCAATCGTAGCCCTATCTCTAACCGTTTAGCCACAATACATCTGTTACAGACGGACAGACGACACACAGACCATCGTGCCGTAGACGCACTATACAGCACAGCACTGCTGTGTCGCGTCAAAAACGTGCAAACGACGGTAACCTGAGTGCAGCATCGGCATCGCAGTCCGGTGCGTGGCTGAGGTCAACGCAGGTCCACAGCAGAGGGTTCCAGACGAGTCTGTTCCATCGTCGACACACAGCGGCACAGCGACACAGATCATCACTTGCCAGTCCGCTGTAGAACACGCGAGTTAGCAGGACGTCTGATAAACCGTCAATATGTCGGCCCCGCACCGCGAGTTCACTGACGCAGCTACTGCTGTCACTGTCGGGGGCAATAGTTGCGTGTTTCTGTTGACGCTTGTTACGACGGCTGTGATCAACATTCTGCTGCTGCTGCTGCTGATGATGATGATGATAATGATGACGTTGATTAGTGACGTCACGGCTGGTAGTCAGCTGCTGTAGGCGATCACGTAGCACGTCATCGTCATCGTCATACGTGACGTCAGCAGGTTGCCTAGCAACTTTCAACAAATCAAGCACCTGAAATCACCGCGTGGAATAGGGCGCGGAGCCACAAAAACCCACGGAAGTAGTCACAAAGCAATTAAGCCTAAGCATTATAAGCAAACCAGTCAGTGAGTGAAACGCAGATTTATATAGCAACGATAATATCCGTTGTTCTGTCTGCTAAGAACGAGAATACAATGTAGATTGCAAAAATATCCAGAAAGTTTCATTTTAATGTAACCGTGATGGCTACAGCATTCAAGAATTCGACATCTGCGACAGTGCCAAATTTTTACAGAATTTCTGCTTCGGGAAAAGATGACAATTGCGAGGTATTTGTCCACTTCAAGCTCTCGCTGGCATTTATCGCACAAACCGCCATATGGACGGCCAGGCTGAGATGATTACAAGTGGAAATAGTCTACTAGCCGCCAGCGTTGAATGAAGAAAATGACCTTTGGCTATTACTCTTTAAATGTTTAATAATGACGGATGGTACCTGAAGTAGTGACGTCGGCTGCGGGCGCATGAAGCGTCACGTGACGAGTGACGTCACGATGCCGTGCCATGTCCGAGTGTCGGTAGCGGTAGCACAGGGGCGTCCCCGCGATGACGTCACGAGGGGATTTCGACGATGCCGTCAGATCGTGGGAATGCTGGCGTGACGGGGAACACGTGGTGGTGGTGTTGCTGGGACTGGTGGGACACGGATCATCGGACGCGATGCCGGAACTGGAGTCCGGAGTACGATCCAACGCTCCACAGCCACCGACGACGCCGCCTGTAGGTATCACCAGACCAGACATAACCATGCACTGAGATGCTGTTGCTGCTGCTGCTGCTGATAATGATGCTGATGAAAAATAGATTATAACAACATTAACAACAATCTAATCAACAGAAGCACAGATAACGCAAAAATTTATTGGACAAAAGTCATACAACTAGCTATACAACAACTTGATAGGCCTACATCAAGATGCTGTCTATCTGTTGTGGGCTTTCGATTTTTTGTGACGCGCTACAGCTACGCGTCTATGGCACGTAGACACGTTGTCGTGTGTTCATCCGTCCGTTCGTTAGTTTGTCCATAACGAATGTATTGTGGCTAAGAAACGATAAAAATAGGGCCAAGGTTACTATTAATCACTAATAAAAAGTCGCATACGCCCCTTCAGATGAAATGAAAATAATCGACTTTGGATGACTGCAACAAGAACTGTAGGCTGTAGCGTGTCTTCTTTTGCGACAGCTGGGCTTTCAAGCGGATGGCTAATAAAACTTTCTGACACGCGTGCGCAGTGACTGCTGTGTGAGACACGTACAATGACGTCGGCGAGCGTGAGAATTCACGATCAAATGCTCGCGTCGCCCTTGTACTGGATTGACAGCGGGCGGAGCAAAGCGCCAAACAAGACGGCACATAAGTACATAAATACATGAGAGTTGAGGGCCTACACAGTGCACAGACTGTAGACTGTATAGTAGAGCGTTACTTAGTCGCGACTGAACGATTGTCAACAGTTACAGTTCACAGACTCAAACTGACCCCACATAGTTTCCTACGTGCAAAAGAACTAAGACTAAAACTAAACCAGTAGTGCTGTAAAAAAATTGACTATTGAGACGACCATGCATAATATTTTTGAAAATCTTTATTTTACCACCGACGGGAGGTACTGTCAGATGCATGTAACAATGATACATAATACAAGATTAAAAAAGAAAAACATATACAGATTTAATCAGCTTTTTCCCTATTTTCCTTTCCTTTCTCTCTCACCTCCTTCTTCTCCCCGCTTTTCCCCTCCTTTTGCTCCTCTTTTTCTTTCTTTCTTTTTCTTTTTCCTCCTTCTCTTCCTCTTTTTTCTTCTTTTTGCTGTTCTCTTCTTCCCTTTAATTCACTTAGAAGTAGGACCCATTAAATCCAGCTAGGGGTCTGGGAGAGTGCTGTGAGCTACCGCCAGCAAGGTCTGCAATCTTAGGAGCGTGAACAGACAGAGAAATGCTAGTGATCTTATAATCTGTCACTTGCCGCATGCTTTCGACGAATTTTCTAGTTCCGATATGCTGGCAACTTTTTGACCTCGGGAGCCAATGCCATTCGCTAAGACCAGTGTTAAACCATTTGATGCTGTTTGGAATGAATGGTTCTGTAAACCTTGCCGCCGGTTCAGATAGACCTACTGTACAACGACAAGTTATTCTTAAGTGATAACATACAATGCGTTTTGAGTGCCAATATAGTAGCTGGTGGTTTGTGCTTGAATAATGGTTCACATGCGTGACACACGCGCACAGACACGGTATACTATCACACAACATTTGTATAGACCTACTGTATGACTGCAGTGAATGGGCTACATACTTGTAGAACTGCTTTGACCCAATCTATTCATTGCTGTATAATACGTACACCTTTACAAACCCGCGGGTTAGATTCGCAGCTATAACAAGACGGCGTACTGGCTCGCAACATAAACCGAATGCGTGTCAGACAATTTCCAACCGCAGAGTCGTCGTGCTAAATCAGCGAAAATCGTTCAACATCTAACGACCGTTCGTTTTATTACAGCCAGTTCTGGCAGCTAGCCACTTCGTAATGTGCCTTAATAAATTTCTCTCTCTCCCTCTCTCGGTGTCTCTCTTTTGTTTTAAGCTAGTATAAAATACCTAGCACGCATAGGCAAAGGCTAACAGCAGCAATAAACATATCGATTTCGGGGATTCAAGGTCATTCAAGGTCATCAATGTTACCATTTCTAAAAAGCTCGTTGCCAGTGTTTGTTATGATAAGCAGCATAATCTGCAACCGTTTTTACGCCATACCAGCAAAATAACGTTTTTAGGCGGGTGTCCCTCTTTCCGCCCTTCATTCGAGGGCACCCACTTACCCAGCGGCACGAAATTTTGTCGCGAAATACTAGACTCTATGGTGTAAACCCGAAGTTCCTATCTCACGTAGGCTCCAATCGGTACCGGGTTGTGACGAACAGACAATCGGGCAGACAGAATTCCCGCAGCTAATACTCGCTATAGCTAGGCTTATGCTAGCTCTCGCGCGTAAAAATACGTTTGCAGCCGCCGCGTCCCGCAGCCAGCGGGGAACTTAGTCTTACAGTGCAGATAGGTTAACATTTTTGATGGTTACCTATTTTTGATGCTTCTTAGCTGAATTTTGGGAAAAAGCAGAAAAAGGCCAGGGATATGAGATAAGAGAAAAGAGGAAAAGAAGGAACGAGGGAGGAAATGGGAGTAGATGGAAAAAATATACGTGAGGTTTGCTAATCGGTCTAGGCCTAACGCAGTTTTCTTATTTTTAATCTCAGCAGGACTGTCGATCACGACTTTCTGGCAGTGCTTGCTGAATCAAACCTGATAGTGACGTCGAGTATCCAACTTTTTTGCGGGCAACAGCATTATGCAATAGCACGCATAGGGGCTATATGCAATCGCAATTCTATCTCTCTGTCCGTCCGTCCGTCCGTCACTCAGGTGGATTAGTCAGAAACGGTACAAGCTGAGTAGAATCACGAAATCTTTACTCAGGCTACTACAACAACTCGAGTTCTTTGTGACAGAATTTCGTGCCGCTGGGTGACGGAATTCCCTTCGAGCGAGGGCATCATAGAGGAGCACCTATACTAAAAGTGTTAATCATAACAAACACTGCTGACGTGCTTTCCGGGGTATCAAAATCAATGATTTTGAACAACCTTGAACCACTAAATAAGAGTTTCAGCGACCTTTTTGCGATTTTCGACTGCGGTGCACATTTCAAGAGTGAACTGCGACGAAATGGCTGCAGATAGATCAAGGCAACCTGCGTATGAAATTATTAAACGTAGATTTCAACAGTTTAAATTTTCACTTAACGACCCCTTTGTACGGGGACGTTAAATTTGGGGATCCGCTTCAAAATATTATTGCACGTTTTACAGTGATCTGCGAGGAGGCAGTGAGGTCACACGCTTCGTCAGCAATTATCCCAAATTACTTGTTTGTCAATATTATGCTTTTGTCAGTGTGGTGCTACTGCGAAACAGATTAATTATTACAACGACAGATTTAGCCCAACACGGGATAGTTCAGATAGGACAAAAAAGGGATGTTAACAAGACCATACAAAGTCACAATGTACAAGGCTAGGGCCACATCACAAGCATGTTCCAAGGCCAGACCCAGATCAAGATGAGGTTTAACATTTCCGTATTCTGGCGATTTCCTCCGTTCGACGAGCGCGGTTCCCTGTCAAAACCTGGACCGACAAAACCGGGAACGTCAAAACCCCACTACACGAACTCTAACCCTAACACTATCCTTATCATTAATCCATAATCTCTAACCCTAACCCCAACCTTACCCTTACCTAACCCTATCTTAATTCCTAACGCTATTCCTATCCTTAACCCCTAATCTCATCCTTATCCTTATTACCTAAACCTAAGCCTATAATTGTTTCTCGATTTTGTCGGTACACCGACGAGCACAAACAGGTGAACACGGCAAACAGATGATCCAGGTGAGTACATCGGTAGCTGTCAGACCTGCGCCGGAATGATCCAACGGCGGCGTCATAGCAGTCCCAGCAGCTGGCCAGTGCTTCAGCATCGCACCATCAGTTGTTGCTGCTGCTGCTGCTGTTGATGATGATGATATCGATACGGTTGCCACGGTAACGGATTCGCTACGTCATCGCACACGTCGCTGTATCTCGTAGTATTCGTTCGGCGACAGGTAGGGTTAAGCTTAGCTCTGTGGCTGCAGCGTGCAGGCAGGCTGGGAAACGAAGCAGGCGACTTGGTTTAGCTGGCGGCTACAGAGGGCCCGGGCTGGACAATGGCGAATGCACGCTGCAGCCAGTGCGAGCGTGCGTAGGCCTAAGGCCTATAGACGTGATTAGGCATGTCCGTTGCAGTGCCACACATGGGCGCCTACAGGCAAGGGCAGCGCCGCAGTCGGTCGAAGCGACCGGAAGTGCGCTGCAAAAATCATTGCCCGGATTAGGGTCGCGGTTATATAAAAATATAACATTTGCGTAATATTTTAATCTTGCAGGTATCCACCGCTTAAACAACGGTGCGAATGGGGCGTGTGTAATCGACGCATCAATTCCCCTATTGTGGGAAAACAGCTGTCCGTAACTAGTTTTAAGTGAAACTGCTGCTTTAACTTAGATTTTTTAAAATTAGTTAAACTAATGGTCTAACCGTTAAAAATGTAGTTGAACTTTTATTTAGTACTTTTTAAAGTTAACTTTTGCCCATTACTGGTCAATAGCAGCCTAACCATGCAGCTAACTGTAGCGGTTTGGTCACAATTTGCAATGCAAGTGTTTGAGGTGCAGTCAGTGCCCCCGTTTAAGGAGAATAGAGGGGAAAATTATGGGGGTCCGACTTAGTAACACAGAAAAGATTTACTTGTTTAGATAGTTTTCCGGTAAAAAATACCGTTTGGCCACACTACATGCGTTACAGACATACGAGTTATACGACAAACAGAAGCCTGTGAAACTAGGCCTATAGCTTGACATTAACCATCGGGCAATAAAATTTAACAAAAATAAAACGAAAACAAAACTAAAGCACAATTGTTTTTTTTCTATTTGCACAATAAGCAAAATCATAAAACTTTCACACAACGGTACGTTGTGTTAGGACCGCCCCTGTTTCTTTCAGTTACGCGCGATATGTGTACGCAATTTGTATACACTATATACAAAGAAACCCAAGTAGACTCACTGGTGTAGCCCGCATCTGGATGTAGGGGGCACTTGAGTGGTAGGGGGTGGGGAGGAAAACCCCTCCCCACTAGGGAAAGAGTCTGGAGAGGGGCTTAGCCCCTCCTCAAATTTTTTTTCGAATTCTTTGGTGCACAAATAAAACGTTTGGGGTGCATTTTTGCACTATGCCTATTTTAAATAACTGATTAAACTTTTAAAGTCAAGGCACGCGCCTCCAGTGCCCCTATGGCTACGCCAGTGGATAGATTGTAAAATCATGTGCTACAAGGTTTATCAAAAATGAGCGGCATCTTGCGAATATGGTGGGCAGTGTCAATCACAGTCTGGGCTCCTCCGTATAGCGAGGTACTACGTGCGACTCTGACGTCGGATGAATGATGAGTTGATTTCATCCAAAGTAGAACAACCTACATCGGCATCAACATTAATAACAACCTTTAAGAGAAAAAAATGCCGGCGCCATGTGCCGCCATAATATGCGGCCGTCCGTCCAAGCGTAGACAGCAAATTCGGTAACCTTATACGAGCCGCTACTATGGGACATATATGTTAGTTTTTGAGGTACCGTTTTGACGTCCGCTAAATTAAACCTTGGACTTTTCGAACCTAAAATGGCACATTGGTTACTTTTTCTGAAAAAAATTCGCACATATTCTGCCTTTTTATGCCATTTTGTTTTCCGAGTTAGGAGCTATAAGCCCGTACAAGACAGAAAAGCAAAAAGATGGACGAACAAAACACGTAAGAGATGGCTTTATATTCAGTCAGGCTATTGAAAGTGTAAGTTCGCTAATAAACATAAAACAAAGCTTCTGTAAACAGTTTAAAGTTTTATTAGCTCACAGATTGCAACAAGTGTTAATAATATAAATGTACGAAACATCGGTTTATACACTTGTTAATGGCAACACTTAAGGACTTGCACATTGAAAACAGCAAAAAATACAAAAGGTGATATTGCCCGCATCACACTGACTCTGTGTCAATGTGATGAATAACGTAATCAACCGTGCCAAATTTTATCTCAATCAGATCAGGAGTTTTGATTCTGTGAGGGGTCGAATTTTTGGCGTTCCCATAAGAAAGAGAAGTCGCCGTTAACACTTGGCTTGAACTACCGTTCAGCCTGTGATTAATATTAAAATGTTACAGACACAGCCAGTGGAAATACAGTTCTGGTCGCGATGTAAAGTATAGCAGTGTAATAGCAATCTACTGCTAAAAATACGGTTCAAATAAAAATAAACAAAAAAAACGTTTAAAATGTTGATTTAAAGACGCTAAATATAGTAACGTGTGTTAAAAAAAACAGCGTGCATTTTTACAGAATATAGCAACTAAGTGAATAATAGTAAATATTGTAACATTGTAAAGATTGCAACGGAGAGCTATAGAAGACTGCAGAAAAGTAAAAACAAATTATCTACTAAAAATTGCATCGCTCGAAAAAAGAATGTATAATTTACCAGCTAATATCATCGTCCTTCGGAATTCATCTCGCAAAATGCTGAGAACTTGTCGCACGCCATCTTCTCCCTGTGTGCACATTACACAACAGAATGGCGCTTGTAAACTTAAAGCGACATAGTAAATGCAATTATTTTGTGTTAACAATGCGCATTATAATTGTCAACGTCGACATAGAGACTAGGCCTATTGCGTACAAAACGATAGCAAATTCTTCATCGATAATTGAACGCAGAGATCACAGTTTTCATGCCAGGTTACTTTTGTCTTAGACCTATCATGGCTTACTTGACATTGAGCATTGTTTGCCAAAAGTTCTGTCTATGACATACATCCATTTCTACTCAAACACGACGATAGTGACAAAAACAGTATACGCAAATGTACGAGACGTTTTCGGATCGTACATAATTTTGCCGATAAACAGCGAACATGGCAAATTTTAAGGTAAAATTCGATTTGTTTGAAATTTTAACATTTGGAAAAAAGCGTCATTTTTCTCAGTGCTCCAGGGCCTCAAAAATCTTAATCCGGCACTGGTCTTAACTACAGAGTTCTTTAAAATGCAAACTGTCAAACTGTGAAATATTTATCTCATCACAAAATATAGCACACACGTGTGTATGTAGGTATTAACAAACTGAGATAAAAAATTGAAAAAAGAATCGTGTAGAAGGTCTTTTTTGATTTTCTCGAAATGCCAGCGACAACAGATGCTTTGCTGTTTTGGCTTCGATACTACGAAGAGCATTTGTCATGCAGTGATTGATACAGTATGATTTAACTACGCTTCTGATTCGATTGTCTGCGACCTAAATTGTTATATTGACTGCTTGATTGACGGACGAAAACGATAATATCGAGTACCTTCACTTTGTGTCTCATTATTACACTTCAACTGAATGTGCTCAATTGTTTATAACTCACAGACCAAAGCCTAGATAATAGCCTACTTCATATTAAGTCCTACATTATAGGCCAGTCCGTAGATATATGGACGTCCGACGAAGACGGCCTTAGCTCCGAGAGCGATGGCTTTGAAAACGTCGGTTCCTGTTCTTATTCCGCCATCCAGGTAGACTTCGCAACGACCGGCGACTGCTGCCACCACTTCCGACAACACGTCCATCTGAAACAAGCCCATCTAGCAACATGTAAATTTGTAAATACTGAATTTCCACAATCTGGCTTGTTGCGTCAAATACAGCCACCTGTGTAAAAATATATTATTTCAAAAAATTCACCACAACCATATGCTAGGCGATTAGGAATGTAATTAACTCGCTGAAGCAAAGTCAAAAAGAAAATTGTTACCAAGTCGATCGATTTTTGTCAGCTGGATATTACGCCAATGACATTTTGTAGAAGGGCACTGAGAAAGAAAGTGGTTAGACTTTTGTGGCAATGCCAACCAACCCCTCCAAAATATTTAACTAAAACTTTTTGAGTTCGGCTACCTGACACAGGCGTACAAAGTACAACCAAAGTAAGTTAGTAAATAAATAAAACATAAATTTATATAGCCCATGGTGTTTAAAAAACATCTGGGCTTAAATTGCTCTTGAGTTAACCTCATTGTCAGAGAAAATAATATTAGCGTACGTTAATGTCCGTGGGTAGAGAAAGAAACCGAGAGAGTCAGTCAGGGAGACAGGGAGACAGACCGGGGCAGGTGCAGTATCGAGCTGTCGACCTCCGTGGTTAGATACAACGACAGCAGACGCTCCACGTGTCACCGCCTCCAACGCGTCTTCAGCTGAACGCATCACACAACGTCCGCAGCCAGCATCAGTGCAAAGAAAATCAACATTTTCGGCCACAGCAGTGCGCATGCTAACAGGCAAATCTCACAAACTGTCTCCAGGGAGTTCTTGCATTGTTTACTGTTTTATGTAGGCCTACCGGTGCATCGAAACCTCTTACAGTTGATGCTGACCTTAGACAGCTGGCCTGGTTGCTTGTAGGATACTTAGCGTCTGTTACTTGCTGAACAGTTTCGCTAGATCGTCCTGTAATTTGTCATAACAGAAAGCCCGCAGACCTAGCGACGCGCTCGATTTGAGCAAAGCTAAGCTTCCTAACTAGCGTTACAAGCATACTGACTGAAGTTACTAAATCAGTTAAATGCGACGCAATTATTGTTGCGAACGTGGCGTTACACTGCTGCAATATAGCAAATAACAGCGGTGTATTGCTATTCGAATTGTTAAAAAGTGGATTAAAATGGAGCAAAATAGCGAAAAACAATCAACATGCATACGACAAATTAGCCTACTGTAGTCCTAATCTTGCGGCTGGACAAAACTACAAGCGTTGCATCCTGTTTCGGACAATCTCGCAATAAAAAGTTAATTTCCAGTCAGCAGTCGATCTTTTTGGCTTGGCCTATAGAGATAGGGCTGCTGGCTATGTGAGACTGGAGACAGACCTGAAAGTATTCCCTTGATAACGACCGGTAGTTTAGTGACGGACTTGAGCCAGGTGACCGTGTCCCAGGTGATGTGCGGGTCTATATACGAGTTGACCAGATTCACCAATGTCTGCTCCTCTGACAGCTTCTCCAAGTTCGGCAACCTTTACTCCACCAAGAACAGTTGCCAAGAGTTACGAATGCTCAGTGGCTCTTATGGACAGTGGTACATGCACCTGCCGCACCACCCATAGGCAGTTGTGCAAAAGGCCGCCCCTTTACCTACCCAAAGGTGTCTATGGCCCCAATAAGGTAATTTCTCCTGTCAGTTTTTAGTTTCTTTTTGCGCGCGACACACTATTAGCTGTCGTAATTCTGTCCGTCTCTCCGTCTGTGTGTCCTGGTGTTTGTCATGTGCCGCTACTGATTCAAGCCCAAATAAGATACAGTCTTGGGTTTTGACCGTAAAATAGCCTCGTGTCTGTAGTTCGTGTGAGCAAATTTTGTTCCTCAAACGGAGTTGTCAAATACGGGTACGGAGAACCTGTACCTCATAAAAGGTCGTTATTTTACCACCATTGAGTCGTTTAGCGTGAGAAAGCAAAATGCGAATTTCCGACAGAATTCCGACATATACAGCTGCAATATTCGACAAAAAACAGGGGTGCTGAAAATTTTAATTTTGCCCCAAAATTTTTTTGTAAAATGTGAATTTTCAGTCTCAAGTTTTGTATTTTGGACGACAGTTTAGGGCCTGCCACGATTCCACTGTCTATAAAACAGCTATGCCTACACTAAGAAGTGCAGCGTGATACTACTGACTGGAGATGCGGAGGCAGAACGGACGGGTTGTAGTACTGAGCGCGTCGTTTACCGAACACCGGGACGTCAACGGTGAGGAATACAGCCGAGTACCCGGCGCGTTCAGCACGTTGTACTAGCCGGCGGGCAGCATCGTTGTCTCGACCCATATACAACTGGAAGAAACGGACCGCCGACCCACACGCTTCTGACACTTCTTCCACGGTAGACGTCGACAACGTGCTGAGCACGAGCGCCGCGTTCAGTGTCGACGCCGCTTTACACATAGCAACCACTGACACATGTATGCAGGCGCTTTAACATCGGCCGAACACAATAAAACACATTTTTGAAAACTTTCAGGCAACAAAGAACTGACAGAGGCTTAATGTGGGCATATCATCTTTTCGCGGAAACCCACACAAGAGCTGCTAGTGAACCTCACCTGACGTCACACACTGCCACCCGACACGCGTGAACCGCGAACGTACTGTGACACAGCCTTAACCCAGACAGATAGACCGGTACTTGATTTATATAAATCTTTATTTGCCAAAATGGCTGTAGCATAGCACAACGCTCAAGACAGACAAGACAAACAGAGAAAACCAACAAAACTACACTGCAAACAACAAGCGCTTTCAGGCAACGAAGAACTTGCAGAGGCCGTTTGCGTATATCTTTACTGAGAAACGAAAGACTTAGGGAATACATTTTATCTTATCTCGGAGAAACGTTTTTACCCCGCTGGGCGCTAGCCCTCCCCCAAGTTCTCCGTATACGTCGCTGTCTATGCAGCAGCAGCAATTCGCGCGAAATTCAATCAGCCAGTGTGGCTTTAAGGCCTTATAGCACGGCTATTTCAAGGCAAATATGCCAATAAAACAAGACATGATCGTATAACTTATAGAAATTTATCAAAATACAACCAGAATTTATTGCTGACGTTATATTTTGCATTGTAGTGTAAGTTGTATTATGATGAGTTATTACTGGTTTAACGTATGAGTTTATTCAAAGACACGATCATCATGCTGTGAATACTCACCTCGAGCGGCAGCCACTTCTCCGTCGGGATGAGCCAGGCGAAGGAATGCAGTCGGAGCGATGCCGATGGGGAACGGTACTCGATGTCCAAGTAGCGACGTCTCCATGTTGCACAGAGGCACGGCTCGTAGAACTCGAGGCACGATCTGATACCTGCAGACCACATAGCGTTTGCAGCCAGCATCAGTGCAAAAAAAATCAAAACTTTGGCTACAGTAGTGCACAGGCTAAGAGGCAGATCTCACAGACTGTCACCAGGAAACTGAGAAAATTCTTTAGCTGTTTATTTTTTTCATATACCGGTAGGCCTACACCAAGGCCGCCTGGACAAGGTACAGTAGATGCAGACCGTATAGTATACTTCATTTATTGTTCTTTACTCCGACTGCCTGCTTCGTATACAGCCTGTTATGCCTGCTCATGTTATCCTTAAGTGTCTGTTGCTTATTGAACAGGTTCGCTAAATCGTTCTTGAATTTGTCATGACCACGTACCAGGAAAGCTTGAAGACAAGATAAGACAGACCACCCTGACTGCAGCAGTCTACGCTACGATACGACGTAATATTACAACACACAGACACATACGAACCATATACACGTGTTATGTAGGCTCAGTGCATAGCTTGAAGTGGAAAAGTGCAAGTACCGCTATGGGAACAGTCGAGGAGTATCTGTTGCAGTTGTGCGTGGGTATTTTAATTTGTAATTCTCTCGAAAAAGAAATGGCGATAATTCGATATGCTTTTTAGGTGGCCAAGAACTGCTGGTTTGCCATACCGGCCCATACCGCAATGCTTAAATTAAGGGGGAACGAAAAAGGAACGTCGTTAATTTCATTTTTTAAAGGGAACGGTGTTTCCACATTTCTGGGAGACCTGGAAAGAGAACCTTGACAGTAACATCTTCTAACACTGTCGTTTGAACCTTTCTGTCACCATTTCTTGCCATCATGTTCATAAGCCAGATTTTATGGCAAAAATACGCCAAATTCAATTTCGCCTGGGACTCCGCTCCAGACCCCGCTGGGGAGCTTGCTTCGCTTCCTGGACCTCCTAATCAGCTAGGAGGGTGACATCTCATTTTAAACCTCTTCCCTTCAACGCCTTCGGCGTCCTGGGTGCCTATGGCGCCTTGCTCGCTTGTTAGAGTTCCCCCCACTTCTTTTTTTCAGAATTTGAGAACTGCCATACCGTCGCAATTCAAACACTAAATATGCCGATGGAGCTTACCGTCGGAATGCGGCGACATTATCTCTGAGCGTTATTTCTTCGTCTGATCCTCCCTGAATGTAGCCGAGCGTTGCACTGTCAAGACATTTCTCGGCATAGCGCTCGAAATCGTCGACGCACACCATCGTCATTTCAGTAATGGTCACCGAATCAACTTCGTTGGTGGCCATTATTTGCTACTACACAGTATGTATACCGGTATGACAAGTCTTTTTATGTAGCTGACCGAATCGCAAGTTGTAGCATAGAGCACGGTGCTGGAATGTGTCAGATATTTAAATCGAAACTCGGTTAAACTTTGAGCTCACACTTTGTCAGAGCGCGTGTTACCTCGCCGACTTAATCATGTTTATTTGACCTTCGATCTTTACCTGATCTTGATCTTCTGTACAACCAGAAGAATGTCTTATATGTAGACCTATCCGTCATTCAATGACATGAATAAAAATATGTTTAACCGCATTGAGACAAATTTAACGATATCTTGCCATTTTCTCTAAAAAATATTTTAGTGGTTTAAGGATCGCACGCACACACTTTAAAAAAGTATTTGTAATTTACTGAAATATCGCGCGTGTTTCCATCTGACTTTTCAAAAAAAATGTCTGCGTAGGTCCTAAAGGTTTTTTAATATTGGGCTTAGCATTATAATGACTATAAAACATAGAGAGAGTATTTAGAATACTAATTATAGATAGTGGCCAAAAGGAAAGAAAAGTAATATGAGTAAAAAAGCTATGGAAAGCTAAAAATGGACAGCACTTGTGCACGCTAAAACTTTCATTATGCCGCCCACGGTGCAATTTCATTATCCGTTCAGAAGAATTTACTGCCATTTTAGACTACTTATTAATTTATTGCCAATTTACTCCCATTTAGATAGGCTTATACTGTTTGGACGCCTAAACAAAACTAGCAATCGCCGAATCAGAAAGTCCACGACTGAGCGAGCCGTTCTCAACTAGAGAATATAATAATAGAACAGCCAGGAATATGCAAGCAGGCAGTCGGGCGTAATGCGTATATAAGCTATACGTCTTGTCTATTTCTGTTCAGTCCAGCCGACTACCATCCGAAGCATAGCTATAGCATACTTTGACACAGACCCACATATAAACTTTGCAAACTCATCACAAAAATGTAAAAAAGCAAAAAAAAAATCGCGATAGAAGCTTTAATTTAGAGTGCAACAAACTGCAACGTAGTTTACACGAATGTAGCTTATTCATATAAAAGCAAAGATAAAACGCATCACTTCTGATTAGTTTTGCTCTGCAAATCACAGAGAAAAGTGCGTTGTCGCATAACGCATTGTTCAGAAGGTTAACTACAAACACCAGTTCCATTTGGCATAAATAGACTTGTTGTCCGTACAAGAAGTTTTTCAACATCTGAACATGTGAAGATATCGATTTTTTTCTGCACTTTTTGTACAACTTGCGGTGGATTTACTGTGTACCGGTAGCTCTCGATAAGTTGGAATCCTTGGAAGCCATGTAGGCCTACCAATTTTCTTGTACTTTATTTTGGGGGGGCACTGTACGCTAAATGCAATCTATTGCTAATTGTATTTGTTTGCTTTCTTCGTGGCTTGGTCTGTGTTTTATCTCATTTTCGTACTGTCTCTTTGTCTGTCTCTGTTTGTCGATGTTTGATTCTATGGTATGGCGGATATCACAATTTGTGGAGTTTTGTGTTTTATCTTTAATAAGTACAGTGTGTTAGCGAAAACACAACTGAAGTCAGTGCTAGTAGGTTCTTATCAAGATGATGAACTTACGGAAGCGAAAGATCTTCTGTTTACGGATGCGTCGAAACTTGCCGTTGATGGCATGCCTCGTAATGTTTCACAAACAAAGCCTGATGGTCGTGCCAAAGCCACTGCGGATGAGCTGTTAAAGCTTTGCACGTTTTTTGATGAGCAAGGCTGTTTTGGTCTACTGCCGAAGTACGTTGCCGGCAATCTTGATCGCATTCCTGCTGTGAAGCTTGAAGACATGGAGTTATTTTGTGTATCACAGA
>Ga0056128_1000563_pt1 | contig 34323 bp, 23 predicted proteins | sample WorMetLIZISLAND2_FD_71113 | JGI IMG/M metagenome (GOLD analysis project Ga0056128, IMG submission 71113) | Marine gutless worms symbiont microbial communities from Max Planck institute for Marine Microbiology, Germany - Olavius geniculatus... ...
CGATAGTGCCATGTTCGTCCTCTTAACCAAATATGTACAAACATACACGAACAAACATTGCCAACTCAAACAAAATATAATGACAATGTTATCACATCCAGTCACCAAGATATCGAACAGTGTCACTCAATAGTCCCAATAATTGAAGAGCTGGAACTGCCAAAATAGTAATCTGCTATCAAATATAAGAGATGGCAGAGAATGGAATGGACTCGGGTCTTCAATACATCTAGATACTTTGAATCAGCTGGAAGACGGCTACAAAAGTAAACAACAACAGACGTGATTAAGACAAAAATAATTATCACAATGTGCATTTGAAGATCTGCAAATGACCCAAGACCCCCCTGATCCCCCACCAGGGGCTCTGCCCCTGGACCCCGCTGGGGGCTCCGCCCCCAGACCCCTATTATAGGCTCGCGCTCCACGCGCTCGCCATGGCCCCGGCCACTGTTTGCTCCCCCAACTTTCAAACACTTCCACCGCCCATGCTCCCGCGTTAGACAGAAAAAGTCCGGTGAACTTTGGTTTACTTTCTACAGCGTTCTCGCGGCTAATGTTTACCCATGAAATCGACTTTTTCGGAAGACCATATTTTGGCCCCTAAGGGATGCTGCGCCCCGAAATTTTTGCACGCGCCACAGAATGACTAAGTCTTGCTAGCGTATACCCCACCGGGGATGGGGGCTCCCCCAACAATTTTTTTCAAAGGGGGGTCAAAAACTGACTTATAATTCAGCGTATTAGCGCCTATAACTTTGGGGTTAAGGGGAGTAACCCCATGAAACTTTGCCACGTGACAGGCCATAAGGGGATTATTATCTCTTATATACAACATTTGGGGGCACCGCCACCTTAAAATTTGGGAAGGCAAGAACATCTAAAATTCGGCGCGATTTAGGACAACTTTTGACTTTGACCGCAAATATCTCAAGAACCGGTCATGATGTCGACAAAGGAACACAAACTTTATTGAGAGCAATCACTGCTGCGTTGGAGAAAAAATAATTTGGTAAACTTTTGTTTACAAACAAGAAAGTTATAGACGCAGATGTTGACCTACCTAAGTTTAAAATTCGACGCGATTTCGGGCAACTTCAAACTTTGACCGCGAATATATCTGGAGCGGATCGACATACCGAAAATCGGTATAGCAAAATTGATCGTCTGGCATCCCTCCCGCGTTGAACCCAAAAATTTGGTGAACTTTGGTCCACTAACAAACAAGTTGCAGGCGCGGATGTTGACACACGCTAAGTCGACAATGCGTATGCGTATGCTACTGCATTTGACTTAGGGCCACGTGACTTTGCTACCAGGTAAATTTCACCCTTGAATTAACCCCCCCCCATCGGACTTACGGCGCCGGGCGGCCTCACGTTGGGCTCTGCCCCATATATCTAGTTTACTTATAGAAACGTCCATTCCAAGTTTACTACATTGAAGTTGTTCTACTTACTTACTATTTGGTGCCCCCCCATTTCTCCACCTAAACCCAACAACTGGACAAATAGTGAAGGTACACCAAAAACAATTTCTGCTCGCTTCGCTCGCATATTATTTGTAATCCCCACTTTTAAATGTCTGGCGCCGCGCTTGTTTGCCTTCATTGTTTGAACTGCACTAAATTTAGTCAGTTAATGATTCTCCGAAAAGTAATTACAATTGTTGCCACGAATCTCATATATTTTAAAGTTGCGCCAGATTTGATTTCGGCTAAGATTCCACCCCGACTCCAGAGGGATACAAAACTGAGTTTATCTTGGTATTGGTTGTATTGCTTTATTATTTTATCTATGTACTATACGAACGTTTTATGTCTGAAATAAAACTTTGATTGAATGATTGATTGATTGATTGATTGATATATAGCTGTGGATTACCTGTGCGCCGACAATCACCCATCCAAGTAATAACCACTTGATAGCGACTTGACCGCGATCGTAGGTTTAACGTTCTACCGTTAATCTACGAGGGGCGTTCGAAAAGTTTTGAGCTTCGACGTATTAGACAACAACTTTTTCCACAGTCTACACATCATATGAGTCGACAATTAAGTAATGTACGTTCCACTGATATATAGACTGTGGAAAAATCTGTTGTCTAATGCATATCGGGGCGCAAAATTTTTAACGTCTTTGGTACAAAACAATCGCTATGGTTATGGTTTATAGACTCGGTGGAGTTGATAAGGACAAAAAGGCTGAATGCCACACCGGCCGAGCACACAATTCCACACCTCTCAGCCGGCGAATCGTATCTTATACGCATCAAGAGTTCGTCATTTGTCGGCGAATCCAACTTCACAGACTTCATCGCAGCCAACGTTCTACCCGCTGGTGATGCGCCCACTCCACTAACTTCCACTTGTCGATTTGCTATAGTTGTAATAAACGTTCATAGAGCTCGTATACTTTATTTTTAAAACTTGTTTTATAAAAAATGTTTTTTTGCCTTCTTTTCTTTAAAACTTTTTGCACCGTTTTGTTATTTTTAATAAAAATTGAAAATCTAAAATTGTGCAAAATGACGGTGATTTAAATATTTATGTTCATACAATTGATGTGCTTTTGATAGGATAATGGCGGATTTTGTGTTCGAATTTCGGTCTACAATTATTAACTTATGCCTTTGATGGCACAAAACTTCTGTAAAACTGTAGCCAAAAGCCGTACGGATGAGATCTGCGGATGAAGTCTACGGATCACTTGCGTACGACGGTGCACCGCTGTTGCGCGTTCCCCTTTGCGTTAGCATGGCTTATGTTGTTTATAATTCTTAGCGTGCACTGCCCCTGTGTCTGGCATGCCTGCGTCTGTCAGTTCAGTTTGGTAGGCTACTGGTCGAACGGAGTGGATGCTCTGCGGCCGAGAAAGTAAGCCTAATAGTTGAGGGTTTGATGGAAAAAATGGGAGTATCTCGCCGTGCGGACTGACCGTCTAGAGGCCGGGATTAGCTACGAACCCTACGTTTGTATACACTGAGTTGCATTAAATGTGTAATTATCGTAAAGTTACCAAAGTTGGAATTTGGATCTGTTGTGTGATTGCGGTATTAATTTTGTTTTATTTTTCTTTCTGCTCAGAATTTCCAGTAATGTTGACGCTCACGTCGCTGGCCGGTGTGATCGGCGTGATTTTCGTCCTCGTCGTTGTCGTATACGCCAAGTGGGTCGACTTCGCATAATTATACAGTCATTTGCTTCAAATGTTTTCAGTACTTGAGTGTCGCCGCTTTAGCAGTAATAAATAAAAGAAAACTGTGGCATATTCCACTCATTTGTCGAGAAGTCCCCCCTTGGATGGATTTGCATAAAATTTTGCATGAGGGGTGGGGTCATGTAACAGACGTATTAAACTGTGCTATATTTTATGTCAATGGGATCGAAGGTTTAGATTCTGGGGGGTGGTCGAATTTTTGGCTTTCTCATAGGAAAGAAAAGTCGCCGTTAACACAGGGCTTGAACTATTGTTCAGCCTGTGATAACGTGGCTGTAAAACTTTATAATAATCAACTTTATTTATCGAAAAATTCCGATAGCATCATAAACAACCTTAATAATTAAGTGAAGTACAACTTCTTCACTTGCTAAGCGACCTATACGGCCAAATATAGCATTCTCGTGGAAACAGTTTAGTAAATTGAACTATATAGGGCCTACAGCGGAGCTTTAGTGTTTGAATTGCCGGGGGGTTGGGGGGTTAACCCTCCAACTGTCTTTTCAACTCCCCTAACACACTGTCACATTATGTACAGGGGGGTCAGCTACGTACTGTATACATACGATTTATATCACAATTTTGTTCGGTCTCCGACCGTCGAAAGGTTCAACCCCAGCTGATTTTTTACAATTCAAACAATGCGGAGCTTACTAACTGTAGCTTAATCTACCGCGCGTGAAAGGGCAGAATCAGATCAAGACTTATAAGCCAGTGAACAAAAATGCTATACAAATCTTTATTCGTCAATGTGACAGCAGTTCTGAGACCCAAGACAGATAGAAAAGAGAAAACAACAACAGGTTATTAAAACTTCTAAAATCTAACCTTGACTTTGATCAACGGCGTCGGGGGTCGAAAAATTAGAAAGGGCAGCAGAAAGTTGCTCCCCTTGCCATGACGCCGATCTTCGATCGCATTTCTTTCACTGAGGCGTTGTTGGTCTGCTGCTCGTTTACAGGATGAATTACAAAAAGCTGAAAATTTGGTTGATTAACGTTGTAATCGTGACACCACCAGCACACGTCCACGAGGTATAAAATAATAGTTGATGATGTCTGCTCACTGAGACTGGATTATTCTTCACGTTAATATCAGCGATGGCGGTTATGTTAGGCCTACCGTGATGTAGTCTGTAGTCTGGGGAGGGGTACCCGACCAGTTTCTGGCTTTCGCCGCTGCCCTATACAGTCTCGTTCTTCATCAGATTGTCACGTCTACATTACGCGACTTGTTGTCCAGCAAATCCATCTACAAATCGTTGAAGTAGTGGAGCTTAGCTTATGGCCAGTAACTCGACTTAACAGTAACTGTTTTGAGTTGAGTGTCGTCAGCGTCGTAGATCATGTGAAACAGTGACGTAGACAATGGTGTCCTATAGACCCTCTCGCTGAATTTTACGTGTTATACTTCTAAGAGGATCGAGGGGAGGAAATGGAATGGGAGGGGAGGGAGTAAGGATGAAAGGAAAATAAAAGGAAAGGGAGGAAAAGGGACAAAAAGGGGAAGGGAGGAGGAGAGGAGGGGAAGATAGAGGAGGCTCTCAGTTCACACAAATTTCTGGCTATGCTTACATAATAACGTGTGAGTGTATATTGGACGCGTGCGTATACAGCGTGACCATGACCAGTGTTCTTCGCCCGAGTCACGTGACCCTTCGCCCGACTACCCCTCATACACGACCTTCGTCAGCCGCGAACCACCACCGGAAGTGACGTCATACGTCCGGCAGCCAAATTGCGACGATGTCGATGAACGTTCAAACTATGCAGCGATCAACGGCGTTGTTCCATCTTTGGCTCCCGCTGCACTGAACGACTACCGGTATGATCAGGGATTCAGGGTGACTACTTGTCTGGAAAATCTGGAAATAACAGTGAATTTTTACAGATGTGAGAGAAATGTCATGATTTCAGTAAAAATCATGCAAATGTCATGAAATTATCACGGAAAATAACCTATTGTCAGAGAAAAGTTTTCTAAAACTTTTCTAAAAATTGCATCAAGACGCTTTTAGTATCACTCACTCAGTTACTTTATGCCAATGCTCTTCATTGCTGAATATTGCTTACTTGTGTTTTAATTTCTAATATTGCTTAATAATGCTTACTTATGTTTTAATTTTTAATATTGATATTAATGTTTTATTTTAGTTAGTACTAAAATTAATTAGGTTCTAATAGGTTAACTTAAATAGTTGAGTAGGCCTACCAGTTAAAATGGTCAGGAATGCTATGGTCAGGGAAATGTCAGGGAAGTTCATAGTGTCTGGATCTTGGTTACCCTGTGTGTTGTTGTCTGTGCTCAGTGTGGGAATTGCCAAAGGGGGTTGAGGGGTTTGATTCCCCCTAGTTCATGACGTCAACGCTTAACTCCCCTAGTTGTATTTGTTTATTTGTTGGTCGGATAATCACCCCCACACATGCACTTGCGTACTAGCTTTTTGTCTGCATAACACAATTTTTGCAGTCTCGTCAAAGATAAAACAATATTAACATCTTTATTCTTTTAAGGAACTTCGTAGTAAAAATAAAGTTTGCGCCAAACCCGTTTTCAAAATTGACAAAGTGAAACAGTGCTTAATGTGTCTCAGATAGTTCCTAGCAACCACGTTCAAAATTTGCATTGGATGATCAACATTCTCAACCTTCTGACGTAGGCAAAAACGAATTATCGGTTGTTCATTCTCGTAGGTAGACAGACGGAGCACCATTTTCTGCTAATTCTATAGACAACGGGCTTCGCGTGAACTTTCACGAATTTGCCTTAGAAGGACAGTGGCGTTGCCAAGATCTGGATATTTCAAGAGGTGGGAACTGGGGAAGGGTGTCCCTTTCCACCAGGGGAAGGGTCTGGCAGAAATTTTTACGAATTTTTGTGTGTAAAAATGCCGCTTTTTGGCACTATTTTGAGTAACTGATTAGGCTCTTGGGGGCACGTGCATCCAGTGTCCCCCTATGGCTACGCCAGTAAAGACGGGGCGGTTAATAGATTTCAGTTGGAACATAAATTTGTGATGTTCGGTTACAGCTGGATGCTGTCGTTTGGCCGGCAGAGTTCAGGGCAGTACGTCGACGGTCTGGCGGTTGACAGCGGACACTCGCTGGACGTCCAGGTCCGTTCCACTCCGCACCACCCAGTTCAGTCGTTGTTAACGGTAATCGTTCGTTTAGTGCACATTGTGACACAAGACGTAGGCTACTAATCCTGCATTTTACTTCATTAGGCCTACGGGTTCCTATTGCAGACTAGTTTTGTATCTCAATTGGCTGACAGAAATTAGATAAATTAAACTTACATCCGTCGTTTTGAAGACTGAGTTAATGGTTAAAACTATTGTTAAGTAGTGTAGTTTTTCATAGGAATTTAGGAAACCAATCTCAGAGCTAGAAAGCGTCACCTGCAACAGTGTCACGTGCCACCTGACAAACGGGTGAACGCGCCTCGCCTTAACCTCAGCCAGACAGGCCGGTACTCGATTTACTTACCCCGGAGGAATGGAAGGCTGAGTTGACCTGGGTGTTGATTATAAATCGTGATGGTTTACCTATCTGCACTCCACATACAGCACCGCCAAGTAGTACGAACCACTTGAGAGCGACGGGAGCGGGAGTCAAACCCAGAGCTCGCGATCGCACGTTCAGCGTCCTAACCGTTATATCCCGTTTACACGATCGAGCAAACATCGAGCAGACATCGAGCAAACATCGAGCAAATATGAAGCATGCATAAAGCATAGCCCACACAATAAAGTAATCATCAAGCAAACATCGAACAAACGTCGAACAGACATCGAGCAATTATATATGTTGGCTGGACGAGCCAGCTCGTCGAGCCAGCTTCATCGTGTAAACGGGGTATTAGGGTGCGTAGAGAGCAACGTAACTGAACTGAACTGAACTGAACTGACATGGTGTAGTTTTTGACGAACCGACTAATGGGGCGGCGTCGGTGGCCTTCGTGTCTACGCTCACGCGTCAGCCAATCACCGATGGGCTCGCCCTGCTTGCCCATTGGTGAGTTCGTCAAAAACTAAACCGTGTAAGTGCAGTTCCGTTATACCCCGTTCACACGAGGAAGCATACATGAAGCACACGTATTCAATATACACCGTTATCAAGCCAGCTCTAAGAGTGCACGACATGTGCCCTAAGTTTGCTATAAGGTTGCTCCAGGTGCGCCTTATGTACGCTTCAGGTATGTTTCCTCGTGTGAACGGGGTACTGCGTCGCTCTATACCAAGCTAGTTGGATGATTGTATGGTTGGTTGACTGCAGAGAACATCCAACTACGAAGACCACTACGCCACCGGACTAGTCCATGACACGACTGAGGACTACAACGAAGAAGACTCGGACAACGATGATCTGGATCAACAGTCAGATGATGTCGTGGCGTCGTCGCAGCTGCTAGTCGCAATAGAGGTTGCTGGTCGTAACCACGAACGGCGGAATTTTGAGGTACAGCTGCAGAAATTAACGACCAGGCTAATCTGTCTACTAATCGTTAAAAAATTAACCCATTAAATTTGTAACACATTAAAATTCGATTGAAATTTCGGTTGGACTATAAACATCACTGACGTCACTAATCTGCGCATTTCCAGTTCATCGTAAACTACAGTAGACAGCAATTATTTCACATAAAACATGGGACTAAGATTTGTACCCGGTACTTGTATAGCGTTAGTCTGCACTTTGTCAGTTTTGACTAAACAGTTTGTGCAGGCTGGTGCATCCTTACCTGATCACTTTCGCTTCAATTCGAGAAAGATATCAGCAACCTGAAGTTGAATTCTGCAGTTTTTCGTCTTCTGATTGACTACACAAATTAGTCGAAATTAATCCATTAATTTCGGCGTATTTTTGGAGATTAATCGACTGAAAATGTTTAATCGGTTGCAGTCGTACTCTGTGGAGGACGCGGACAACGCTGATGCGGGGGCGGCACAGTCGAGTGATGACGATGTGGTAGATTCCAGTCCGTACCTGGATGCAATCATTCACGAACCAGACATCGAGCCCCCGTACAGCCTCGTCAGACCTCGACAACTGTCCTAGAGCTTCGCTCAGCACTAGCCTATAATGTGTTGTACGCGCATGCAGGCAGGGAATCATTTTTTCGTGAGCTCACCCAGCTCCCGGCGGTCTAAAGATGGATTTTCTTCGCAGTGAAACGTATAGCAGCAGAAAAAGTGTATCTGAAGTTCTGTTCGTCGTTCTGTTGTTGTATATACTGTTTATTTTTCGGTGAATGATGGTTCGTTTGTTTTGTGTGAAATAAGGTTTTGCATCCGTTTTTACGTGCGAAAGCAGCTACTGCTTTCAGCGCGTCTTAGCCATCGCAATTCTGTCTGTCCGTCCGTCCGTCCGTCACACGGGTGGATCAGTAAAAACGGTGCAAGCTAGAATTGCCAAATTTTCACTGTCGGCTGCCCGGAAAACTCTATAGTTTCAGGAACCGTAAAGCTTTTCCATAAATTCAAAGAGGGTCACCCTGAACAAAAGCGCTGAATGAGAGGGGGTAGGTAAAATTTGCGATTTTTGGCAAATAAGTCGCTGTATCTCAGTAACGGTGCGAGATAGAGCCTAGGTTACTATTAATCACTAATAGGAAGTCGTACACTGGCTCTCGATTGACGCCGAATTCAAGAGCGAATTGCGCCGAAGTAAATTGAGATAGACATAGACAAGCTGCGTATGAAATTTTCAGCATTAAACGTAGATTTTGACAGTCCAAGTCTCGATTTTCTAGATTCAAGGAAACTTGCGCACGAGGGCATCAAAGAGCGGTACCTCCGTAAAAGTCGTTATTTTACCGTTGTTGTCCAGTAACTGCTATAGGCTTTCGCGCGTCTCGTGAGCATTAGCTCAAATTTCTTGTTCAACCTAAAATGCATTCAGTCTCGCTGAAAAGCTTACCCGTTACACCCCGTTTACACGATGAAGCAGAGATGAAGCAAACACATTCAATATACACGTGCACGACGCGCGCTCTAAGTTTGCTTGATGTTTGCTTCATCGTGTAAACAGCGTATTAGGCCTACTGGTATACATTCAATTTCTGCCGATGTTTTTTTTCTGCATCTATCAAAACTGTGGCACTAGTGACGCAAACTACCTGCGTCATAGGGCCTAGCTACATTCCAGCACTGAATGCTTTTAGCGCATGTTTTTTACCGTGAGACGCAGACGGCGCAAGGTGCAGTATATCGTAAAGGCAGGTACAAAGCGACACAATTTAACTAAACTGAACTGCCAGTTTGTTAACTTAGCAGTGGCTTCTATCCCCCCAAATCTGGAATCGAAATCGGGCGCAACTTCCCCCCAGTTTTGGGCTGAGGTTCCCCAAATTTCTAACTCAAGTTTTCCCCTCCATTTTGGGTTTCTTCCCCCTCCAGGGAGAAAGTTTTGTTGAGGGTGTAGATTGAGGAACAAGGGAAAAGAAAAAATGGAGGGAAGTTTTGTCAAAGGTGCAGATTGAAAGATGGGGAGGTAAAAATAGTGAGAGTTTTGTTAAGGGTGTAGTTTGCCCAGTGAAAAATAGGGGGATAGTTTTGATCTACAACCTTATCAAAACTCCCCCCTATTTTTCACTGGACGCAAGCTGCGCCAACCAGGTATAGGGATAGAAGCCACTATAGCTTAGTACACTGCTGTAGACGCAACTGAACGATAGTGAATATTGAGATTTCAGTTCAGTTCAGTTGGGGTCACTTTCTGCACGTTTCAACTGACGGTTACATTACATTGTGAGCAATTCACACCTATGACGCAACTCAACTCAACTGTCGTGACTTTGGGCGACAACGCAGTGACGTCGTTAGCATTGCGACGTCACGCTGCTGTGCACAAACCACCACCGGCTTCTATCCCCCAAACTGGAGTCGAAATTGGGTGCAATTTCTATCCCCCCATTTTATAGCTCAAGTCCCCCCCACCTCCGGGCTCAAGACCCACCTTTTTAGGCTCCTTGTTAAGGGTGTTGACTGCTCAGTGCCCAGTGAAAAATAGTGAGGAAGTTTTGATCTGCCCCTATTTCTCACTAGGCACAAGCTGCGCCCACCAGGTATAGGGATAGATGCCACTGCAGACTACGCATTGTTTGCTAGCCTGGCTGAGCAGTTGAGTCGCGTCGGCGTTGGTAACACTTAACGTTATCCAGAAGCAGGGTTGTAAACATCATCACGCGGCGTTCGTTGCGACAGCAGAACGGTGTTGTTTTTCTGTAATCCCGGTGGCGTTTTTATACTATTACAATGTACAGGGTAGGCCCAAAAAGTGACATCGGAAGACACCACTTTGTCACTTTGTCAGATGCATTGTGTTTGCAATTTTGTCTACTCAGTTTTACTCGTTATCATTTTCACTAAACGACGTTCTTCGTCCGCTTATGTTAATACATGTAAGTTCTGTTTTTGTGCAAATAAATTGTAATTTCGTAGCCATGGCGATGAATGCTGTTTTATTTACACTATTTGCTCATGGAAAAAATACTGGGGCTGCGAAAGAATTATGAGCCGATTTAAACTGTAAATAGTTAATAGCAAATTTCAAAGCTGTTCAGTGAAAATGTCTGACGCTTTGCACTTTATCTGGCATTATAATTGACGTAGGGGTGTTACTTTTTGGTCCACCCGGTACAATACATGAAAATACGTTAAGATGTACAAGTTTTATATTTACTGTGTGCGTATTATTCTGCCTTTGGTGGACAATCTGTGCATCTGGTAGTTTGTTTCAGTGTTTGCTTACGTCAGTCAGGATCTTCGTTTCTGGCAGTGGCGGATTCAAAGAGGGGGGTCGTCCCCTCTACTGACAGAATGCATTTTGAAACAAATATAAAGTCTGCACAAAATTCCCTTCAATTAAAAATATTTTCCGGGGGCACAGTCCCCTCCCCACCTCCTACTCTTCCCCCCATTCCAAACGTCTGGATCCGCCACTGGATTGACAATCCAAAATGCCCGTCGTATGGCGTCTTTCGCTAGACTGTTGCCATTTATACCCCGTTTACACGATCGAGCAAACATCAAGCAGGCCTGACGGAACCCCGCCCCTGGCTCAAATGTAGTCCTAGGCTTAGCCCACAGCTGATCACGTATTATATAGACCTTCAAATTACAACCCGCCGGCCCTCCTAAATAGCATGCTAATTACCATAGCTCGTCGAGCTAGCTGGATGAATTCTAGCAAACATTGAGCAGACCTCGAGTAGTTAGCACATGTATTTTGAATCCATTTGCACGACGTTTGTTCGATCGTGTAAACGGGGTATCAGTGTTTTTGTAGTAATTTTGCGTTCAATCAATCAATCTTCATTCTTGTTGTACTTAGAGACTCAAATATTAGCATTAAGCCTACAGCTTATTCCAGAACATTTTATACAATGAGTGCAGTGAGAAAGATGTTAGTTCGTACTACAGGCGCAGGTAGCCTAGATATTGTCGGCCAATGTACGTGCTACCTTATACAGGGTGGTCCAAAAAGAAAACAAAACCGATTTATTGTTTGCTACATGCGCAAAATTGCGTATCTTGAATACGGACGTATACAGACGTTAACAAACAGGCTCTCTATTACAGTCGTTATCTTGGCAACACGAAAAAGCTCGTTGGTTTCACGATGGATTAAATCCTATAGTTATGATAGTCATCTGTGTTCTTTACGTTGGTGTTCAGTACCCTGTTGACTAGCTAAACGTCTTAACATCCCAGATGATCGGCAAAGCACGTTGACAAGTGAACGCAAAGTCTAACGCAATCAGTGCAAAATATCCACGTAATCAAGTGTATAAGCCTAATCAAAGTGCAGCTAGAATTAAACACTGCTACAACTACTCTCACGCATAGCGACAACGGACTAATGCTGCTAACGCCAATTAAAAGGGCTCGTAGGTCTACATAGCGACGTAAGTAAACTGGAATGACACGGTTTAGCTTCAGGGCGAGCCCATTGGTCATTGGTTGGCGCGTACGTGCGCGTATACTCACGTAAACACCGTCACCGTTAGGCAATGCTTACTGTAATGCATTAATGCATGCTCAGATTGCTCACTGTCACGTTCGTCAAAAACTAAAAAAAACGCGTCAGTTCAGTTCTGTCGCTCAAGGATTTAGGAAAGCAATGAAAAAATTTCTTAAACCACCTATGTGCGCTAACGCCTATCCCTGTTATGTGTAAACCCAAACTACTACTACTACTACTAAGCTACTTTAGTACTACTATAACTTTTTCTGGCGTGGCCGTCATTACAGACCTCAATGCGGGTAATGACCTCTATCCGCAGGCTTACGACTTGAATACAAAAAGCACAGAAAAACCAGAATTGGCACAAACAGGGCACAAGTAATCAGTGTATCAGTTTTCATTTCAAAAGGTCAAAGGCTATGGTTCGGGCCCGAGTTATGCGGCTCTGAAAAACTGTGTCGGTAAGCAACAGTAGGAATACGTACACTGCTATATCATAAACAGGTGAGCAGATGCATAGACCGCAGGTGAACGACTGAAGGTAGTCAATTAGTAACTTATTGATCAGCACAGACTGATGCTCCAACTGAAATGAGATGTAACGTGTGCCCATTAATACCAGTTATGTGCCGGAAAAGATCAGAATTTGTACAAATGCCTCCAATCACATACCGGTAGCATTTCCTGAAAGGGATTAACGAAAAACCTTGTTAACTGAATCTTTATATTCGAGTCAAATGCACGAAAACAGCAAGTTCTTATCCTGCGATAATCATAAAATGTCACTTCAAACAGGCTAGCATCTTCACAAAGGTTTAATTATTACCACGGTATTGAATACGACTGATCAGCTGAAATATAGCATAGGCTAAATGTCTGGTTCCGATAAGCAACATACACAAGCACACAGGAAAAAAACTACGTCCAGCAAGAAATGGACTGAAACTGAAATAGTAGTAAAATGCACACAGCACACACTGGTAATCGTATTGGTTCCAACAAAAGCACGGTCAGGCAGGAAACTGCACGTAAACCAGGGGTCTCAAACACAAATGCCACACACGATCCTCTCTATTAATAGACAGTATATGCAGTTCACTGACTTGCAAAAATGTCCCAATAAATGCATATAAATTGCTTTGTCCCTTTCCTCCTCCAAAACAACCGATGCACGTGCATTTCATGACTGGTACAAAAACGTAATGTGGCCTGACAATGTGCTCACTATGCGAATAAGGTCCGATGGTCCAAACGACACTGTTTTATATCGTAACACAGTGTTCTGTAGTGATGAAAGTATGCTGTCTGAGTGTTCTTCCCGCAGGTGACGTGCTAGTCTACTGTTTACAGTAAAGAAGGATTGAATGATGAATAAGTCTGAGACCCCTGGCTTAGCTTCTACACTGTAAGAGATGCATCATATTAGAACTGTATAGCAACAAGTGCTGTTCACATCAACTCACATCGTACATAGCAAGCGACTCGAGCAATAACATCAGAAAACTGTACACATGATCAAAAACAGGTTTGCAACAACTGGAAACGTATATATCCTATGAATATCTGCACAATATGACTAAAAACTATTTTAGGTAATCAATTTCAATACATAAGTGATTAAACCATAATTAATTTGTTGAGCGCAATATTTATAAAAAGGTAATGCACTTCGCGAACAAACAAAAGGTGCGAGCATATTCTAAATCAGACCTGTAGGATGTAGTAATAACCAACTGAAACTTTAAATCATTTACTACAACACTGGTCTATTTTCGCCGAATAATTGGCCAAAATAAAATATACATATACCAGTGCAGAGTATGCAATGCAGTACAATGTTTCCAGTTGTTGAGCCACTGATCAAACTCCTACTGGTACTAAAAGAAGCAAAATTACACTAAAGCCGCGTTCACAGCTAAGACAAAATTAAGTTACGAGCCAGCACAAAAACTTCTGAGCTGGGATGAGTCTGATGAGAATGCAAGTAAAAAACTAAAATGGCACATCACTAAAACACAGTTGAAAATAAACAAAGCATCTTGCAGCAAAACCTTCAGTAGGTTTATAAAACATTTAGAGTGAAACCTTTATTTGGTATTAAATACAAAAATGTACCCTTTGTAAAGTTCAGATAATGATAACAGACAATGATGACCGCATGATCAGTAAATCTTAAAAAATTTTTAAACTGATAAAACATCTTGTCCAAAAAATTACCATAAAACCATATAAAGCACCGGAAACTTGCCACACTCTGAAATGAGACTATGCCATAGTTTTACTGCTTAAATACAAACTGCCAATTTTTTGGCAACTTTTTTGAGGTAATAAATTTTGTTTAAAAGTTTATGACTGAATAACCATCTAGAACATTTACCAGTGCAGTTTGAGAATTCCGCACTTAACTGATTTTGGAGTGCCCGTTTTATGTAACTTCTTTTTTTCAAAATCAAATAAAACGGAGTGGCATTTGGTTCTAAGCTGAGTGCTCAAAATATTATCACTGACATTTCAAAATTGCAAAGTGAAAGGTAAACATTACCACAGAACGTACATTGGCAAAAATATACAGACACATATATGTACCATAGACACATGGCTTCACCCACAATTGAACTGTGGCTATCGAATGCAGAACATAAAATACAAAAATAGCCGTTTTCATTTCAATCTGAAATTACGTCGTTGGCAGGCATCACTCTCAAAGTGCAGATAATATAACAGTCTAAAAATACATCTCCACCAACGAAGTTCACGATCTGTGCATTTCTGGACATTATTAACAGTTTTGTAATTCACACAAAATAAATGAACATCGCTAACACTTGTGGACGTTCATGACAACGAAGTTATTTCATAGTGACAAACAATTCAAGTCATGATACACTAAAAGAGAAAAACTCCAGTGCAGTGGCGGGAACCATAAACCTTGCTCAAGATCGAATAAAAAACCTAAGCTACCAGAAATGAATTTGCAAAACATTCGGACATCAAATCTTAAAACTCTGCACTTCAAAAAGTTCTTGCAAAATAACTGACAATAGAGACTACATTAAATCTCACTGTCTGTAAAACAATTCTTTAAAAACTGCTCAAGATATTCTCTTAACAAACAGCAGCAACTGCAAAACTAATTATATCTTCTTGGATGAATTACCGGTAGAATTACAAAAAGCGCTCTTCACAAACCCAATAGCGCAGCTGGGTTGCAGTGCAGTCACCACATGACATCAACAAGCACTGAATCATTAAGACGCAACGCACAAAAGCATAGACGTAATAAACATCAGAAAAAATTTAAAACGTTAAAAACTTCGTTTTCTAAAATAAAAACGTTTGCAAACGCCAAATAAAAACAGTGACTCCTTTTTAACCAAAATACAGATTAAGTTTACTGTTTTCTCATCTTCACCAAATTTTGCCATTGTAAATCTAAACACAAAATCTATCGTTATTTCATTAGTTTAAAACTTCAATTTTTGTTATTAAATATAACTGTAAATCACAGTCATTTTTACATTGAAAGTTCAACATTTATTGAAAATTATAAAAAAACGTTTGTTAACATTGCAGGCTAGAAAATAATATTCCGGCTTCGATGAAATTCAATTAAACAGCCACAGAAAAAAAACAGAAAAAACACATCTTCATCACCATCAGTGTTATCATAGCTACTAAGACAACTAAAAAAAAACACTCTCAAAAACTAGAAAAGCACTCGGACAGCGCAGACCTCTGCCAAGCATACTGATTCGACACAACATGAAGAACAAAATTTTATGCCCCATTTAAAGCAATGTTAACGAAAATTTCAAAGTGATCCAGAATTCCTTCCGGATCAACCCCAAAATTGAATAACTTGTAGTTTTTGCCATTCCTGACATTCCCTGAAAATTTCTGAAAGATCCTTCCATAACTTTTTGAGTTATCTTGCTAACACACAAACAGACGAACAAACTCTGGCAAAAACATAACCTCCTTGGCGGAGGTAATTACACCAATTACCAATAAACTTTACGAGAAACATCTGGCTACGCTGAAATATGTCACAAATGTGTAAAGACCAACGGCATGGCGGTTTCAACACACTACAGCCTGCTGCAGACAAAGCCTGACACGTTAACCCCCTATGCCTAAGGAGGGGGTCGAAACGACCCCTTCCTGCGGTTTTTTTACGAATTATTTTTTGTCTTGCACCGATACGATATATTTTGTGTATCTGTTCCTAAGCACCAAAGACATTTTTTGACATATTACACACTACCTTACCCTTGACGGGTCAGGTTTTTTAGGTCCTGGAATATATCGGATAATACCGATAAATTAGCTCCCCGGTATTGCTGTTGATGCTGAAAATGATAATTAATCACATTTTTCTTAGTTTTTGTGTTTATTTGCTGTTTATCTGAATAGTTAATGCATTTCTGCAATAAAAAAATACTTAAAATATATTGTAACGTTGGTCAAAAGACAAAAACGGTTAAATTTCACCTTATGCGCTATAAAAATTAATGTTTAATTACTTACTTACTTTTTACAAAAAATTTATAGCAAACAGTTCTGATGTCCTCTTCTAAAATCCATTTAAGTGATGTGTAAAATGCCATAAAATATCAAGCAAATTGCGACTGCCGAAAAAGCTTAGGCATAAAAGAGTTAAACCGTCACAATACATAGAAAAATCACCGAAACTATGGTTTTAAGACATTGCAGAAGAAACAGTGTCGACTGTACCAAAACGGGTCGACAAAGCTGGAAATTAATCAAGCCAGCGGCAAGTTAGTGTCAAGTTATACGACCCAGTCCGCTGGTCCTCCAAACGAGAATCGTTATAGCAAATCTTTCTCTTCGAGTAAACTTATTACAGGTAAATAATCATTAGTCGAAGAAGTCAAGCGCATCAGCCAAAACACCAGCAGCTCAGCAAATAAAGGCTGCAATTTAATGAACCTATACACAGCTATAAGCCGAGGCCGAACCTTTATCAGCCAGATATTTTCTTCCCATTGCTCGAACAACAACATCAAAGCTAAGCAAGAAAAACTGCTACACCCTCTGAAACAGCTCAGGCCTCCAGGTTGTGAATAGAGGTTACCATCGTACAGTAATAAGTAGTCAGTCAGCTCAGTCAAATGTCATCTCAACCAATCTCGCCCTTGGCAGCAATCTGCAATATGACTTAGCAAAGCTGAACGGCATAGCTCCTCTTCTGCAATAATACCTCTACCTATGCTGTTCATTCCGAGTCTGTCTGCATTTTTTGTGAGTTTGGCAGCACTTAGCAGAAATACAATGGGGGTGGCAGCACATAAAAGCATGAACAGTGAATGAATCACGACGGACTAAGCAAGCAGAGCAACTGTATAAGCCAAACAACACGTTCTTTGTACTGATAGGACTACGTTATGTTATTGGTAAGAGATGACGTAGTTTAACATTGAGCAGACCCAACTAATTAACTCAGGCAGCAACTCGGCAGCAGTTCGCTATATAGTCAGTCGCTGCCGTGACGTGGAAGCGAACACAGTCGCTTCACATTTGTGTAGAATAAAGCAGAATCTAATCAGAATTGTATAGTGTCGATTGTGTCTTATAGCAGTTTCCCCTAAACACTCTACGGCCCGCTACCGCGGAGCTAATTAGCCCCCACAGACAACAGAGCTAATACCTGGTGGAGTTTTAGTGCTCTTTAAGAAAAAAGGGGAGAGAAAATTGTGGGAGAAATTTTTTTTCAATAACATTGAGAACTAGCTAGGACATAATAAAATCATACGGTTACAACCTTAAAATTATAGCACGAAAGTTAACACGGCAGCGACAGCCGCAGACGGAGACGGTCGTCGGTTTGGGCGACTGGCACATGAGTGAAAGTTAGCAACGTAATGCCGGCGGCTCGATCGACGAACGTTGGAGAAAGAACAGCGTTACCGTCTGCGGCGACATCCAGCATTCGACGCACGACACTCTCGGCGCCGGTCAATCTGTCTGTAGCCGCTTAGCACGAAAGTTAGTAATCGTTAAGTTGGTGCGGACAGAGTGACGGACGTCAGAGGGACATGATCGACACGGCGCGCCTTTGCGACTGCTGCTAAACAGCAGGCTTGGACATTTGCGCCATCTGCTTCACCTTGCGACAGACAGTGAATGAATCAAGATGGACTAAGCAAGCAGAGCAACTGTACAAGCCAAACAACACGTTCTTTGTACACAACCGGCCGGCAATACAGTGTCTGAGAAACAATGAAGCATTTGTACAAGAAGCTTAATGGGTGTTTTTTCATTAGGACTTGTCACGGCCAAAATGTGTCCGTTTCTCATCTCTTGTATAAAATGTACCAGCAAAACATTTTTCACAGCAGACTATTTTGTTACTCGCTCAATCAATAAAATTGGAATGATTCTAAGCATCAGTCAGATTCTGCCAACAATATGTTAATTTTCTTCAATCCTGACCAATGGTTTAGTAAGTAACTGACACTCCGACACGTGACAGTTCCTGTTTTTCTGCCAATGTTTATATATTCCCTAATAAGCTGATATTTTAGCCCATTTTTGCTAAATCTAAGTTCATAACGAGTCAGCAATCAATCATTTTTTTCTGTTCTGTTTTTCGTTTCACAAAAATAATAACCAATTCTCAGCTCCTTTCCAGTAGATTTTACAGACAACAAGCAAAAGCAATGTACAGTACTACTCAGAGATGCATGACACAAATGAAATGTGGCTGAGTGCAGCATACAACGTTGTAAGAATACTAGCAAATCATGACGAACACAGTTTCTCGCCAGAGAGTTGACATGATAACTATAGCGCCAGTTATAAGACCATGACGACGACAAAATGAGTCAATCCTCTATAGACACCAGTCATTCTGGCTGTAACACAAAAGCTATACATACATACAGTTGCACATCAAACGAATGTGTCCGTACAGAAAAAGTTACAAACATCGTTGAGTTTACAGCTCAGCTCAACTACGGTTTAGATCCAGACAGTGTTTCTGGACTCAAAATGACTGCAATGCACTAATTTCATGCAGCAAAATCCAAAAAGTGACAGTAATGAAAAGTAGTCGCTGAAAGATTAAAAGGGTTCAACATAAGCTGAATGGTACGATAACAGGGTCCTTATATTTTGGGACCCTATGCTTCGAATGTATTAAAAGTGTTGCTGAGATATTGTGAGTAAAGTCAAGGCAATGCATTGAAGCAATTGAAAAAGTTCACTACAGAGAAATGAACACTGAACAGTACAAGTAGATAAGCACTAAGCATGCAACAACAGCAATTAGCAGATGACATCACTTGGACTGATTAACGGTGAACTGCAGAAGCAACAGTAATGCAATAAAATCCGAGATGGCACAAAACAACAAAACAGTTCCAATAAAACCAACATATGTTTAACTGTTTATGCTGTGTCAGAAGGACCCCCAAGAAGCTGGCAAAAAATTAAATTCCCCATGCAAAACCAAATATGTGTGCTCCTAACTTCTTGAGCAGGGGTACCATACAACAGTCTGCCATAAAACTAATCACCAAAAATGCAATACTAATTACCGGGTAGTCACAACTTTTGCACTGTTTACAATGATTACTTTACTTGTGTGCATGTGCGACTTTAAAAATACACCGAAAAAGAACAAAAAAATGCTAGAACGTTTGCAATAACGTTGCGCAACATTCCGTCACTTTAATTAACGTACAACCACACTCTGAAATTCTGGACTGACAAGAAGCAAAGCTAACTTCTTTTTGCAAGATCTGCGGATCCCTTTTGGAACATTTTTACTCAAATGCACAATTCGATGACAACCAATCCCACATGCTGGAAAGTCCCATCTGGTAACAGAGCCTCCCCTCTAAATCAGAAGAGCTCTGATGGGGCTAGTAGGATAATCCCGAATAACTTGGTCCAATGGCCCAAATAACTAACCACTAACATTGTTTTACAATGTAACACAGTGCTCTGCAGTGATGAAAGTATGCTGTTTTACTGCCCTTCCCACAAGTGATGTGCTAGTCTACTGAACTGTTACTGATGCATACATGTTACAACAGATAAAGAAAGATCGATCGATCGAAAAGCTTGAAAACCCTGGCTAAAATTTTACACTGTATAAGTTGCATCATGTTAAACTAGACAGTTAGCAACAAGTGATATCCATATCTATGCACATCATAGCGTGCGAAGGGGGGTGGCCTAGACGACTCTGGTCATGTGGTACCCGGTGTGGTCCCTGGCGCAGCAACCCTGACAGAAGAAGAGGACTCCGGAGACGACGGCCAGCACGAAGCCAGCGACTCCGACGTAGAACGCCCAGAAGAACATGGTGGTGTCCTCGTTGAAACCGACGTTCTCATCCTTGAACATGAACCCAAAGTACACACCCAGACCAACGCCCACACAGATAGCTAAACAAACACACAGGCGCACATCATCATCATCTATACAGGATTAAATCGTTTAACGTAGTCACAGTAGTAAGGAAGTGCAAGGCAGGGGCAACTGTCCCCCTACATTTTAGGCTGTCAGAAAATTTCTTTTCCACACATAAATACAAAAATCTGTGGCCAAAAAGCCCAGTTAAACAAAAATTTCGTAATTTTAAAGCATCCATATTTTCTCTGTCGGAACCTGCAGCTGTCTTGTTAAAAATTCCTGACCACACCAACCTTTTTCACTGATGATGCCAAAACTGATATGGTGCAGTGCAAACCACTTAAGGACCGCAACGCACTAGAAACACAGATAGTCCATTATCCAACAAACTGCATCAAGGATGCAGTCAAAAAAGCTACAAAAGCTGATTTCTCTATGCCCACAACTCACTCAATTATTTGACTTTATAAGTTTATAGTGACCTTGAATTTGACCCCATGATCTGCATTTGGTGCAATATGCTAAACTTCAATGCCCACAGAAGTCATAAAAATACGCCTCATGTCCAGCTGAGCACAGCAGGCTAAGCATGCTGCAGCACATATCTGCTGATAGCCTGAAAATAAGTACCGTACTGGTTTTATGGCTCTGAGAAAGTGGAGGATCTCTAAGTTGTTTGGTGGCACCAGTGAACTGACCTTCATCTGTCCTTGATGAGTGAAATTAACAGCCACAGCTCTATTAGAGCTATATATGAAACAAATGGCACTGCTGTCAAAACCAAGGGGAGTGACCAAGCCTCTTACCAACCACTGGATAAACAACTCTGTGGCAATAGCAGCATAATCCTTGACAACTTCATGTCTGAGAAGGATCTACTCCATATCAGATCTCGCCAATTCCAGCTTTAACGTATGCCAATAACAAGCCACATTACTTGGGTCTTGCCAGTGAGTCAGTCCATCTGTCTCTCTCTAGTCTACAGGCTCCTAACTCAAAAAAAATTTTTTTAACTCAAGACTATCAAAAAAACTTGGGTGAACATTTTCTCTGTGGGGCAGATATATGCCAATTTTCAGCTTAAAAGGCCACAGGTCAAGGGTATGAAATCATAGTTGCATAATGCACTGCAGTATACAGCCAGGCGACGGCCAGATTGGGTATATGGCAGAGACAATGCTGAATGTGACCCATAAAAAATGCAATAAGTACAAACTCCACTACCGGTAGTTCAATATATTGCAAGCTGTCCTGGACAACATGTTGCATTAGAAATTGACAACAAACTGGCATAAGTGGAACTTGGTGTAACTGATAACAAAAGCGTTGTCGGGGTCGGTCATATCAGTCGGGGACTGGACCGCTGCACTCCATCAAGAGATAAGCTGCTCCATGCATACTTAGCATCTCAAGTCACACGTCAGTAAATCCATCACTTATCCCAACTCAGCAAGCCATGTCAACAGCATGCAAGAAATAATGGACACAGCATGATCCAGTCTGACATGTGGGTGAGGCAGTCCAGGAGCACAGCCGCCAGTTCAGAGTCATAATTAATGCATTTGTGACTAACGGAAAAGAAGTGGTAATTCACACCCACAGAACTTTACACTGGCAGTTCACAGATCATCCCTCAAAGTAAGGATCTAAAACCCAAACTCCACTATTTCAATTGCTGTCGGCTTTGCTAGACAACAAACTGCTCAAAAGCTTGACATGTCATTTGTCAAGATGTTGTAGACAGCCTTATCATTTTTCCGGATTCTGGGGGAGGCATTTCGTAAGAGCTTGTACATGATAGAGAATGTTGTACAAAAAACATAACAAATTTAAGTATACATAAGTGAAGTGGAACACAAACTTTGTCACAAGAATAAGATACAAAAACTTCCAAAATGTGCTGTTTTCTCAGGTAGTGCAGGAACACAACTCGGTGCAGTGGAGAATTACGGGTACACACACTATCATTGCTGTAAACCACAGCTATTGTGACACTAATGCAACACCCGAGTCATTTTATGAGTGGCAAAATATAACTAATCTTTCTTCAACCTGCCAATAGGACACCAGCCCACCAGACATGCTAGGCGTCAGTCATCCAATATGCCTTTGGTTAGCTAGTAGAAAGAACCATCCCATTATTGAGCTGAAATGCCAATGCAAGGCTGGCGGCGTCTAGTTGAGTATAATAGAAGCAATTCTATTGACTACTAGCTGTCTGCATGTCTGATGCCTACAATATTATACGGCACTGCCATGCAGCAGTGTGCGTGGTACAAACATAGACATGAATGTTGTCTAGTCTATGGGTACAAGGCATTGCTGCATACAATGTCATATGGTCTACAGTAGGCCCTGCCCTGCCCACAAGTGTATTATACATGCATGAATAGGCAGCTAACCTCAGTCACTGACTGACCCAATCAGAATATATGCTCAGTCCAGTACGGTCATAGCAGAGCTATCCACAGCATTTCTAACCTGATGAATAATTAATAAGCAACAATATACTCATCTAGCCCACAGCAACTAGTATATTTTTTACAGAAGCTGGACTTTAGGCATAGACAGGCAGTATGTTGAATGGCCGGGAGTGAGTGCTAAGTGCTAATAAACTTATGCCACCCCAGACAGTGGTTTAACCGACACTTATTCCATGGCCGTCGACAGTAAGTCGTGCAGTCTACACTGTCCTTCATTCGATCATGCTCGAGTGCACCCGTAAAGTCATCAAAAGGGCCCACAGTTTTCCACAGTAAATTTGCCAAATTCCACGGGCCAGTTCGCAAAATTCTGCGGCTGACCGCGGCAAAATTGTCCAAATTCAGCGGCTTACCGTTGCCTTCTGTTTGTGGGTAAACTAAGCTTTATTCTACTTTAAAAAAACTTCACTTTTTGGATGCTGACATGACGCTCAGTTATGCTAGCAACATACAAAGAAAATGATCAAATTTTTTTCTTTTCAAAAGTGCAATTTGTCAATTAATCGCATTGTGTTAATTTACGATTGTGCCGAATACGATGGTAATTATTAGTACTTAGGGATGCAGTTTTAGGCAGTTCAGTTTGATTTTCTCCGTCATAGTTAGTCTAAAGTCGACGATCATTTCTTAAATTCTGTAAAATTCTGTCAAATTCCGCAGCAATATCAAAATTCCACAGCTCGACTCTAAATTCCACGGCCCACGGAAAACTGTGGGCCCTAGTCATCAACCCTTTATACCACTGCAGATATAGTGCTAGAGGGAGAGACGGTGCAATAGAAGATACTTGGTAACACTACTAGTACTACTAACTACGTCTATAAATACATTCAATGCCATTTTTAACCATGTGACTACTTTTTCAATTTTTCACAGATGTTTCCTGCTAGCCCCCCTCCTCCTCTCCAAAAAAACTTCCCACAATTGTTGAAGCAAGTTATTTTCCAGCCCTCCACTCCTAACAGTCTGCATTGCTTGTCTTGGCCATCTGTTTGTCTGTTTGTCCACTGCAGGCCCTTGCCTACAAAAAGACCTGGAAAATCCAAAATCGATCTGAACATTCCCGAGGACAGGACTGGAGTAAAGTGTTAGTCAATTTTCAGTGCAAAAAGTTGAAGATCAGGGTTACAGTTGGCAGCTGCAAAACTCTAGGCAAGTGCTGAGTTACTGCTGACTGGGCTCAAATCCGGAACAGCAATAAAACGGCATGGTCATCATTGGTACCTTATATATCTGACTGTCAGTGACATACAGATTGGCTGGCTGGTTTAGCCTAGCAGGCAATGCAATAGATAAATTATGTTGACAATCAACAGTGTGTGGGGTGAAAGCACACACGCCTGGCCTGTGGCCTATGAGGCAGGCCTGTAGTCAATAATCACCAGCGCCATGACTGACCACATACTGGGCCACACCAGCCCACCCACAGCAGCAATTTCATGCATACATATTATGTCAATGAGTTTGCACATAATCAGTGACAGGACAGGCAGCAGCCGGAAAACGAGCCAAACAAGTTACACAAACAATTCAGAGGAGATCAAGCCAGGCATATAACTATACAGTACACACTGTACAGGATATACCAAACAGACCATAAAAATTTAAAACAATATATACAGAGAGTGAACAGAACAGAACTGCTAGTTTGTGAGCAAGGTCCCCAATCAATGGACCTGAATTTTCAGGACGTCATGACTTCACCAAGCGAAATAAATTTGGATGTCAGTGTACAAAAGCTGGAAGTCATGCCAAAAGTCTACAAGATAAATTTAAAGCAAAAAAATTAACAGATTAGGCCTAATGCAAAACAATTTACCAGTGTTGTCGACAAGACGAAAAAAATGATTAGCAGTTACACGAGGTCACTGCTACACAATTCTGAAACTCAGTAGCAATGTCTCGCAATTGATTAGCAGTTCTGTATCGGCAATATATCTGTACAAATTTTGTAGAAGTAATGAAAATGTGGTTAATGTTTCTTATTACTAAAAAGGAAAGAATCAACTACAGATCAAAGTCTTTGTTGTGCAATATACACTGAGCTGTAATGATAGTACACAGTGTAGTTGACAACTTTATAAATTTCCATAGTAGAAATTAAACTAAACTGTTAAAATACCAACAGAATTCAAAAATAAAATGACTCTTGTCAGCAACAGCAACTAAACATGTTGTCCAATGCACGATGCTGTGGCGAAGATAATTATGCCTAAGCCTCACCCCAACTCACAGATAAGTATACAGCATACCACAGACATTGGTTTAATGCCCTAAGAATCAGTTCTAAATGCTAACTGCGGCCGTATTTATGGTTGCAATACATTAATTTTGTCAAATAGTGTTTTGAAGTTTTGTTTACAAGTTGCCATGGACTATTTAATATGTAATAAATATTTATAAGTAATTAAGTAGGTTACTTTATGGCCATAGGCAGGCTAGCATAGTGAACTGCCGTAGATCGAACTTTAATCCGCTGTCATCCGATGATTGAAACTTAGTATCAAACATTTGTTAGCGTTATTTGTAAACACGAATGCAGATGATTGTGTTGCACTTTTTATTTTTACTGCGACACAAAATTGACCTTGTATCGCAAGGCATTAAATAATGCATCGCAAATGGCGATGCGATAGCGATACCAACGCTTGTTGGCAACACTGCAATTTACTACATGCATCACTTCTGCATGACCAACATAGGTCTTCGTTTTAAAAACAAGCAACATTCACTTCTAGCTTAATGCAAAACAAAGGACGCAGTTTTTAGATACCAGCAAGAATTTTATTTCTTGAGACATAGTGACAGAAAAAGTTTCTGACATCAATTCGAAGTTTATTATAGACAAATAGACAAAAGAGGCAGTTTGATTTGGCAGGCCCATCGAGGGGGTGGGGTAGGGGGTTAGCTACCCCAGGCCCCACAATGTTTGGGGGCCCCACCGTCGGCCAGAAATATAAAATATGCCAGAATGTACCATTATGAAAAAAATTCAAAAATTTTCTCCCCAGAGGGGCCCCGTGAAAATGTTTGGGGGCCCTGCGAGAATATTTCCCCAGGTCCCGCCATGGCTCTCGACCGGTCTGTGATTTGGACATTGACATCAAATTTGGGTGTTTGGGCTGAAATTTTACACCCAAACGGCCGGAGAATCATGTTCGCGAGTCCAACCGGCAATTCAGTTAAGTTCAGTTCGATGGCTATAAACAGGGCTTTAGCCAGCAAACTTCATAAACTGAAGAACTAGCTTGGTCTTCCTACGGTCACTATCTGGCTCTTACCGAGAGTCATAAAGTAAGTAAATTCAAGTCATGGACAGGATTCTTGACAGTGATCAATAGTTAAGCCAGTAAGCTGCCAGCTTCTAAGTTCTAACTCTTCTTCTAGCTCGGCTAACACTAACAGAAACTAACTGAAATGCTGTAAATAGCTCTGCCGTGGGTTATTAAACAAAGCAGATACCAGCGGCTGCCAAAAACTGTAACTTGAAGAATTTATGAGTAGAAAAACTTACTTCCGGTGATGATAAACGATCCAATGACTGATCCAATGGAGAATGATGACTTGCAGCAGCGGCAGCAGATGTGGAATGTCGCCAAGATGAAGCCGATGGTCAGCAGAATAACTCCGCCTCCAAACAGTCCTTGGGTTGCCTTGTGCCAATCTGCATGCACAACAACAAAACAAACAAGCTCCAGTTACAATCATTACAACGACAGCAAAGCACGTTAAGTAAGTAAGTAAGTAAACAAGAACGTATAATCATCGTTTCCGATAATGCACAAATCCTAAGAGCTGAGTAGTGAGTAGTACCAGAAGCAATTAACAAACATCAAAGTAATCTGAAACTTAGGCAATATTGCGATGCCGTCATTAACTACTTACTTACTGACTAAAGCAGAAATGAACCAGAAATAGAAACTTGCTGGCGTACCGGGAAGCTGCTTCTCCGCATGGAATTCGTTCTGCCAGAACCATCCGCAGTTGTCATAGTCGCCGTCGCAGGCCGCCCACAGACCAGCAACGCCAAGGGTTCGGACGTCATTCCATTCGATCCTATACGACCTGGCCAGGCTATTTAGGATTTCATCCGCGCCCGCGTCACCAGAGATAACATCTCCAATCTTCGACAGACTCACGTCGGCAGCCACATTGCCGGTAAACTTGGTGAAAAGGATCCAGAATGGCGCCAGATAGCTGAGTGCACACGCCAACACGGCCAACAGCAGGACGACATAAGCCGTTGTCACCACGCACGAATTTACACACATTTTCTCTGCCGAAAACGCACAAATCGATGCCGGAAATCAGCTTCAATCTACTCGCAAACGTCCGCCGTCGTAAAATGCCGAAGATCGCACGAAATAAGTCACTTTCGATGCTAAAATTAAGCTCAGCGAAAAAAAACCAAATGCACCGCACAGTGGGCTGAGTGCGCAAAACCAATGGACTGGCCTAGCCGCCCCGAGGCCCTAGGCCTACGGTACCTACACGCGTGCACTGGCTAGCAGCCTAGCACTGGCACGCGTGGCAAGGCCACGCAAATTGTATTCTGCGTTTCTCAATTTAACTAAAATTTCCATTAGTTTTTGTAGTCATTTTTCAGATTCAACCTGTATTCTGGTGATTTGAAGTTTTGAGGATCCTAAAGCCACCGAGTAATGCCGGTAGGCTTAGCTTACTATGAGGTTAATCTGCCTATAGTTATTCAACACAAAAGAAAAAAACTCAACTCAGCGCACAATGTTGTGGTATTCATTAATTATGAAGTAAATTTTGAATACCGCCAGTTACTATGCAGTTTTTATGCCAGTGTCTTTACCCATACGGAAGGCATAACAAAATGCACCACTCTGTGTAAAATAGCACAAAATTGCCCAATACTAAGCTGTTTTATTTTGTGTCGAAAAATAAACTAAGTTACCTAACTAATTTTCGTTCTTAATACAAATTTTATCACATAAGTCAAACAAGAAGACCACGGAGAAGACTCGACAGTCGACATGCACTTTTCTTTATAGTAAATAAATAAGTAAGTAATAACTGTAAATTAATATTATCCGTTACTTATCTGTTACTTACTGTTGAACTTGTCAGTCAGTCGGCTGTGACGTCACGAGTTGTTTTTGTTGATAATCGGCTCAAAATGGGGTGATAATGTGCTGATTTCGGACAGGAATTCGTTGCTTATTTGGTGCACATTGTTTCCGTGGCGCAGAGAGGATTTTTGCGTTTTGCGGCCGTGTTTTATTTGGTCAGAAATGACGACATTAGGCGTCAGCCAGTTTTACGATGGATCAACGCTTCTGGAGCCGCTGTCAAAAGCCACTGATCTGCCCCTTGATCAGGTGATGCCCGTCTGTTTATTGCCACACTTCGAGCCTTATTCAGCTGCTTTTAGTAGCTGTGTGCGTAAGTTGGATGCTAGGTAAAAAGTACACGATAATGCACAAAAACGTACTATGAAAACTGTTTTACGACAGTGCAGTTTTTGTAGTTCACTTGGGAGTGGTAGCATTATTATTTGCTAGTTGTGCATTGCATAGCTAATTGTAGTATTGTGAGTGTTGCATAGTGTATGGGAAATGTCTGGTAATTTTACAATGCCAGGGATTTTATCACAGTTGGCGTTAAACATTTTCAAAAATTATATAGTAGCAGGTGTAATATTTTAGATTAGGGTTTGGATTGCTGTTTTTGTGCTATTTTGGGCATTTTTTATGCATGTTCGATTGTGTGTGTGTATTTAATGTTGTTATTTACTTGCGTTACAATAAAAGGGAATATTTTGACATCATTTCAGATAAACTTCGTCACATGTCAGCTGTTTGCGCTTGTGCTTGGCTTCCCGTATCGGACAGTGCTCGGTCCGCATCGAGCATCACCAGCAACACGCCACCTTGTACAAATACTCGTTGGAGTTCCGCTTGCTTACTTCTGCTTTGGAAGGTACTGCGTGACAAATTACAACTAAATTCTGTTGGTGGTGTATTGCAATTAGATTTGCAATTGGTTACCGTGTCATTTCTGCTTTTGCTTTTATTGACTTGCTGTAGTTTTCCTGTTCTCAAAGTAAATCTGTGCCGGCATTGCACATTTATTTGTGATAATTGTTTGATTGCGTTAAAGGCTGCATTTTGATAACCAAGCATAAGAACTCCACTTTGTCAGGTATCTTTGTCGTATCAGTGACATGAATTTTTTCAAATACGGTTGAAAAATGGACCTGTTTCATGGAGTTTGATGACATTTTCTTTTGTCAGTGCTTTGGTGTTTTAAATTTTGCTACTGGTACCCCTATTGTTTTGTATTGATTAAATGATTGCTTGGCTGCTGCAGACAAATAGTGCATCTTATTATCCAGAGTGCCTTGTGCCTGATCCTGATGAGGACACTCACACCGGGAGTGATGGAGAAGAGTGTTCTAGCCATGGCAATGGCGTACCTATGCATCTGTCACCTGTATCGCATGCATTATGACTACGGAGGATACACACTCGACATCACTGGGTACTAACATTGTGACTAACAGCATCGTTCAGTCTGTCAGTGCCCCGTCAGAGCTATTTGATGAATTCATACTTGTGATAATTAACAACTGTTTTTTTATGATGGAGTTCTAGCAAACATTTAGCATTTTCAGCCGTCTGTTTATTACTACTAGTTGGTGCTGCTTTTTTTCTAACATTTTGCCTGCTAGCTGAGTGCTTGCTTGCTTGAAAAACTTTTATCATTGTATATTACATTTATTGTATTAGCTTAATAATAAGTCACTTTTGATGCTAAAATTAAACTGAGCGAAAAAAAAACAACCCAAATGCACCACACAGTGATCTTATGAAGTTCTTATCTTTTGTTTTAAATACATAAATTAAAAGTTTTTTGTGATGTATGCACTAAATGGCCTATTTTGTGCTATTGCTATTAAGATACTACACACTCACTTACTCATTGACAATTGAGTTCTGGCAAGTTCAGTTGGATGGTGATTGTACATTTATTATTGGCATCAGTGTAGGATGTGCTCTATCACTTGAGAACTTTTGTCAGCTGTTAGCAGCATATTTGTCTTTAGTGATTTTATTTCACAATTTTACCTTAGTGCAAACTTACTTATTGTATGCCAGGCGTTGGATACCAAACAGCCAGAGGTGTCAAAGCAACATGGCATTAATTACTTACTGATATTCATTTTAATTTATTTTTTATTAATTTTTGACCAACCATTAAGTTGAGCCTTGTGTACGATGTATCATTTCTTTGTCATCTGTCTATAATGCATGTATTGTGGCTAAACCGTGCGTCATAGGGGTTGGCAATGGTGCCATTGGATAGGGTGGTAATGAGTTCTTATGGCTGTCAATAGTACTCAGGTCTGTCTGCAGCGGTTTGGCTGTGATTTTGAATGTTAACTTGCTGCTTGCAGCCATCACCCACGTGCACTGAATTGCAATTACTATTGCTGTTGTGTTAGGCCACTGATGCTGAACACTCAGAGGCTAAGCAGTATGGCTTTCAACCTGAGAGACGGACACGAGACGGATGAGTCTAAACTTACACCAATGATGAAACAACTTGCCGTCAAGTAAACAAACATTTCTCTGTTATTCTAATAGTTATTAGTTAATTATTTATTAACATTCATTGCTATTATTAGGCTGCCTGTAGTGCATAGTAATGGGAGGCCTTAGGTTTTTGATTTTTTTTACTTTATTTTTTTTTATTTTTTACTTCTCCTCTGAAACTAAGCAGCACAGCAAGACAAAATTTGGGGTAAGAAAGAAATTGAAGCCAAAATTTGCAGAGATCCATTGAGGGGTTTTGGGGGAGTTGCATTTTACCACATTCATAATCAGTGGCTTGGCGATTTAACATTTTTGATGGGCCAAGAACAAGAGATGGACTCACGGCACTAGGAGCCCTCACGTTGGGCCCTGCCCCAAATTTTTAGTTATTAAATTATTAAACAGTGATTGAAAGATGACCACGAAACAGCTGACTTAAAACTTACATCGGTTATGAAACAACTTGCCGTCAGTTAACACATTTCACTGGTGTTGCTTTTATAACTGTTGTTTTGCAATTATTTTTGCCAACCTGATTATTTATGATGTTGCAGTGTTTATTTGCTGTCTATTGACAGAGAGATGCCAAGTCTGCTGCAGTCCCTGAGCTACATCTTCTGTTTCCACGGTCTCATGTGTGGTCCATTCTGCTTCTACAAGGACTACCTCGCCTTCGTTGAGGGAACAAACTACGCATCACAACTAGCTAAGGTACATGCTTGCATCTCATATTGTTCAGTGTCTTGTAGACAACGTGACTATAAACCTGGAACTCTGGAATACTCATAGAATTCTGTGCGCCGAAAATTGTAAAAACACAATATTGTCACGAGATGCGGTTTCTTCTTGGGTGCAAAGATGCTTTAAAATACGTTTCCTGCCATGGCTTCACCAGATTACGATTATTACGGTTAGTTTTTGTTGCAGTTACCTAAGGCAAAGTCAGTTTATGGCTCTGGAAAAGCCTGGAAAACTTTGGGAATTCTTATTTTTTATGTTGTTGCCACCCTGATAGACTGTTTGATCTGATAGGCCACTTCACCAATGCCCATCTATTGGTCCATTTGTTTGTTCCATACAGGCTTGTATCATGAAAATAAAGAGTCTCCAGGGAAACCCAGATTGGTGTGAATGTTTCCTAGGGCAGGTGTAATCGGTGTATCAATTTTTGGCTCGGACGGTCAGAATCAAGATTAGTAGGGCCCACAGTTTTCCATGGAAAATTTTTACCAAATTCTGCGCTTTACATCGCAGCAAAATTATCCAAATTCCACGGCTCACCGCGGAAACTGAGCTATACCAGCTGGCATAGTCACATTGTGTTGAGTTATGCTAGCAACGAACAAAGAAAATTACCTATCCTTTTTTGTTTTAGAAGTGCAATTTGTCAAGTTGTGTTGCATTTATTTACAATTGTGCCATATTGCGATCGCACAGTGTTACTTGCCACCTGACACAGGTGAAAGAATATGCCCCGTCTTACAGCCTGATTGTGACTGGAACTCAACTCATCATCTGCCTACACTTTTAACCATGAAGCCAAACGGCAGCATGTTGTTGATGGAGTTGTTGTATAATTTGCAGAACTCAAAGTCCACAAACCACCACAAGAAACTTCCTCCTCCAGCACCCGGCGTGAGTACTGACTGCTGCAGTATTACGACAGCACAGTTATGCTTAATTTTACTTATCTTTACAATAACTGTTTGATATCTGTAGCAGCTGATTAAGTTTGTACATTGCTTCTATTAATGTACTGGTAATGATTCGCAGTTTTGTTATCTGTGGTTTATTGTTGGAATACAATCGGTTTTTGTGATTACGTGATGCAACCGTGGCAAAAGATAATGTGTGTAAATAAAGAAATTGCTTTTGTTTGTTTTGCTGAACTAGCTAATGACATGTTAGGAGTCTGTATGGGATGGACATTTAATGGGCTGCTCATATGTGTATGATAAAACTAATACCCTATTTGCGCGAGGAAGCTGGTTGTTGGAGCTGGCTTTAAGGGTGCAAGACATGCCAGCTGTTGAGCCCACGTGGGTGACTTCAGGAGTTTTTGCAATATACACCATTATCAAGCCAGCTCTAAGAATGCACGATGTGCGCTTTTAGAGCCAGTTTTAAGAGCCACGAGCCAAATTTACAACACATCGTAAGACAAATTTGTGACAATGTTACGACATATATGACATATGAAAGGTTTACAACAGATTCACGATAAATGTGATTTATAAAAAAAAATTGTACGACAAAGTTACGAGAAAACATAGAACAGCTCTTCAGCTGCTACACAAAAACGTCAAGCTTGCATGCAGTAATTATTTCAATTTTTCATTAATATATATACTTTTACATAGTGCCATAATACGTATAAATTTTGTTTAATCAGTTTACTTTCTGTTGTTTACATTGGTAACCATTGGCAACAGTGGAAGCAGATGATCAGCATGCATCACTGTGCACTGCCAGGCTCAGTGGCGCTGCGTTGCAATTGATGGAGGCCAGCGTAACAGCGGCTGATTGGCTGGCTAATTTTAGAGTTACGACAAAATTGCAAGAAAGTTACGAAGTCGTAAAATCAGCTTTCAGAATTCTGATACGACATTTTTACGACAGTGTTACAGCATCATAACTTGTTGATTTACGACAAAGATACGATGAATTTGCAAAAATTTTACAACAATTTTATGATTGTTTTACGATGTTTTGTAAATTTTGCCCCAGCTCGATAAATGCTTGCAGTGTGTGAGACCGGCTGTTAGGATGGTTGTATAGAGTAAAGAGTCTGTTATTGTTTGCATGTCATGTAGCTCGTGCTGTTGAAGAAGCTGTTGACGTGCTTTATCTTTGGATGTTCAACAGTTGCAGTTCTGCCACGGTTCCCTACAACACTCATTACAGGTCAGCAATGTTCTGGTGTTTATCACCGAGCTACTGGTTTTGTTTTTACAACATTTACAGCCTTTTACAACAGTGTTTACAACATTGTTACAGTGATGGAAGTTGCTTAGTGCTTTGATAGTTTTTATGCTTTCCTAGGTTATCTCATTATTTTAACTCCATCTGTCAACAACAGTTTATACACACTCTGGAGTGCAAATAAGGTTGTTCAAAGCCCAAATTTTAAATTGGTGTTTGTTGTGACTTATGATAATGTTGCTGTCGTCGTCGTCAGGTCCAGAGTTTGAGAAGCGGAATTTCCTGATGCGGAGTTTCCTAGTCACGTTGCTTCCGATCATTCAACGACACAAGTACTACGTTGCCTGGAAACTTGGTACAGCAGTCTGGACTTTTGATTTACTTACTTACTTCAGTAGTTCACTGTTTTAATAAGACTTATCTGGCATATTCTAGAAATCAGATTCTGTTGAGCAGTCATTATGCAAGATGGAGATGAGCTACATTTTTGGACAAAGATATTGTGAAAACTGAAATTGGCATCTAGGAATGAAATGTGTTCAAAATGAAGTGAGGCCAGCTGAGAAGGCTTGTCAGCCATTCCACAGTAACAGGCACACTTGACATGAAAAATAGAAATTGAGGTTTCGTTAAGATTGCTATTTTTATGAATCAGTGATGATTTTTCTTCCAGGCAGTAATGGCATTTTTTTGAACAATTGCCCTTATGCTGCATTTTAAGAGAATGAAAATTTCATTTATTTGTTCACAGTCTACAGTGCAAAAGATAGGGTAGCAGTCTTGC
>Ga0056128_1000565_pt1 | contig 34266 bp, 31 predicted proteins | sample WorMetLIZISLAND2_FD_71113 | JGI IMG/M metagenome (GOLD analysis project Ga0056128, IMG submission 71113) | Marine gutless worms symbiont microbial communities from Max Planck institute for Marine Microbiology, Germany - Olavius geniculatus... ...
TATGAAATTAATGCGTGAATTCAAACGAAATGCGGCATTACGTTACGTTATGCAAAATATTCTAATCTATCAGTGCCCGCAGTGACGTCATGACCCTAGCCCATATTGATCATGAATATTAATGGCTAGCTGACGACGTCATCATTCTAGGCTAGGCCATAGCCTATATAGACGTCATGAATATTAATTCATGACGTCTATAGGCTAAACTCATGACGTCACCGCAGATCATCATGGTGGCGCGTTTTCTACGTCGTTTTCGTAGATCGTCGACTTCAAAGGTAAATTTTTCCGTGTTGATAGAACGTTGGGCGCTGATATTACTGTCAAAGTTATCATAAAATTCTGCACTTTCAGGAAAGTGGATAAAATGTATATGTTAATTTTGGTGACCACGCACCTTTAAATATTCTTTGTCTAATTTGCATAAATTTTTATTACCCCTGAAATTAGGCATTTGCCTGCACTCCCATGTGCCTGTGTTCATTGAACTCAAAAACTCACTGCCAAAAAGTCCAGATTTAAATTCTGTGAATTATTCAGTGTGTGGTTATTGCAACAGATAGCATGGTCACAAAATTTCAGTAACTGACCAGCTAAAACGTGCTAATCGAAGGCTGGACTCAGTTGATGCTGAACACATTGACTCCAGCGATCGATCAGCTGCCTAAAAGGACTGATGACGTTATGAATGCAAAAGCTGGGCAACTGCCTATGTCAAATTTTATCTAAACTCAACATATGTGTTAATGATTGTTGATATTTCACTGTATGCTCAATGAAAATCAACTTAAAATTCATGTGTTACTGCCAATTTAGCATGATTTTAGAGGTGGGGCAGATTTGTGTAAATCAGGCAAAGAATATTTAGATGTTGAGACATACGACTTCTTTTGTGCAAATTTCCAGAACTTTTGGCATATTACGCGCCTTTCCATCAATAAACATCGCTTAGTTATAAAAGCTCAAATATCCATGTTAAATCCATGCGTTACAGTCAAATTTGGCAGAATTTTGGGGGTGACGAATATTTATGCAAATTAGGCAAAGAATATGTAAATGCTTCGCTATGCAAATTTGTTTTTTATTCTTTACAGCATTCTGAAGCATTTGATGTATCACACGTCTTTCTACCATCAACTACTGCTGAGTTATCAATGCCCAAACAGGTCTGGGTTTTTTGGTCCACCCTGTATGTGCATGTGCATTGCCTGGAAAGGCCATTCCCGAAATGAACTATATTGTATCGGGTGGGACGTTAAATCTTACTCACTCACTGTGGACTATACATAGTTGTGAGATATGAACTGAAATCTGAGTTTAGTTTGGGTGCATTTAAAAAGTGTACAAAGCAACAGAACTTGACTGAACTAAAATGATGGTTCAGTCGCATTCCATGGACTGTAAAAGTGAACAAACTTTCAAACTGTACTGTGATATGTCCATGCAGTACGTTTTGTTTTCAGTTGTGTTGCATGTGCTTTACAAAGCAAAGGAACTGGCGGTTCATTTTATTTTATTTTAGTTTATTATTATCACTCTGTATGCGGTTTATTGCAGTGTTTGTAGTGGAGTCAGATAGTTAGTGTTTATCTGTGATGTTACAGGACCAGTTGTCAATCCTGCTGACTTCTCATCTTCAGGTAGATTTTCTTGCTAATTAACAATCTCTCGTAGTTGTCGTATGTTAGCAGGGTTCGTACAGCGTCCGGAAAATCATGGAAAGTAATGGAATTTAGAAGTTGAAATTTCCAGACCTGGAAAGTCTTAGAATAAGGCCATGGTCCCGGAAATTTCTGGGAAAATATCATGGGAGTTGTTGAACTTTTACTGAGGTTAATTGTTAATCATTTAGCTGAGCAAATACGCTACCTCTGTTCAGAGTTCGTTGATGTTGTACAATAATATGGACCATGTTCACCAGTTTTTTGATTGATTTTATTGGTGAACAAAACTTCAAACACAAAAATTTACTATTTTTTTATCAGAAAACAGTAATTTTGGTCCTGAAGTTTTGCTTAAATTTTGAGTTTGAGATAGTCCTGGAGAACAGTATTAGCAACTCTTTACAAACCCTGTGTTAGAGTTTGCTGTAACTGTTGCTTAGCTTGTTAGTGTACTGTGTATCAGTGGAACCGTTACTGCATTACTAGCGGTCTGTCCTGATTTTATTTAGAACGTCTCAGGAATCCTGAAAGTTTCTGCTTGCGATTTTTTGACCCTAGTTATCGATACTTAGTTAACTACTTTCCAAAGTAACTTTGTAATGCTGAAGCAAATTTTTAGTTGACTGTACTTAAATAATGGTTAAGCTGTTGGTACGGTTGTCATTCATCCATCCGTCAGTCCGTCATCTGTAACGGATGTATTGTGCCATAAACCTAGGTGTGCAAAATTTCAGCGATGTAGTGCAAGGGAAACATTTTCAAATTTGGGGTCAAATGAAGGAGTGTAGGAAGTTCAATGGAAAATCGGCTATATCTCGGTAATGGTGAGAGATATGGCCAAGGTTACTATTAATCGGTAATAGGGAGTGGCATATGCTCTTTCAGATGAAATGAAAATCATCGACCTTGGATGATCTTGAAGGTCAGTGGCAACCATTATGGTCGGCTATCTTAGCCACAGCTGGGCTTCTTGTTCTTATGTTGTTAAATACTCAGTCTTCGTAAAATGTCTCAGCTTAATTCCAGCAGTTCTTGAGCTATTCTTGCATTCTCTTGCTTTTGTGTGTGATAATTCATCTGTTGCTTGATGAGATTGAAATAAATGTTGGAGCTGTTGTTATGTTGTCACACGCAATGAACAGCCGGAGATAATTTTTATGGTATGCACTTTTTGTTAAGCTTTGTCGTATTGTTGCCTTTTAAAGTCCAATACTAACAATTTCAGTATTTTTGCAGGCATTCCAGAATGGCTGTTTATTCCATACTTTCTGGACGGATTTGTCTCCCAGCGATGTTTTATTAATATTTGTTGTATGTTATGTATTTCCAAGCTTTACAATTTTGTCATTTTATCTTTGTTTGGTTTGTGCATTTTTGTTATGGTTGCATAACATGGTGGTTGATTTTGAGTTTTATGTTGCTGAGTTTTTTTCTGCATGTGTTTGTATCATACAGCTATCTGTGTTAACACTTTGTTATCTGTATGCTGTTGCTGCAAATCACCCATGTAGTTTGTTTACACTGGTTCAGCAAACATTATTTGTGATTATTTTTTCTGTCATTTTGTAGGATGGTGTGGCTTGCATTTCACAAAAATATTTGTGGTTCCGTAGATCACTATAAGTCGTATCAGATGGATAAGATTGCTGTTCTTGGTGCTTTGTAAATATTCATCGTAAGCCTTTTTTTGTTTTGGACAATTTCTGTGACTAGTGCACTAAAGCAGTTTTGATGTACCTCACAAATCTATTATTAGCAGAATATAAAGCAGTGTATTGACAGCTGTGTTTCACGTCTGCATGGATACAAACTTGTCAAGTTCAACAGTCTGTAATGACTAATAAAGAGCAGTGGAGATGGAGCCAGTTCATTAATGATTTGTTATTATTATTAATTATATAAAGCAGTCACTTTTTTGACTTTGTGGTGTACATAGGCATGAGTAAAGAAGTGGAACATCTTATACTAGAAAATACTGAGTTACTGTCAACGAAGTGAGTTTGTACTTTGTAGCATAGTCTCTATTGTCTCTCTCTGTATGATTCTAGTGTAAGATTACAAATTCTTTATATAATATTTTAAGACATTTTTATTGAAATACAACTGCCATTGTATACAATGTACAGTGTGTTAACTGTGTTAGATAACGATGTGTAACAGATCAGCATAAGTGGCTAACAAAATAGCATGAATATGTATAAAAACTTCGTAAATTGATATGAATACCTGTGCTACAAAACTGTTTGACTGTGAGGCACTAGCGGATGATCCCATAGCAGATGATACCAAGTATGGGAGTCTTAGCAGAGGATGTTTTGGGTATTACGTTTTTCTGATAAGTGATATATGTAACGTACTACAGGTAAGTTTGTGAAGAAAGTAGACGTAGCTGATTGATTTGACTGCTCATAGTAGATAGTGGTTTGGTGTAATTGTTAACATGTTGGGTCTCAATTAATGAAATCAATCGATGTCATTCCTTGTTGGTACTTAAATGAATGATAAAGTTAATTGTGTTTTTTTTGCAGAAATGCACTCAATGTTGTGAAGGACGATCTAATTGCAAGGGTCGATGAACTGCTCAGGTACTGATAGCCGATGTACTTTGTTTATGTTTTTTTGTCTTTGCATCAAAGAAGAAAGACTATGAAACAGAATTATCAAAGGCCAGTGTGTCACCATTCCACCATAGCCTCTGAGAGGCGGCACTGTTCTTCAATTGATGATGTACAATTTTGTCTTGCATGTATAACACAAACTGCGTAAAGACTGACATTTAGAAAATTTTCCATTTATCTGCTGACATTCTCTGTGACATGGATCGTTCTGGTTTAGCACATTTTAGTGGTTTAAGTGTTGCGAAATTAACAGAGTTGTAGTAGCGCAACTTAATTATTGTATTTTTCACATCTGAAATGTTTTGAAGCCGTCAGTTGTGCAACGTGAAAGACATCTGTCTTGCAGCAGTTCTTAAAAGCATTATTGCTTATAATATAGTTTAGTTTGTCTTTGTTCAAACCCCTTAAGTTTCCTTGGATGTGGCTTGGTTGCATAATGGTAGGTTGTTCAACATACAATCAAATCGAGAGGTCATGTTTTTTGAGTTTTGACTCCTCGACGTCCCCGTTGGGAGTATCAAGTAGTTACAACTTGTATGGGTGAATATCTGCAGACATGTAAAACATCTCAGTATATAATCAATTGCCTAGCTCAACTTGGTGGCGTGGCGTAGTTGGTAACGCGTTTCGGCTGAAACGAAGTTACTCTACGCCATGCCCAGTTAGCACTGCGATGGGTGACTGCGTGCGGGCAGGTAAAACAATCGCGCCAGCTTCACTCTTGCCGGCTCAAAGCGCTGTAAAGGGGATGAGCTCCCACGCAACGGACCTAGTCTCTATGCGGAATCTTCTTCTTCTTCTTCTTTTTCTTCTTCTTCTAGCTCAACTCAAAACATGTGGGATAGGCAATTTGAGGATTAACTTGGCTGGCTAGGGTAAAAGCAGATGGCAAGTAGTGCTGTGTTATTCCATATGGCAGGAGTTGTTTTGTAGCTTTGTGATGGTTTTTTGTGAAGCATATTTTTATCGTTTTGACATGTGGTATTTTGTCGATGCACAGCGAGCATGAGTTGCTGAAAGGTGAAGTGGCGACTGTCAAAGCTGCCAAAGACAAACTGAACGCCAGAGTTGTTGAACTGGAAGAGGAAGCTCGCAAGTACAAAGAAGCCATTGAGCTGCATAAACAGAGATCACCGTCAGAAGATGATGTAAGAACTGTGTTTAGCACTTTTGTGTGTATTGTACCTGTGCATAGGTTTCTGTCTTGGCTTGGTGGTATATGGTAGGGCATCACACTAATAATCAAACGGTTGCAGGTTTGATTCCTGGCTCGGTGTTGTCAAATAAATACTCTGGACATTTTGTTTAGTGTTCATAGACATGTGCCTGTGCCACTAGGTAAAACTGTAACTTGGTACCAGCCTAAGGATGGTGATGCTTTGCAGCCGAGAGGGTAACCATAGGTCTGGCTTCGCACTGGCCATGCATCACTGATTTTGGGCGCGTTGCACCAACTATACTTAAATTTAAGTACATGCTTAACGACCGTACTTAGCAGAAAATGCATTGCACCAACACCATTTAAGCAGGCCAGACTGCTGAAATGACACTCAAAAGTATGTGGTCAAAGTTGCCCACTTAAATTTAAGCGGCTGGCAGAAATGAGACAGATGCCATCTTTATTTAACGAACCGTGACGAAGTTATTGTCCTAAATTGATGATTTTAGGTAACAGTTGTTATATACCATAAACAGAAGTGAAGAAAACCTCCAAATACATATGGGTAATGCTGTTTGTCGTTGAGTATTTACAGCTGGGGTCATTTTAAGTGAAAAGAATCACTTTTCTAAACATCAGTGCGCTGTCACGTACGAGTTCAGCATAGTCCACAAAGTTTATTTTCTCAGGCTGTATTCATTGTCAGCCAAATACGTATCAGTCCATATTTATGTTGATTCTTGTATATTTGGCCTATATATTACATTTCACTCAAAATTAAACTGTTCTGAAATTATTTCAATTTATACATGGCATTTTGAGTGATAGCCTTTGTTGTCAATGAAGCATGATAGCTATTACGTAATTGGTCGTCAAGGAAATGCTGTCCTTATGTGATCAAAATTAGCCAGTAGCAGGCGTCGTTACAGTTAAGTCTGACACTTAGCTAAGTGATTTTCGGATTGCGTTGGTGCAACGGAATTGATTTAAGTAGCCGGTTAAATACCGCTTTAATTTAAGTGGTACTTAACTAAGTACGTACTTAAAATTGGTTGGTGCAACCAGCCCTTAGTGGTCTATTTACCTATGACCTCAGTGACCAAAGGGAAGGAGAGGAGTTTGTGCTCAAGGTAATGAGGGGGAGTGTAAAGCATGGCCCGCTTTTACCTTTTACATTTTACTTAGCATAATTTGTCGTAATTGGTGCCAGTGTGGTTGGTGCAGTCTGTGTGGTGTTTGCCGACACCTGTAATCAGCTTATCCCTCTGAACAAAGCAGTAATGAAGAGGAAAGATCTGCGTTGAAAGGCTGGTGGACGTGTACTGCAGGATGACGTGCCAATGGCACAGCGCAAGCGGTTCACTCGCGTCGAGATGGCTCGTGTCCTGATGGAACGCAACCAGTACAAGGAGCGCCTGATGGAACTGCAAGAGGCTGTGAGATGGACTGAGATGATCCGCGCATCTCGAGAACATCCCGACCTGATCCACGGCACTGCTGCACACACCGGACCGTCCGGCAAGAAGAAGTCCAGCCTTTGGAATTTGTAAGTGATCAGCTGGGTGTGTTCATTTTCTCTGATGTGGTTGGCCCAATGTTGTGTTAATGAATAATGTTGTTGCCTTGCATATAAAATTGATCAGTTGTCGCTTGATCTTTGATGCATACATAAAACATGTACGTTCTACTTTTTTGTGTGACAATGTAGAAAATTTCTTGTTGACATATTGTGTGTCTGTCTGCCAAGCTGTATGCTTTTGAACTGAAAATTAGCACACTCATCGCTCCTTTTTTGTTTAATGTTTTTCAAAGTTTGGTTTTTGGCTGTTTTTCATTTTCATGTTTGGAGCCTGTACAGGATAGACCGATGGACTGACAGATGGGACTGATGAGTATTATGACTATTATGACAAGTGCACAGTAATGCAAATGAAGTAAGTAAGTGAGTAAGTGAAACATGAATTTATATAGTGCATCATGTTATACCATGTTAGAAATTGTTGTAGCTATCATTAGTGTTAGCATACAACAACTAGCAGGAGCTACAGTTTTTACACGCGAAAGCAGCTACTGCTTTCAACACGTCTTAGCCATCACAGTTCCGTCCGTCCATCTGTCTGTCACACGAATGGATCAGTCAAAAACGGTGCAAGCTAGGATCACCAAATTTTCACCATCGGCTGCCTGGAAGACTATAGTTTCAGGAACCGTAAAGCTTTTCCATAAATTCAAAGGAAGTCACCTCAAACGAGGGTGCTAAATGAGATGATGTGGAAAAAATCTTCAATTTTTAGCCAATAAGTCGCTCTATCTCAATAGCGGTGCAAGATAGGGCCTAGGTTACTATTAATCACTAATAGGAAGTTGTACACGGGCTTTCGATTGCTACCAAATTCAATGACCGTGGGTGACCTTGAACGCTAAACTAGGGGTTTTTATGGATTTTTTGGCAATTTCAGGCTGCGAGACACATTTCAAGAGCGAATTGTGCCGCAACCGAGATAGACATAGAAAAGCTGCATATGAAAATTTCAGCATTGAACATAGATTTCAAAAGTGCAAGTCTCGATTTTTTAGGTTCAAGAAAACCTGTGCACGAAGGCATCGAATAGCGGTACCCCCGTAAAAGTCATTATTTTACCGTTATAGGCCAGTCTTTCGTTAAAATGGTGCTGCCTATCACAACAAGCACTAGTGACGAGCTTTTCAGTCGTATCAACAATTTGAAAGACCCTAAACTTCTAAAATGATGGGGTTTTATTGATTTTTGCGATCTTTGGCTGAAGCGCACACTCCAAGAATGAACTGCGACTAAATGGCTGGAAATAGACTGACAGACTGCTATAGGCTTTCGCGCATCTCGTGAGCATTAGCTCAAATTTTTTGTTGGTTTCTAGTACAGTATGAATATGAGCATGAAGATGTGTACATTTTAACAAATTTTTTATATGGTTTGGCTCGCAATGCATTTGTTCTGTGATTATGGATGTAGCATTGAGATAGTTATAGTTAGTGTGGTACTTGTGATTGTTCGGGAAACTGCAAAGTGGAAAGACATGACTAAAATGGGTCGAGTGATGTGTCATTTGATGCATGTTTGCACTAGAATTGTACGACAAATTAGCATGAATGAATTGAATGAAATCTGCATTGATAAGCAGCAAATAATGCTATACTTTTGCAGTTTTGGTGACTTGACTGGGAGGCCGCGGTAACGTGAGATGTATCAAGCAATAACTGACAGTCCAGTTTCTTTCATGATTACATTACACTGTACTAGTTGTTGTGTTGACTTTTGACACTAACATTTATAGATGATGTTTAGTGAGGGACATTTGTTGTTTAGATTGTCTTTCATTTAGTACATACACATAGTGTTTTTTGCAAAAACTCAGTATTTTTAATATGTGTGTGCATTGATCTCAAGGTATTTTGTTTCTGCTAACCATGTTCATGGACATTGTTATGATGCAGTCGGTAGAATTCTTGCCACAGTTAAACAAGTAGTTGGAAGTGTGGCATATTTTCTTCTAGTTTTAAGCCACCTAATAAAATACCTTAATTGTCACGGTATGGATTTCTAAAAGTGGCAACTGGATTTTTGATCAAATTCAATTTAGATTCATTTAGACTATCAAAATTATTGCTTTTTAATAGTGGTGTGACTTTGGTCAAAAGTTCAGCAATTAAAATTTTATTATTCGTTAAAAACTTTATGACTAACTGTATGATTAATTGTTAATTTCTGCTGCCCTAGATTTCAGTATGTTAAGAAGTAATTACAGGTAATATAGTTATGTCAGCACTGCAGAGCAGGCAGAAAGAAATATTATAATGTGCTGCATTGTGGTCCATTTGAGCAAATATGTTTCTAGTTGGCATTTGAAATCATTGCAGCTGGCCTTACATTGAAAAACTACAGAACACGTTGCCAATTAAGCAAAAATATGAAGTAATAGTGTTAGCGTTTACCCATGCACATGAGCACTGTTATGACGGAATTGATTTTATTATGATTTTTGAGTTGCTGGATACAGGGTTGCACTATGATGCATTACATTGACGATGTTCTAATAGCTTAAATAGCAAGGTGGAATTAAGCTGTACACCTGCAAGTTCACATGCATTCACATCAAGTTGGACATTTTTCTCAAGTTTTTTGTGATTGGAATATCGCTAGTACTGAATCAGTTGTGTGCTTGCTTTCTTATCACAAATTGCTTGTAAAACCTCTATGGTCTAACCTCTATTGTTAGAGCTTGTCCATCCAACAGCTTTGAAATACACTTTTCAGTGCAGGAATACAGTTGTCCGTTTTTTGGTAGACATCTGTAATGAACAGCAGTATAGAGATGATTGATTTGTGCTGTGCCTGTTATTGTGCAGTTGTTTTAATAAACAACACTACGCTACTTTTCCCGTCCATCCGCACACTAGAGATTTCTCGAAATGACGGTGTGCTATATAAATGTTCACTTGTTATTGTTCTTATTGTTATCCTTTTGTTTGTCTGTTGATTCATCAGTTTATGTGTCTTGTACGGGCTTTTAGCTCGAAAAAAGGTGCAGCTCAAAAGTTTATAGATCAAGGTGGTCGGCTGTGCTTTGGGCTGACATGGTTTTCCAGTTTGCTAGTTTATTTTTGCTTGTCTTTAGTTTCAGCAACCTGTTCAACTCATCAAACAAGCCGGTGAAGAAGTCACCGACACCACGACTTCACTACAACGCGCCTACGTCATCGCCACAGCGACGTCCTGCATCCGCATCAGCATCCAAGACGTCGCCATCATCAGCCGGGAAGAACCGTCGCGATCGGCGAGGCTCAGCCACTGATGAATCGGCTGCCACCATGTTAGTTCTTAGTTGAGTTCAGTATTTATTGATAAATGTTAGTATTGTTATTGGTATTGTTGAGATTTTTCTTTCTGAGCTATTTGTTTTTTTTATTTGTCATTTCTGGCTGTCATGTTTTGTGTACAACTTGAATGATAATAAATAATCGTAAGTTTGTCATCTTGCCACTGCTGTAATCATTTGCAGTACCAGCAACAGCTATAACAGCAAAAATGCAGTAATCGTAATGATTATTGGTTGTGATGCCGGTTTTGCAAAAGCTAGCAATCTGAAAAATTTATGTTTCTAGCTTAAAGACGACTGCTGATGAACATTTTTGCGGTTGATTTTTTGCGGGCGTATAAGATACTGCAGCAGACAACCAGTGCCATTGGATCGTTTAGGGCTGGCTGTAGCTGCATGGTGCTACTATCACACTCCGCCCAGCGTTTTGGAAGTCAGTCCACGTACTGGCACTATAAAAATTTTTATTATTATTATTATTATTTATTATTACTAAGGGTGCTGTCAGCATTCATTGAAAGTTGAAGCAGTAATATTTGCTAGTGTTTTATAGGAGTGAGTGTAATGTTGTTGGTAGGGCGGATGAGAGCGATCGCTCTCAGCAGAATGGTGGGCGGAGGAAGGATGAGGGTCAGTTGTTGAAGCCTCGCGACTGGAGTTCACCTGCTAAAGGTGCGACATTGGCAGCACCCACTGCAGCAGCGGCGGTGACTACGCCTAGTGCATCGAGTCTGCAGTCGTCATCATCACAGAGATCGTCCCGCGCTCAGCTGCCAGTGCCTGTACCTGTCTACTGTGAACCACTCACCACCACTGATTCTACTATGAAAGTAATACCTCTCTGCTGGAATGCTCTTATTGTGATTTGCATTTTTAGATTAATATTTATTTTTTTTATCTGTATGTATTTTTTTGTTTTTTTTCCTGGTATTTTATGTAAAGGGTGTGCCAGAAAAAATGACTCAACTTGTTTTTGTCAAAACTTCCTCAAATCTCCACCAAATTTGATACTTTTTGGCACACGGACAGTCAAGGCGATATAATTATGTAAGGCAAACTCATTGTCCACCTCACATAATTTATGTTAACACACTACCATGTAAAATGCAGATGCTCCAAGTTGTTACATTATGCGGTGATTATCAGTATCGGATTGCTTACTTGAGCATTATCAGTTCCACAAAGGACACTGTGGGATTTAATAATTTTGCGGTATTAAACATTTTATGCTGAAAGCAGCAGACAACAAAATAACTGATTGAGCTTAAAACACATTTTATCTATGAATGCACTGTGCTCTGCATTTTGATCAGTTGATCATCAATGCCACTGTCAGCCATGGCGTCATGTCAGCGGCATCATTTCAGTAAATTGTTGGGGTCATAGTGATCCTTGGAAATCTAAGTCTGCATAACGTATCATTTTTGCAGCAGTAACACTGTTTTAAAGGTGCGATTTACAGAAAAAAAAACTAGAATCGTAAATCCTTGGGGGGTCCATAGACCCTTCCAACCCCCTCCCCCCCAGATGATGCCCCTGCATCACATCAAAGCCATTGTGTACACTTTGGACATAGATTCTGATAATTTGGAAGAAAGTGGTTAAAAAACTTATAATTCTGCTGAATGAATCAAATTTTGGTTTATTGTGTGCTTGATAAGTCATTAGAACTTTTACGTAACAACAACAGAGCATTATGCAACAATTTGGAGCATCTGCATTTTACACGGTAATGCATTGACATAAACAAGTTGAGGTGGACAATGAGTATACCTTACATATTTCTATCTTGGTGGAGATTTGACGAAGTTCTGACAAAAAGAAGTTGGGTCATTTTTGGCACACCCTGTACAGTTTCAATATTGAATAAATAACCGTATGTTAGAGTGTTTGAGGCACTTCTAAACATAGTTTGAAAACCAAATTGTTTGACGTTGCCTATGATAAACGTGAACACGCAGTCCAGTCTCGGCCATTATGCATTTATGATTTGTTGAAGACACATGGAACCATATGAATGTGTTCGGTTGATTGACTGATTGACAGACATGAATCTAAGCCACCAAGTTTTGTTTATGTCTGCTGCAAATCATACCAATATTTTCCGTTTTTGGCCACTGTTGATAGTCAGTCTAAGTGTGTTTAGGCTTATTCACACAGAACTTACAATGAAGTTGTGTGGCCATAAAACGTTGAGTTGTTAGCATTTGTTGTTCAGAACTGTTTTTGCTGTTGTTTAGTTATGGTGTGCATCGGGCTTCCACATTCCTGATGAACCATGCGAGGTAATGTCTTTTCAGTTCATAGTTATAATTACTGATCATGGCTGTGTTAGTTGATTCAGAGAGGTTAAAACATATATTTGGCAGCTTAACTTAGAGCTTGGCCACAATGTATAATAGCATGGAGTAATTGATCAGAGCCATGTTTTGGGAATAAAAGTAACATTGGAGGTTGATATAATTAATTATTCGTATTTTGCTCAGTACCAGGTATCTGCTTTTGTTGTGGTGTCTGATTAATAACATTTTGCTCAAAAACAAAAACAAATCTGACAACAAGTAATTCTAACTAACTGCTGTTCTGGCTGGTTTTCACTGCTGTTGCTAGACATGATAATAAATAAAGTAATGCAATTAGTTTGCTATTAAGCAGCTGTGATCCTGTTAATGAACAGGATCACAGCTGCTTAACAGCAAACATTGCATTACAGGGGAGCTTGATGTTTTGCTGTTGCTGTTGAAGATGTCTGGGACGTTGTTCCACAGCTTCTGTCACCGATCTGTGAGTTTGTTCCTGGTTCTTCCGGTATGTCGTGGTGTGAATTTGACCCATTTACCAAATAAAAGTTGCATCAGTGACCCAATGCCAACATCCAATATTATTCCTGCTGTACACAGTTGATCTTGTCAAGGTAGTCCAGTCCTGTGGTCTTTCTGTGCATCTGTATGCTGATGAATTCAAATATACGTCTTTCGTTCACCGTCACCTGTCGACCTGCTGTTGGCCTGCGTACACCGTTGCCAACTGGATGTCATCAAATCGACTGAGGCTTAATGCTATCAAGACAGAGTTCTTATGGTGCACATCAGCTCGACGACAGTGTAAACTCTGTCCTTCACCATTTCGAGTCTGCAGTGATCACGTGACACCATCTACATTCGTTCGAGACTTGGCCATTTATCTGGACTCTGATGTCAGCATGCGTTCCAAAGTCTTATGAACTGTCTCGATGTACTTTAGCATTCTGAGGCAGTTATGTAGCATCTATCATTCGCTGTCTCCCTTGGTATTCTGGTCTGTAGTTGCTGCGCTGGTGCTGACCAAGCTCAACTTTGGAAATGCTACACCGGCTGTTATACAGCCATTCCAGCTAGATCATCTCCAGGCGGTCATGAATGTAGTGGCTCGACTCATTTACCAGTCTAGTAGATACGACCGCATTTCACCGATGCTTTACCATCTGCAATTGGCTTTGTGCGCTGGAGCGATTAGCATACAAACTGGCCATGCTGGTCTACCAGTGTGTCCATGAACTTGTGCCAGCCTACCTGCCTGATGCTCTACAGCCTGTCGCTGGACTACCTGGTCGACAGTCGACAACGCCTGCACTCATCATCGACCTCGACACTGGCTGTACCACTGACACGGCGCTCTATGATCGATGACTTAGTGTTCCCTGTCACTGTAGCAAGAACTTGGAACAGTCTACTATCAGAAGTGATGTCTTCAAAGTGCTTGCGAACGTTTGAGACTAAACTTAAGACTCATTTGTTCTCCTTCTTTTTCTCACAGTTAACTGTAAAGTGATTGCAGTGCCATTGGCATTTTTACTCTAAATGTTATTGTATTGTATTGTGTTGTACCTCACCTGTATAGGCATTCAAGGACCCGAGTGGCTGAGATGTCAATGTCACACGTTCGTGACCAGTTGATTGATACATCGGGGTGCTATACTTGACTGCATAGATGTTCATGTGTGTCTCTGCATGTATGAAGGCAACGGCTAGTGTTCGAGGGTCAAGTCGAGTCTGGCTTTGTGCAACGAGCCACTCTGACAGTCGACAGCCTAACACCATTGTCTATGTGCTTGACGCTCACAATCCTTCCTGCCCTCTTGAAACATTCACCATGCCGTCAACTCACATTCTCTGTATTGCCAGCGTACCCGGTATGTCTTCTTTTTTACTGTTCTGCTGTTGAACTTGAAATAACAGACCGAGTATCTTCCATCGTTTCAATAGATTTTTCGTTGTCTTTAGAAGCATCTGTCTTCTTGCTTCCTCGCTAGTTTATATGCTAAACCTCCATTGCACTCATATATTGCTCATCATTTGTACATTCATCAAAACGTAATGCATATTTGAAAACAAGTTTTCATTATAATGGTTGAAGAATGTGCATACATTTTTATGGAAAACCATTGCAGAGTGATATCTGAGCATCACCTAGACACTGTTACTTGCCACTCGATACAGATGAACATGCCAAGCATGAAACCGATAAACGAATAAACTTTGCATAGACTAAAGCTTATTTGTTTTTCTGATTGTTGGTGCTGTAAACTGTGCAGGACGTGAATCGGGTGTTGAGGACGTGTCAATAGTGAGTCAGTGGGACAACAGTGTCTGTGACTCGGCTGGCGATGACATTGGAATCAGCATTCTGCACTGCTCTCCGATCCAGTTTCCTGGTAACTTTTCCTCACTGTTGATTAGACATATTAGTCCATATACTGTGTAGTCATTGTAGTAGACTGCACTGTGGTCTTGCTGATCCATCTGTTCCTCCCTTAATACAGGTTCTAAACTGAACAATCTTTAAAGTAGTTTGCTAAAATGTGAAGTCGCTTTTTCTTTGTATTCGCCAGGTGCCATTGCACAGCAATGTGCAGTTGCAGGTTTTGGTCGCAGTTTGACCCAAAATCTCCTTTTCCTCTGGGGGTCAGGGATCCCGTGACAAATGTACCTGACATATGGCATCTAAGTCTTTCGAAAGCAGGGGGCACAAACGTGACAGATGTACGACAGACCAGACCATGCTGAGACTAATGTGCAGCAGTCATAGACCTCTTCAAATATGGCAGCAATAGACATAATCGCTAAACTTAAGCAGAAGCCCAGCTATCGCTAGGAAAAGCCTACCGTATACAACTTCCTATTAGTGATTAATAGCAACCTAGGCTCTATCTTGCACCCTTTAGCCACAGTACATCTGTGATGGACGGAAGGACGGACGGACAGACGGATGACAGCCATGCCAATGGCTCGACCTTTACTAAAGTACAGTCGGCTAAAAACGAAAAAGTGCAGAAAGACGAAAAACAAGAAACCCAGCTGGCACTAGGGTGGGCTGACCATATTGCCTATATTCAAAGGCCACCATCCAACTTCTGGTCATGGAAAAAAGCAATTTCCCAGAATGAGTACAGTGCCATATCTACTATGGTGATGCTGCTACATTGAATGCTACAATTAGCGCTAGGATACAATACGGTAATTTGGTGCACATGGGTGCAGACAGCAACCTTACTGTCAAAATTGCGGCCAAACCACTGCAGATAGAGACATGGTTACTATTGACAGCCTATAGGAATTCTTCATCGCCCTATGCAATGGTACCATCACCAAACCCCTACGATGTATTGTTTAGCTACAATACATGTGTTAGAGATGACAGATGACAGACGCATCATGCTAAAGACTAGACCTAACGGTTAGCAAAAGATGCTGGGAACATTCTTTAGGGCAAGATAACCAGTGTACCATTTTTCAGTTCAGAAGGTCCATGGTAAGGGGGATGGCAGCACAGTGTGTTGCCACTGGGCCAGTGTATGTTAAAGTCTGGTATAGTTTGATTTGGTTGTTGTGTGATGTTCAGCTGGATTTCAAGGTGATGCCGAGAAGACTGATACGATTGACTTGCCAGCGTTGCTCAGTGGACCCACGATGTGGCTTGGTGCACAGGATGGCAGGTAGTCTATCATCTGTATCGTATGGATGCAATTTTGTCGTCTTATTGCATTTTGTCATCTTACTGTTTTTGAGCTCAGGGCTACTGATTGTTACCTGCCATATGAGATCACACAGTGTTATCCACCACTCGACACGGGTGAATGTGCCTACCTCCTTAACCCCATCAGCCAAGCAGACTGGTACTCGATTTACCTACCCTGGAGGGATGAAAGGCTGAGTTGATCTGTAATACAGATAATGTTTAGCAGTATAACATTTTGCACTGTAGAATATTTTTAATACCGCTAGCAATAATGCTTATCACTGATGACATTAATCCATGGTCTCATCTATGATAAAGCAGCTGTTGTTTTCGGCGGTTATGATTTTGCTGTGATTAATTCATTCAGGCTCACAAGGTTTTTGTAGAGAGCTAGTTACATGCATTTGCAGTAATAGCTGCACGTTGCATTTGTACTACGTGTCTATCATGCTTGTGACATAGCATTGCAGAGACATTCAGTTTGATCCGCTCGTTGTTGTAGTTGACATGTAGAGAAGTTGCACTGGATGTACGAGTTTGTGCAGTATGGTTATACAGTCATTTTGTTGCATTTGCCGGCTGTAAAATCAACACATACACTGAAAGTAAATCAAGGCCATCCTTGGACAGCAGATAAATTTTTCATTTTCTTTTTACTTTTAATTATGTTATTTCTAATTGTTTTTTTTGTTTCATTTCAGTTTTAGTTTTTGTCAATGTCGTGTTTTAGTTTAGTACAGTATGATGTGGCTGGTGTTGTGTTCTTGTAGCATTTACATCCATTCAGCTGTTAGTTCACCTTCCAATTCGCTGATCAGCATCGCCATGCCAGACACAGCACTTGCTATACAGTAACTAGTCTTTCTTATCACACCACTGGTAATGATAATAATAGTCTCCACCAGACACAGTGAGCAGCACAGTGTAGTAAAATGTTATTAAAATTTTAAAGAGAAGCATTACGCAGATTACATGTAATCATAAAGATGCTGCATTGTAAAGAGACCATCTTACTTTGGCAGTTCAAATTTTGTCTGAGATGAGATCAGTTTTATAAGAAAAATGTGACACTGGACTATGGAGTGATTGGAATAAAAGCAGTTGTTGAAAATACGTACTGGTGTAAACTGTGGCTATCTCTGATCAGTTGCTATCATATAGCTTTCTCAGCAGCTGCATTCAGGCATCTGACACAAGCGAGATTGCCATCTTAAGCAGACAAATGAGATTTCATGGTAATATGCTTGATTAGGAAATTTTTTGTTAAAGTGATCTGTAGTGTAAGCGTATACTGATTAGGGCTGTACCGAATAGTAGATTTTACTATTCAGCTGAATAAGAATAATTGATGATATTGTTCGGCTGACTACGAATAGAATGCGAATAGGTGATGCAAGTTCAGACGTGTGGCACGATGACCTGGTTTTATCGCAGTGCAGTGAAAAATTTCCAAATGAGACATTTTGTAATTCGTATCTATGTTAAACGAACGATACTAACAAAGATTGCTGATACTGATGAACCACAACAGTGGTTCACAACAGACTTTTTGACAGTGAGCAGACTAAATGGTTAAGAGAATGCTATAAAGGATCATGTGTATTTGTTATGCTGCTGAGACAGCAACAGTACCGTCTAAGGCTAAATGCAGAAACAACGAGCGGTGATGGTACAGTGCTTATTATTTGTATTCGGCCTGTTTTCGGCATTACTATTCGGCCGAATACGAATACACTATTTGGCCTACTATTTGGACTGAATAGAATACGAATATTTCGGTGCAGCCCTAATACTGATTCAAATTTACATGAGTTGTTGACTGTTTTGTAGGTATATTGCAAATCGAGTTTTCATCGCTCTGGCCAACGGTAGTGTAGCAGTGTTTTACAGACCATCAAGTAAGTGACATTTTTCTGCTGAAATTTTTTCATTTTTTTCATGAGTTGATAGGCGTAAGATATTTGTATAAAGTTTCCGAAGGAATTTTTGAGTCAACTTCAGTACTGTATAGCTTACTTAAGTTAATTGTTTCTCTCATATTAATATTTGTTGCACTGTTACATCCATGTTCCGGTACTTTTACTTAAGATCAAGCACTTCAGGCGTTGCACGCATTTGGTGAGTTTTTTTGGTTTGTGGTATTGTGCATGTTTTTTATTGCTTTGTTAAGCAGCCATCCGAATGGGCCACAGTACAGCTTCTTCTGTCCTGTACAGGCTCCCAACTCTAAAAAGATAAGGCTTAGAGAAACCAAAATCGGTGTCAACATTCTTCAGGGCAGTAGTAACCGGTGTACGAATTTTCAGTTCAAAGGATCAGAGGTCAGGCGTTTCGAGGATGGCAGCATAATTTGACAACGGTGTGCTGACATACGCTTTCAGTTATTACATCCGCCAAGGAGGTTATGTTTTTGCCAGACTTTCTTTGCTTGTCTGTCTGTGTGTTAGCAAGATAACTCAAAAAGTTATGGACAGATCTTTCTGAAATTTTCTGGGAATGTCGGGTATGGCAAAAACTACCAGTGATTCAATTTTGGGGGTGATTCAGAAGGAATCCTGGATTCTGGATCACTTTCAAATTTTCGTTACCATTGCTTTCAATGGGGCATAAGGGAAACCGCTGACAAACTGAAGATGGTGCTGCCACCTAGCGAACAACATGGCCTTGGCAGAAGTGTGCGGGCTCTGACTGCTTTCTAGTTTTCAAGATGTTTTTAATATGTATTTTTGTCTGCATTGAGTTAGTTGTCGATGTGCGTATTAGGTGAGAGTTGGAGACTGTCGAGCTACTACAGTTTGTGTCTTGGCAAGCCTCAGCATTCCGTGCGATGTATCTCAGTCGTAGGAGAGAAGTTCATCTGGTGTGGTTACCGTAACAAGGTCCACGTCATCAATACTTCTAATCTAGCACTTCAGGTATGCTAACTGACGTTTTGGTGTGCATGAAAATGGTAGAATTTATTATGCACAACTTTTTGTTTGTATTGTATAGTGTGACGTATACTGCTGCAAATTAAGGAAGTATTTTTACATGTGAAACCATTATTTTAAGACTGGATTTCTTTTATCGACTTTTATTCTGGATGGAATTGAGGAATTTCTTGGATTTATATTCTGTATTTTTGCGCATCTGGACAGAAATTTTCTGTACTGCCTCAGTTACTCTCAAATTACTGCTATGTAGACAATATCACAATTATCTCTTTATATTTCAGAGTTTTTTGACATGGCAAGAATATATTGTAGACTGTTTAGGGCATAGGTATATGATGCAGGTACAGTTCATTTTTGTTGTGAGATATTTAATTGACTTTCTTTAGTTGTTTGCATACTAATACTATTAGGTTGGTTTGCATTAATTTTCAGTTTCTGCAGTGACTGCTTCAGTAATGGCCACTGCAGTTTGTGTATTTAGCTATGTGTATCAGCTGCAAGTATTGATGGTGCTGCACTGTAATGGTGGATCAACAAAGTTGCTCCACTCTGGGCCACTCGTACTTGGAATGGGTGACTGTTTCAGGGCAGGTAAACGATCTTGGTATATAACCAACCACAGGTCAACTCAGCCTACAGTGGGTAGGTGCAGTAAGTGCCAGTGAAAGGTAGTGTGTACACGGGCACGTTGTGCAATGCACTGGACCTCGAGTCCATGGTCTTGCACTTGCATTGTGAACTGGTGTTTGGCTGAGGGCTAAGTAAACAGAGATCAGTGCTGCCCTGTGTGGGTCTTGAGGCTCAGAAAGGAGTTTGTCTTACATTTTGCATTACTGTTGTCTGGTAGAAAACGTTTGATGCTCACACAAGAGCAGAGAGCCAGGTGCGTCAGATGGTGTGCCTCGGCGAGGGAGTCTGGTTGACTATGAGGCTCGACAGCACGCTACGACTGTATCACGCCAACACATATCAGCACCTTCAGGACGTTGACATTGAACCCTATGTCAGCAAGATGCTTGGTCTGTCCTTATGATACTTTGAATGTTGGCTTTCCTATGCAGTAGACAGGTTGCTGAGAACTAACCAGTTTTGCCATTTGTATGTTTGTTCTTAGTGCTACCAGATCTCGTTTTGTCAAATTATTCTTTTTTAATTCACCAGTGTATAAGTGGTTCGTCACTTTTTATAAGTTGTTTTTTGCAGTCATTTGCGTATTGTTTTTTAAAGATTTTCGTAAGTCTGATTTTATTCAGAAGTCATTCCAAGTTTTATTTGTAAACGTTTGTAGACTAGGCACCTGCTTGTCATTCCTTACCATAGCCATTCATTTGCAGTCTAGTTAGCAGTGTTTTCCAGGCTTGATTACGGCTCTGCAACTCTTGCCAGCCTTCTGAAACAATTTACGGACAGGCTTCAGTCACTGCAGAATGCTGCTGCATGGCTGATTTTCGAAGCTTGTCGCCAGGACCATGTATGTCTGCTACCATGCAGATTATACTGGCTTTGAGTACCAGAACATATTTCATTCTGGCTGGCAGCGCTGGTGTATCGCTGCCTCCCTGGCTCTGTACCTGGCTACCTGGCTTCAGATCTACAGTGCATGTCAAATCTCAATGCACGTCGGCGACTGCGCTCTTCGACTACATCAGCGCTGGTCGCTCCACGCACTGTGCGTTCTACCATTGGCGACCGCGCCTTTCCAGCGACTGCTGCATCTGTCTGGAACATTTTGCCAGAGTTAGTTCGGTCATTGCCGTTGTTGCAAGTTTTCCACAACAGACTGAGGACCGAACTGTTTGCCTGATCTTACGGTTGTTCTGAGTCTGACTAAGAACGTCTCATTGCATTGACTACTGCCTGACTTCACTGTTATTGTCGATTTGTTAAGTGTCCTTGCAGTCTTAGAACTTCATGCCACATTAAAGCAAACTCGTTTATCATCATCATTAACAGTGTCTGTGATTATGATGTCATGCAGATTGCTGATGACCTAGAGAGTTGTTTATCATGTAGGTACTGGAAAGCTGGGCTTTTCATTTGTGCGTGTGACATCGTTGATGGCAGTGTGCAATCGACTGTGGATTGGTACTGGAAATGGTGTCATCATCTGTGTACCACTGCTTGAAAATGCAGCTGGTCAGTATGATAATTACTGATTACTTTAGAATTTACACTGACGGAGCAGATTTTTTGTTGTTTATGCTTTGTATAACTATATTTATATTATATCATAGCTTGTATTCATGGCATGTTTTCATAATATGTTTTATTGCAAGCATTAACCTCGATCATTGTGCAGTTAAGGGTGGTCTCTTTAAACAGTGTTAAACACTGTTGTTTAATGTGGCCATCCTTCACTGCACAATGATCAAGGCTAACAGTTTCCAGAAACTGTCCTGTTATTTGATCAATGCAAAGAATGTATGTTCCACTTTCACCTACCACCTTGCAGTAGAAGATCATACTGTCATTTAGATGATTCGGTATATGCTCATTGCTGTTGTTCAGTGCCATCAGTGCTTATTGTATTCTATTAGCCTCTGGTCCGCCTTCTACAGCAGTTTTTCCATCTGTTAATCACAGCGCTGATTTGTCTTAATCGAGAAATGGAATAGAAGTAAAATGGGTTATGGCGTGCGTGTCTGTTGTAGAGATGAAACCTCCATCTGTATGTAATCGTGCTGTCGGAGGCATTCTCCATGCATACAGCAATGTACCAGACACTGCAGTAAGAGCAGCAAGTAGTGGTACTGATGCGGGGAATGTTGGGCATCTGCCATACTGCTACATGGCGCAGGCACAGCTCAGTTTCCATGGACATCGAGATGCTGTCAAATTCTTTGCTGCCGTACCGTGTGAGTTGCATTTCGCATCAGCACATGATTGTGTGCTTGGATCTGTTGTCAGAAATTACCATAAATTACTGATAGTAAAGTTGCCATGGCACTTGACACTGCGAGAGGTACCGGCCCACTATTCCAAAGGTCCACTATTCCGAATGTCTGCTATTCCGAAAGTTTATTGTGCAGATACCCCCACAGCGCTTATGTTTGGGTTAAGGTTAGGGTCAGGATTAGGGTTAGGGTCAGCCTTAGGGTTAGTGGGAATAGTAGACTTTCAGAATAGCGGACCTTCGGAATGGTGGACCTTTGGAATAGCGGACTCGAATCGTGAGAGTTCACCCAGTTTGTCTGACGAAATGCTAGTCACCTATGGAGATAGTTCTTTTGTCCACAGATATTCATCCATTCAAGTAACTATCTGGCCCAGAAAAGGGCAACTGTGTTGATAGACACAACCTGTTAACTACTGTACCATTCCAACACTTGCACAAAATGTTATTTCTAGTCAATAATTTGTCTTGATCAGAAAATGTAATGAAATGAAAAATGATATCAGCAGCGATACTGTTGATTGGGATGTCTGCGTGTTAATGTGTTGTCTGACAGATGTCATCGGATCGTCTTCACCGAGCCACAGCCCAACATCGAGAACAGATGACGCATCTCAGTCTCCAACATCGCTACCGACGATGCTTGTCATGTCTGGCGGCGAAGGCTACATCGACTTTCGTGTCGGCTCCACTAATTCTGGTAATGTTTTCTTCATTTAACAGTCAGAAGTATAAAACTGTTTGAACTTTATTTTTTTCCTGTGTGAATAGATACAGATTGTGTTCATTCAGTTAAGTGCCAGGCAGTGCATATGACGAAGATGCAGTTTTACACGATAAATGTCAGTTAGCAAAGCTTTCAGCACAACTGAGCTGTTGTTGATTGAAAATGTGCAGAGCTAGAGTGTTCTGCGAAATGTCTCGGCTCACTAATTGTAGGCTCAGTGAGCACCAGCAAAAATGGGACGTAAACAGGCACACCGTGCAATGCACTAGCCCCGTATCCATGGTCTTGCAGTGAAAACTGCTATCTGAGAGCTAAGGAAATAGATATCAGTGCAGTCCTATGGACCTTAAAGCTCGGGAAGAAGGAAGGTCTTGAACATGGTACGCCATTCAGCAGTAGGCAGGCACAGACGTGGTGAATATTAATGAGCTAGGTTGATCAGAAATTGGCTTTAAGTGACAGGCAATGATAGGCTGAGTTACGCTAGGTTGAAATGAGCTGTGCTGTTAACTGTTTGCTGACAGCTGAGATGGACGAAGGAGACGAGATGTCAGATAGCGGCAGTCTGAAAGGAGAAGCTGTGCTGCCCAGAACCGACTACAGCCAGCTGATTGTCTGGCAGGTGTACAGCTGATTTGTCAAACACCGGAACTTTTCTCTTTCTCTGTTTGCATGTTTTATAATCTGTGATGTTTACATTCTGTCGGCAGAGTTAATGCCAGTGATGTAGTATTCAAGTCCAGCAACGTACCCCAATCAGACTTGGGTTTTTTATAACTCGAACTTATTTTGAAAACACGGACCTTGAGCTATACCCATTGTTTCTGGACTAAATGGCTTCAGTTATTTTACTGGTTAATGCTGTCACAGCTTTTAGCTTTTGAATGTCGTATAAAGATGTTTAATGCTTTGCAGCCAGCTGTATTCTGCTGTATAAAAATTAGCGTTTACGGTGTGTCACTGGTCCGTGCACTTGTTATTCTTAACTGCTGTTGTGTATGTGCAATATTGTGTATTCAGCACCTCATGAGTTACATTTTACTTTACACAACAGATCTGCAGCCCAGATAGCTGATGTCGTGCAATTTTACGATTTTATCCATCCACTGGGATGTTGATGTTGACACTGTCTGTCCTTTAACATATGCCTGCATGCTGTTTTTGACCTTCTGGTAGCAGGCACACCCTTCCAAGCCACATAGGCATAATTATGTTTACTTGTTGCTGTGGGTCATTTAAATGATGACATTGATTGAACTGGCTGCAATTTGATTCAATCTTGCGGCTAGCTGTGTACAAATTTATCGTTGACATTTATTGCATTATCTTTATAATGCAAGGATTGATTTTCACAGCAGTCTGTGGTAGTCTATTTCAGCATGTACAAATTTTGACATAACCAGCGGCAGTGAATAAGATGGACATCGCTGTATTACTTGACTTGGCTTGGTATAAGTAAGCTGTTACTAATTCCTGTCTACTGTTTGCAATAGATGTTGTATTGTTCAGCGATATGTTCAAAGTTCATTATGGTGTAAAAGTATAGGATAACTACCTTGAGCAGTATTACTCGTGCCACATGTCTTGTGTGGCTTATCTCAGTGCTAATTGATTTTTTAAAAAACTTTTTAGGCTGTTGCATCATGTGAAGCGAACATTAACAGTATTTTTTGTTAGTTTATTGTTATAGCAATATTTAAAATTATTTTTTCTTCCAGTATGTTGCTGCAAATTTGTGTTATTGCTGTACTGAATGAATTTAGTGCATAATTGCTGGGTCTAGTCGTATTTTTCTGCTTATTTTTACATTTTATGCTATTTCTGAGTTTATTATACTTTTTATTAATTTTTACCGCATTTATTGATTACCGTACTGTCACAGTGAATGCTAGTCAAGAATTGTTTAGTGTAAATAAAGGAGAAAATTATGTAATTGTTAAAATATATTCATGTATACTGTTGCTTGATGTGTAAGTCAATAAAATTGTACTACGATACTTTTACCTTCTTTTAAATGACCTGAAATCTAAGATTTGGTAACCTGTGCTTGAAGCAGCCTGGATACCTGTGAGTTATGGGAATCTAAAATCTACAAAAATGCAAAATATTGCATTACATTACAAGAAATTTGAGCTAATGCTCACAAGACATGTTTAAACCTATAGCAGAACAAACAAGATTGTCGTACTCAGTATCATTGGGTAAGGTCAAGTTTTGCTAAGACTAAAATCTTGACTTGACTAAAGTCTAAGCCCAGCTCGTAGATAAGCCCAAAGTCAAGACCAGTCCAAAACTTGACCTTGCCCATTGTATTGTATTGCCCATTGCCCATGTTAGAGTTAACAAAAAATAAATGAAGACAACAATGGTATCAGAATAATGTAATAAACAATCAAATACAAAAATAGCTCCTCAACACATGAACAACTTATCTCAATGCACTGGCAACACTAATTGATCATGGCTGGTTTTTTAAGCACAGAGTACGAACCAGAATAACCATACAATGCATCAAGCTTACCAGGATCAACAGTAACTGAACAGAATTGATTATAAAATGTTGGACTTCAATGCGGTCAGTCAACCAACAGTAAAGCATATTAACATTTCCGTGAACTTTACATCAACAGTGACAAATTTTCTCAAAAACAATGTCCACAAGTAGGTTGTCATGACCCAGTAGCAACCTCTGAAGACAACCAAATGAATCTGAGCGATTTCTGCATTTCAGGGATGGAACTTGGCAAAAAGCAGGCCACCAACAGCGCTCAATAAAATCATCAGGTATCATGGCTGCTGTTGCAAAAAGCAAAACATCAACAAAGAAGACACCTCACAGACGAAAGAGCATGAAAAACTGCTGAAAATGCACTACATGTACTTGATAAAAACGACAGAGATAAATACAAACAATGGCAAGCCACAACAGTTTAGAAAAGCACTGGAAACAGGCATTGTCACACAAATGCTGCACAGCTGTCACATGAAACTGCAGAATACTGCACACTCCTCTACACATCATGCCTACATGACACTTTTAAGCAGCACACAAAGCTGTATAAACGATAGTAAAAGCATCATCAACAAGCAGCTAGAAACACAGCCATCTATCCCTCTGGGCTGTTGGAGCAAACTCCCCTCCATCTCTTCCCCCTTTCCATTGTATTTTTTTCCAAGATTGCTCCCACAAATCCAGCAACCGGGAGACTGAAGAATGTTGCAAACTCCCAAGCCTCAGCCACCATCGTATTCTGAGCCTTAAAAGCATTTGAAATTTAGCCAGAGTGGCTAAATTATGCATCAATGCTGTTTTGAGAATCTGTGTTTGACAACTGTTGATATTTTGTGTATAAGCGAGTTAAGTCGTAAATTAAACTAACTTCTACACCCCCTGAATGGCAAAAAAACCTCTTCCATATTTTTATGATGGAGCGCCATTCTGTACTGATGCCTATCGTGTACATGTCCCTGGCCACAAACACAACACCATACTACAAAATTTAATGCAGTGGCACTACTGGCTACTGAACTTATGCCAATGAACTTATCTCAGTTTTAATTTAATTGTTGAATGGTGGTATACAACTCTAAAAATGTGTTCTATATTACTACCATGGCACTCACAAATTGTGAGGCAAATGAGAATTATAAAGCATTTTTGAACACAGTGCTAACTCATTACCGCATTCAGATATTCAATACGAGACAATGACATATCACTGCAACGTGCAAATGAGATTTTAAGAAACTGTTCACTGTGACAGAAATGGACTACAGACTACACAGTACACGGTAATATCTGTCACAGAGATACTGTACATGTGAGTGCAAAGCAATGACCTCATGCACTAATGCCAACATAACATACAGCGCAGCTGTCAACTTGTTGCATAACCATCTAACATGGTGCACTGTAAGCTGACTGTGCTACTGCGGCAACGAGAACAAATAAATACACATCCAGTGTATTGATAAACGTAAATGTCTGAATGTTGATGTTACTTAGCTTAGCTTATGATGACTTAGCTGAAAGTATCTACAGTCAGTTATTCACATTAAATTTCAACTGTCTTTCAGAATAGTAATGAATTATTCCTGTTACTTAACTACTTGACAAACAACAATCAGTTTCCCATTACAAAACCCACTAACAATCGTAATTGTAAGTTTCGTTAAAATTGTTTTTAGCTTTTGGACAAACTATGAGATGTTTCCGTTTGCATGTTTTTTTAGATTTAGATTTATTATGTATCTTGTGCTTGCGTTGTTAAAAGTTGCGCTCGTCAACTTTACATTAAACGAATATATGATATATCAAACATCAATACAATGCATGACATCCTGGTGCATCAATAACTAGAAATATGTTCTGTGGAATGAGGTATCACATGTGTAAATTAAATACTATTAACTAATATTAATTCAGCTGTTTTGTTGAAATAATCTGCACAGAAGCGACTTTATATCGCAAGACATTAATTGTTTGTGGTACAGCTGTAAGTGACGGGCTTATTTCCATTGAAAATGCAGTGATCACTATTTTGGAGGTTGAGCGCTCAAATTAGGGGGATTAAATTATTTCTTTGCACCTAAAGCGGCTGCCGAGACATGCTTTTTGAGCGATTAAACGCCACTATAGGCTCACATGATTTTTTACTGCGGTACAAGTACCTTCCCATTGAAAATGCATTATGGGGGTTAAAAATCGGGGTAAAATAGGGAAAGAAGTCGTCGGATTTTTTTAACCCCAAACTCAATCTTACTTTTTGGACCCCGAATCAGTGTGCAAAATTTTATCAAAATCAAATCAAAATTGCAGCAGTAAAAGTGCATACAGACAGAAGGACAGACAGACCCAAGTGATTTCATAATCTGGCCCATGCTATGCTATAGCAATGTGACAGATAACAAACCTCATAGCCGATAACAATCAGAAGTGGAATTAAAAACATTGAGCTCAAGCGAAACACCACCTATGTTTTCTGTACAAAACTCACAACACCGCATGAATATATGATCAACTTGCTGGGGTAGCAAAAAGCAGTAAAAGATATAATGCAACCACTGTGATGACCAAATCGTATTTCAACCACGAGGCACACAACAGCTATCAACGTATTATGCAATTATGATCATCGAGCACTACCTGCAGATCATTAATTCAAAAATTTCACATAAAACGAGCATCCAGATCTGAAGGCCAATTAACAATGTTGCATGCGATACACTGCCATTATGCATATTGCATAGGAGAGTCACACTGCCGAAATGAAATAAAGAAAATCTATATTCAGTCACACATTATACTGTCATCATCACAATACTGCTAAATAAGCTAAAGCAAATAACACTGCAGAGTAAAGCACAATAACTCACTACACTCAATATACACACCGCTTGATGCAAAATGCACGCATATACAGGGTGGTCCAAAAAAACGGCACAAAAATAATGATGCCATAATTTTGCAACCGTACATCACAGAGTCACGTGATTTTCAGCAAAATGTTTCAAAAGAAATTCTTTACGTGACAATCAGTATATGAATACAGCAACTAAATATTCTTTGTTATTGCTGCTGGCAGTTAAACTATGCAAAAACAGCATTACCCTCAACATCACTGTCCATAAAGACATGCCACTTTCATTTTTTCAATAGTTCCATGAAACACTGGTCGATTTTAATAATTTTTGGCATGTGGCATTAAGAAGAAACTTGATGCAAAGGTCTAGTTTTGGCCACCTCGCCCTAAGGTTATCGCTACACTACCTTGTGAAATGCATTTCACATGGTAATCTAGCGACAGCGTTAAGGTGAGGTGGCCAAAACTAAAGACCTTTGCATCAAGTTTCTTCTTAATGCCGCATGCCAAAAATTATTGAAATCGGCCAATGTTTCGCGGAGCTATTGAAAAATATATAATAGTGGCATGTTTTTATGGACCAAGGTACATTGAAGGTAACACTGTTTTTAGTAGTTCACTTGCCAGCAGCAAAAATAAAAAATATTTAATTGCTGTATTTAAACACTGACTTTAGTCATGTAAAGAATTTCTTTCAGAACATTTTGCTGAAAACCGCATTACTCTGTGTATGGTTGCAAAATCATGGTGCCATAAACTTTGTGCCGTTTTTTTGGACCACCCTGTATAAAGTATCAAAAATAAAATCACATGCAAGCAAACACTGAGCATGGATGCATCATATTAAAAACATTTTACATCTAATATAAAGTATTCATTTGATAATGAAAAATCATGATACATTGATAGCAGAATTTTCACTTTAAGCCGTTTTTGACAAATATATGAGCTTGAACTGTTAACAAAATAAACACTATAATTCGTTACATATGACAGTAGAAATAAATGCCACCAATGACACATATGTTTAACCTCCATTAGGATTACCAAAATTCCGTTCTAACTTTCAACACTGATACTGTATGCCCAAATATCTGTCAACCCATTGCCATACTGACAAACTAGAGATAGTTAAATATTGTTGCAGAATTTCCTCAGATCAAACACATTTCGATCAACACTGCAAGCCAAAAAAAACACTCCATACATCGAGATGATATGATGCGACTTCGGAAAAGCTGCAGATGATCACCGGCGATTTTAAAGAAGCTGTCATGCAATGTTCTAAGTGCATGTGAAACAGTGCAGCAAAAGCTTTCTAAGCCACGGGCCACACATGAGACGCGTCCGGTAACATAGCGGCTACGAGCGGCTCATTGCTGCTATGCTACTGGACACTCGGCTGTGGCAAGACAGCTACCAGCCACTACGAGCATACTGTAGCGTAACAATTTTATGCTATGTTATAGTCTAGGCCAACATACAGGCTTCTGAATGTACCAACTTATGGACAACAGTTGAGAAATCACTGATCTAAGTTTGTCACCATACAGTATAAAATAACATTAATGCAAAATCGTTTGCGTAATTACTGCTTTTACTCCAAACTCATCTATTACAACCACCAACAGCAAATATGACGTCACCTTCGTTTGCGTTAGCCGCTAACGTAGACTGTTGTCTGACGAAAAATTGTAGTGGCTATGAGTGTATCACAGCTGAAATCTAGTAGCCACTACATTGCCGGATGGTCTTCAAGTCACAAAATGCTGTTACCATCAATGACAAAAACAAACAGCTCAGACTCATGCTGTATGGTACATTTCACCAAGCTCGCTCTAATGGTGCAAAATTTGAGGCACCAGCAGACAACACTTACAACAAGTCCAAAACGCAAATAAGACAGTAAAAAATAATATGGAAGGCATACTTTCGGACTTTTTGTGTTTTTCTTTTGCATTTTGCAGGCCGGACAACAACATGTTGTGGGCCAGAATTGGCCTGAGGGTGAGAGGTCGTGCATCACTGATGTAAGGGCAGAAGGACAGAGTAAAAACATACAACACAAATACATCGTTCTACTTATGACTGACTACTAAAATAATGCAACGGCTAACACACACAGCTGACTGATGCACGACGCAAAGTAGTCTCAATCCTGCACGCTACATCTGTCAAGCCTCGGCGCCGTCCTGAGGAACGTCCCGACGAACTTTTCTCTTCTTCTTTTTCAGCGTCTCGATCTTAGTGTTTGAGCTTTCAACAAACTCCTACGGAATACAGACAGCTTCATATCATCACTCAATCCACAATCCACTTTAGCCAGTGATGAACTAAATGAAGTTAAATGTGTTTTTTTTAAAAAACTTGCATTTTGTATACAGAGATCATCATCATCATTAGGAGAATTTGTAGCGTACCACACACAAATAAATGACAATGAATTACGCTGTCAACATAACCAGAAACTCATCAATTACAGCAGAGTTAACAAGAAAAGCCCAGCTAATGCAAAGGGGAACGTGCGACAGCGATGCATGTGTGAAGGCCTGGTGCGAACAAAATCTAAGTTCACAACGATGTTTCATTTAGACTCGACGGCAGATGACGTCTAGCGCCATATCCAGTGCATGAATTCCAGTATTGGTGCAGGTTTGAAAGCAGAGTAAAACAAAAATCAGTCGCCCGAGGGCGCCAGACGACCGACGCCTAAATATCTTTAGTGTTTTACTTGTACTCACCAGGGGGCGTGACCTGTTTCGTTCTGCCAACGCCGTATCCGCTAAAAATTGCAAATTTTTCCTATACCCCTCTCATTTAGCGCCCTCGCTGGGGATGACCCCTTTCAAATTTATGGAAAAGCTTTATTATCCTTAAACTAGAGACTTCCATGCAGCCGATGGTGAAAATTTGGTGATCCTAGCTTGCACCGTTTTCGACTGATCCACCCGTGTGACGGACAAACAGACAGAAGGACAGACAGACAGATGGAGAGAATTGCAGTGGCTAAGATGCACTATAGCAGTACCTGCTGTTGTGCACAATAACTCTTTTCAGCCTGTGGTTAAAACTGCTTTAGATTGATGCAGCTCTAAGTGGGACTAGCAAGGAAATCATATTCTGCATTTACACAAAACATGTGACACAGAGCTGATCTAATTTGTCAATAAATTCCCAAACAACATGTTAAGATCACCTGTTAGTTATCATTTCCAGTCATCGCATAGCAGTCAGTTCTCAAAGCTGTTCTTATAACAAAGTGCTCAACCTGCACTGCTCTCTCCATTACACTGTCTATGTCTAGTGTCCGAAATATATTGCCTGAAGGGATCAATTTTCTCTATTGACATTTTTAGGCACTATTTTAAAAAATTTTCTGTTTGCTCTTCACTAACTCTAAACCCGGAACACATTAGAAAGTACTCTTTATGTTCTGCACCATACAAATCCATCACGTGTTGTATTTTACTGCATTACAACTAAGGTCCATACAAATGGAAGAGAGTTTACCAAAAGCGAGGTGCTCATGTAGTACGGTCGATCCTCGGAACCGTCGTTGATCTGAGAATCTTCACAGAAGCACAGCAGCAATGCATCCACCACCGCCTAACAGCACACAATGTCACACATATATGCGTCCACTTTATTAACGAACGAAAAAAATTACAGGGATGTAAAGCAGTTCATGAGCACCCAGCTATGGAGTGCCACCTGCCATATGGGATCACACAGTGTTACCTGCCAACCAACACAGATGATCGCACCACACCTTAACACTAGACACAGAAACTGATATTGACTTCAAAAACGTAAAAACAATGTAAAGTTCTTCCCGAGCCTTACAACACACGAGGCGGTGCTGATCTCCGTTTCCTAAGACACCAGTTTTTACACTGCAAGACTACGGATACAGGGCCAGTGTATTGCGCGGTGTGCCTGTTTACGTCCCAGTGGTGAAGCCGGTACAAAATTATACTGCTTGGTGACAGAGGCACATGTGTGTGAACAGCTTGCCTAAGGTCGTTACCTGGCAGTGTCCTGGTGCAAAGTTGAACCTGCACCTCTGAGCTACCTCAGGATTACAAGTCCAGCACGTTACCGTTAGACTATCGAGCCACACTTCAAAAACACAAGAGATGAAAGGCTGAGTTGACGTGGATGGTTTGCTACGTACCAAAAAACACACAACTAAGTATCTCTTACAGCATCTTGAATGGCCAGTGCTATCGCCACTGCTCATGATAACACTGACGTTACCACTACCACCACTGCAAAATGACTATTGTTTGAACAGCCAAACGAATATTTGTATTCGTTTCATTCCAGGAAAATGAACACTTGAAGCAAGCGGTTTACAAGACAAATGCCCTTTCTAACCAAACAACAACGTCCAATTAACGAAGCATATGACTCAAACAAATTACTAAAACAATCAAATATATACAGAATGAACAGAGTAAAACAACGAATATTATGAAGTGCACTTTGAGCAAAGTATAATTCAAATATGCAGCTGACAATTAAGATTAAATGCAATTCTATCAAAGAATTAAGTTACCTCATAGACTGACAAGAAGCAGTGAGCGATCAGATAGCTGAAAAAGCTGATGAGAATGACGGGAACTGCATAGAAATGCAAGTTGGATATGCTCTGCAAAAACACAATATGAGCACAATATACGATCCCCAGACTCCAACACCGATCATTAACATCATAAACAGACTTTTCAGCAACAGGCTGTGCCGGTTATCTCACTAAGTACATAAAAGTGTAAAAATATTAAAGATAAGTAAACAGGAAAAAAAAATTGGTACTTCTAAGTACAACAACATATCATATCTTTACACCGTGTTATAATACTCAAGATTCTAGCAAATCCTTATGATATCAATTGTTTAACAAAGTGCACTTATACATAGACCACAGGCACAGACATGATACTGTAGGTTAGGCCACTCTCCAAAAAAAAACTATTAAGGAAGAAGTCTTGGCAGTTTGTACAATAACTCACAGATTGTGCATATAGTTGTGACGAGAAAATAGTGTAAATACAAATTAAAACAGATAGGTTACCCTCAGCCACACAACAGCAATGCTGCAAGTTGCAGCCATGACGCCTATTTTGCCGAGGAACAGGACAAATGTTCCAACACTGTTGATTGCAATAACACGCAGCACGTTGCTTGTCAGCACACCGAATGCCTAGCAGTTAGCAACGACATATCATATATCATATAACTAGAACCCACAGTTTTCCGCAGGCCACAAAATTTTAAGCCAAGCCATTGAATTTTCACTTTGCGCAAAATTCTGATATTCCGCAAAATTTAGCAGAAGTCAAAAATGCACCGGTGATTAGTACGATTTTCGACTTCATGACGTATTTTAATCACGAAAAAATCAAACTAAATTGCCAAAAGATGTGGGCCCTAATAATAGCTTACAAATTTCAATGTTATTATAAAATTTCTATATTATCGTAAATAACAGCAATGCAACTTAACAGATTGCTGGTAACAAAAGCAAGTGCTAGACAATCCAAAAAGCTAAATGCAACTGGTTAATTATAACGACCAAAAACACAATTTAAAAGTAATCAAACATGCACAATATCAAATATCATGTTGATAAAGATTCTTAGATTTGCACGACTCTAGAATTATGCTGTATTTTAATGTACACATCACATCTGCTTACCTTCTCTGCCGAACTGCAGAAATTCTTGCCATCAATTGCTGCAACCAACAAATTACACAATAACATGTGACATTCTTGTTAGCAATATTATGACCAAGACAAGATAATGTTCATATGAACACGGAGTCTGTCCAATGCATTTTGACAGTTTACAGTATATGTCCGTATAAATATAATCAGTGAGCTGTTTAGACCGGTAGAAAAAAATCAACAGTTTAATTTCAAATTGTACAGCAGCAAGAAGGAAGCTGGTTTGCAACCAGCAGGGGTACAAGACAAGGAGATCCAATATCACCCACTGTGTTCATCGCGGATCTAGAGAGAGCCATGGACAAAGTCAAAGATGGCGAAGAAG